>Ga0209023_10000505_pt1 | contig 59035 bp, 58 predicted proteins | sample LakOneMetagenome_FD_187468 | JGI IMG/M metagenome (GOLD analysis project Ga0209023, IMG submission 187468) | Freshwater and sediment microbial communities from Lake Erie, Canada (SPAdes) (version 2) | ecosystem: Environmental > Aquatic > Freshwater > Lentic | place: Lake Erie, Canada...
TTATAGCGCATAGTTTCGAACAAGCGTATCAGTCGAGCGATAAGAATACGCAAGATATGATGCGAGATAGACTGATGGATTTGTTCTGTACCCTTTATGTCTTAGGATTCAGACCCAACATTGGGTTGTCGGACCTTAGATCGCATGGTGACGACGTGGTGATAGTTGATTTCGGAGAAGATTTGGGGGGAATAAGTTCATGCTCATATAATCTTGATGATACTATCGGTGAGGCTTCTAGAAAAGTTGAGGGGCTGCTAAAAGACTTGTCGTAAAAGAAAGCCTACGCGTCCTCATAAAAAATGATCAAAGTTTCAGACCTGTATGTTCAGCTACAATAGTTGAACGAAAGCCATCATGTACTCACGCTGTTGGATTTTTATTTTGCTATACTGTAAATATGAATAGAGAAGAAGTATCCAAAAAGATTCACTGGAAAAAGATCATTTGGCTCGTGAGTATCATCAACCCGCTCATGACGCTGCCTCAACTAATTCAGTTATGGGTCACCCGTGAAACAGCAGGCCTTTCACTGGTATTTTTGGGTATACTATTATTCGTGCAAGCTGGATTCTCGTTGCATGGGTTTTTTACAAGAGATAGATTCATTATGATTAGCAACGGGATTGCTGCCACAATGACGTCAATAACTATTCTATCGGCCGTTTTCCTACAGCTTAGCAGGTAAGTTCCAGACCACAGCACTCAATCAACCGAGTCACGTTTGGTGTCGCAGAAGTCTAGCGAAACGGGACTAGACCCATACGATCAGCCAAAATTATTACAGTACGAACTTGAGCAACTATCCAGTAAGCATTTACGCTAATGAACTCTTTGCATATAATAGGCGTATGTCATTTCAAGCGTACCTAGATAATATTGAAGAAAAAACAGGGAAAACCCCCAATGACCTTATTAAACTTGCGAAGGAAAAAGGCTACGATGAGCCTAATACAAAGGCAGGTGTCATCATCAGCTGGTTAAAAAAGGACTTTGATCTCGGGCGAGGTCATGCTATGGCGATTGTTTATATTATTAAGAATGGCAATAAGATTCCAGATAATAATGTCGGTGGCAAAGGCGCCCATCGTGATGCATCGAATACTCTAAAACTCGACGGCAAAGAGAAATAATTACCTCGAATCACTCATTCGTTTTAGACCCGTATGCTCAGGCATGAAGGACATGTCTGTGGCATAGATAACTTCTACTACGTCGTCGAGTCAGAGTTTCGAACTGCCTAAAAAGGATATCGTGCTTCTTTACGTGTTCCTTCGATAAGTAGCCCTGAGATCTGAGCTTTTTGAACCATCGTAGGATCTGGCTGCTCTACTTCAATGCCACGACGATAAGCGATATGTATATCCCAGTCAGCTCTTTCAGGGTCAACTTCTCTCGCACGAAGTACAGTAGCGATGACAGTTCTGACTTGTGTTTCTTCAAATGTCTCAAGCGTAGATACTTTTTCCCGAGGCAGTGTTGTCATTAATCGACGCCTGGCGGCTTCTGAAGGGCTTATTTTCACTTCTGCCCGAGGGACGCTAGATCTAGTGCTCTCGGCTGGTGTGTGAGGATCATCTCTCCTGTTACGTGACTCACGTGCCTCGCCCAAGATAGTCCTCCCTAGATCTGCGTATACAGTCTCAAAATCAAATCCAAAATCAACACGGCGAGTTTCAAATCTTCCTGTGGCCGCTTTGCCTAGTGTTCGGGCACGTACCTCGGCATCGCGTTGCATTTTCGCAGCACTCATCTCAGCTTCACGTTGCATCCTAGAAGCACGTACCTCGGCATCGCGTTGCATTTTCGCAGCACTCATCTCAGCTTCACGTTGCATCCTAGAAGCACGTACCTCGGCATCGCGTTGCATTTTCGCAGCACTCTCCGTAGCATTAAAGGCTCCTGATTGCGAGGAAGCCCTCTTAAAAGGGTTTTTACTTGCCATAGAACGATAGTAACATAAATAATCTATAAAGTCAATACTATGATTGCAAGCATAAACGAGACTTAATACTACGGGGGACTCGAACGGAAATTAACAAATAAAAAATACCTCTCGGTCTATGGCTTTAATAGATTTCTCAATTTTCCACGCTCAGAGCGTGGATCAAAAGATAATTCTAGCAGTTTATAGCTGTGCCAGAATCAGCATGGAGCCGCTTAAAGAGAACGTAGCGTCTGTCATTGAAGATGCGAGAAAAACCACTTCGTTGAATCGCTTCTTGGAGTATCGTTTTAACATATTGCAAGGTTGCAGACCGCCACGCTCAGCAAAGTTAGTCAGTAACACTGGTATACTAAAGACAGAAATGTTAGACACTCTGATATCGACCAATCCACCCAAGCTAGTTAGTAAAAATCGCAGTATCGTGTATTTCTTTTTTGGTTTTGTTACGATTTTAATTCTTATTCAAGCTGCCTATCAGTTAGGGTGGGGTTACCTTACGGGCCAAGGTCTAGATGTTAATCTGGCGGATTATATGCTGGAGGCACCTCTCTTTCTTCTGATCGCATTTCACGCGACTTATCAGTTGCAGGGACTGCTTGCGTGGCGTGGCCTTAAGCGGCGAGCAAAACAACAAATTATAGTTGCTGAGTATGAATTTAATGAGATATCTCCTGCTGAGGCCGGCGTGATGCTCGATACATTTAGCGGTGAGTCAGAATATATCGCAATGCTACGTAGCCTGGAATATAAAGGGTGGATAACGGTCGATATTAGATCGACAGAGGCTACGATTATCTACCGAGGTTCAGGCGCAGTCCTCAGCAGTGAAGAGTCTCTACTAGCGAAGGCATTGTTTAGTAGAGTTAACATTCTCCGCTTACCTATGGACAGGGTGGTGTTACAGAGAGCTTTTGTAAAAGTTAAAACCAGCATTGCCGAAAGCCTAACTAGCCAAGGTTTCTTACCTGTGTCAAAGCCAATGTCCACTGCCTATAAACTAATCGATTATGTACTACGCTCGGTGGCTATTCTATTTCAATCTGTTTTGTTAATAAATTTATTCCAAAAAGAGAGTTGGCATATTAACTATCCGAGGTACCCTGTTCAACTATGGCAGTTAATTTACATCGTCGTGCTCGCTATAGTAGTTGTATGTTTGCCCTTACGGAGCTACCTACACGAACGCTACAGCCCAAGGGGCTGGGAGGTCTATCGCAAGGTAGCGGGATACTACTTATATTTGGAAGTTGCTTTGCTACAACAGCTACGTACAAAAACACTGCCTTCTAAGGAGCTCGAGAAAATTAACCCGTACGCCCTAGCATTTGGCTTAATTAATGTCCACGATGACGAACTTAGCCATTTTCTATAAGCCCAGGCTCCAGATCACAACGCTCAGCCTTCACACTACTTCATCTTGCTAGACTTATAGACATGCAGAAGCGATCAGTATTGTTGAATAGAAAGCAGGCCACACATTTTTTCGGTGTAACTGTTTTCGCATTGTTGATATTCATATTTTCTCGCTGGTACTTCACTGGCAAGTATCTTCCCATATTCAATACAGAACCCAGTATTCAGCAGTCCCGCATTCTTCAAAAGAACTTTTTTGGTGTGACGCAACGAGGGATTAATAGTGCTGTAATGACTTGCTATAAATTCAACACAATAGATTTAGATGCTAGTACAACTTACGGTACATTTATTGCAAGTTTTAAGAATCTCGAAACCTATAAAAAGTTTGAAACCCAAGGATATTGCCCGCCCGAAGTTCGGATGTAGGTTTCAGACTGTCACATTATTTTGGTCTTCTTACTTATCCCACCATTTCTTCGGCTAAAGGGCTTGTGCCTTGGCCCCTCGCCTACTCCCGACGCTCTAATCATCGCATCAAATGATTGGTGAACTTTTGGTTCCTGCTTATATTCTGCATGAGGATCAATTTCATGCGGTGGTAATTTATTTCGGGGAATTGAGACCATGAAAGTACCATCAATAGAATTTTGTACGTACTCGTGTTTTATAACCCCTGCAATAACTGCATTCGCAATAGTAGTTGGCAAAAATCGTCCCAGTTCTGATTTAGCGGCACCTAATATTGTTCTGCCCGTAACACCCGGCCTATTGTTTAAGTTACGAATTACCTTTTCGACGAGTGCATCAATATCTACATCTAAATCACCTGATTTTTGTTGTCCTCTGATTTGATCTTCTGTACTGCTGGGTGGCACGATGGAGTGACTATCTGGTGTAATGTCTGAACCTTCAAGTACACCATAAATACCTTGTCGTCTCCTGACTAGGCCTTCCTGTCGCAGCGCATTTGTAAAGGACCCGAGAGTACCACTGTCTATAAAAGGTTCTCCAAAAGCTGTTGCTACCAGCTTCGCCAGCCTAACTTCAACATTTGGCGGTGTAATACATTCTGCGATTGCGCTACGGGCAAGTAAAACCATGGGGTCTACATCAGCGGGAGGCTGGGGATCTAATTCAGATGCTGCGACGATCGTTGCAGGGGCACTCGGTTCTATAGGCAACTCCGGAAGTTCGTGTGTATTATCAACCATTGAAAATGATTATACATACATGTGACGGTATAAGCACAAGCAAGAATTACAGAAGGCGGTAATCAAATCTACTATCGTGCCTACCCCAAAATACTAGAATTTTGCCATGACCGTGTGCTCTGGGGTAACACAACACTAACTTACGTGACTGTGTTCCTTGGCCATCAGCTAAAAATGAAACAAGAAAATATACTCTAGATTAATCTTAAAACACGTACCCGCATCTACTCCTCCGCTTTATTTGAAAATGTAACATTATGAAACGGAGTGGCTGTCTTCCATGAAGGCCCCTCTTTGTTGAATTCGTGGACCCTTGCTAGACGTGGCCCGGCTAGCTGGATCAAGCAAGTCAATAAATATTTTTCCAACCAAGGCGTTTATTACTTTTACTGCTTCTTTAAGTTCATCATTAGTAATTCCTAGTTCGGCAGAGACCATTTTTTGTGAGACAGCGCGGGAGATTAGATTGTTTGCAAAAAACTTAATTATAGCGGCTTCGGATCCAGTAAAGTATATTGCACCACGTTCATAGTTAACGAATGTGGGTGTAACCCCTTTTGTCTCTCCATGTTTTGCCCTGAATTCGTCCTCACCTCCTTCAAAGTATTGCCCAAATAACTTGGGCATAGCTGTTTCTTGAGATGTCGCTTCGGCTTCGTGTGTATGTAAGTATGGTACAAACACTCTACCGCCGGTGGAAGTTCTAATTTGACGGAATCTGCGGTTATCAGATGCTCTTTCATAGGCGTAGACACGTGCAATGAGTTCTTTTGCACTCTGCTCATCAAGATTAAGTTCGGACGCCACTGTATTTAGCAGATCTATGCGAGAAATTCTAGAATTTTTATTAAGAGCACCATTGATGACTGTGTACACATGCTCCATTCTCTGAGTTTTTTCAACAACCACCATATGTGGTTTTTGTTCAGATTTTACGGGAGCCTGTCCCCAGGTTTTACGTTCTTCGCTTACTGCTACTGGCCGTGTTTGGATAACGGGTGGTTGAGGTTCTTCAGGTTGCGATACTTGCTTGGTGATTCTTTGATCAACAATGCTAGAAGCTGTAATTGTATGCTTTTTAGACGCAGGTTTGCGATTGTTATCGAATAGTCTTGATAGCCCGTTAGATTCTAGGTATGTAGTTAGGCCCTCAAGTTCTCTATCAAACCGGTCTTTTCTCGTGTCTCGGGCTGTGGCGTCATCACCTGCAACTTGCATAAATTCTGGGGAATCATAAATTTCTACATATCTAAATCCATCCGCTTTTGCTAGTCCAGAAAGTATTATTAAGTTTTGGATTGGCGTTAAATCACTCAGTAGTTTTCCATTTACAACAATCTGCACGTCTGCAGTTACTTCTAAGTCTATAGTACGACTTTGACGTGGTCTTTTATGCTTGTGCGTAGACACTCTGCTTGGAAGGTCAACAGTTGCAAGAGTTTCATCTGGTATGACTGCTCTAAAGAGTTTGATGAATCTATCTGCACGTTTTCTGACTTCTTGGTTGTCTCTGAGTTTGTCGCGTTCGCCGAGGTACTTGGTATCCGAAAGAATTTCTGCATCATGCATTTCATCAACGATCTGGGTTTCAATCGTACGAATGGTATCAAACGCTTGGTCACGCGTTTTGGTTCCTCTCTTGTTTAATACAGCGGCGTACAAAACAGACAGTTCTGGAGTGTCCGCAACAACATCAGAGATATCAGCAAATACTTCAAGAGTATCAGGATGCATCGTGGCTTCCCTGGCTGTTAATCCAATTTCACCTCTGAATTGATGGTACTCTACAACTCCATCAACAAATTCGATAAAGTCTTTTGACATAACTAGATTATAACACAACATAGCGTAATACTCAACCTTGTATTATAGAATTGCTATTGTGCTGATAAGAACAGGTCTCTGTTGAGCAGTAAGTATTAGTTACCTGTAGCTCTTGCGTTACTTTAATTAATGCAAACCCCTGATCTGCGACACAGCTCACGCGAATTTGATAGATAGTTTGCTGATGCGAAAAAAACTATATTCAGAGTAGTGATGGTTACCGAAACGTACATAAAAAAGTTGACATAACACATAAATAGTGCTATCATAAAATATATGAGTACACACAATTCTGGCTTTATTCCTACAGACTCTCTTGTTATTGGTAGAAAAGTAATGGGCGGCTCTTCTTCAACGCTATCACACGAGATTGACGACGCTGTGAGGAATTCAGGTATAAATGCTTCTAGCGCAGCTATTAGAGAAAACGCGGGTTTTACGGTCGACCTGGTTGACCGTACTGAGTTTGCGACAAGAAAACTGGGTCATCCAGTTCTTAAATTATGGTCTACAAGGAAACTTGTCGACGACTTTAATGCAGATATCCAGCGAACTCCTTTAACTGATTACATCAGTGATGTAGGCTTAGGCGAAACTGATTATAGAGAAATACGTGAAGGAAAAATTGCTATTGGCTTCATGCTAAGTGAGGAATTTAGAACAAAGATGCTGCGTGAGCGCAGAGAGGCCATAGATGTACTGCTCGATAGTACCGACATTGGTCCTACGGATAGTGCCCGTAGTTGGCGAATGGAAGATGAGGATTCGTTATGGCTACCTGTAGCGTCGCTAGAGACTACAGATCCGTCAATTGATGATATGGCCAATACCTTCTGCGATGCACTCGAGGTTTCTACTGCTAGTACAGCGGTTGATCTGTTCGAGACGAAAGCTCGTAATATGATTGTCGATATTCCTGTACCGAATAGATAAGTATTAGACTACGCTACCTATGGTTGTGTGAAGAGGACCATGCTTAAGAAGTATATTTAGATATTAGCCTATCATACTACCATATAATACAAGCTGATCTGCCGGAGGTGCTATACTGAAATAAAATAACTGATATGCAGTGTGGAGCTTCTGTGCAGGGTATAGAATTATTTCAAGATAAAACAATCGAGCTAGAACAGTTCCGTCAAGAAACAGGTACGCCGAAACGAGAGGTGAAGCATCAACCGGACTGCGCTGCAGTTTTCCTCGAGATGGCGGAAATTGCGGCCAGTGAACCAGAGGTCGTTGATTTTTACGCTGGGGTCATACGCAGGTATAAGAAAACGGTACCCTCTACTTTAGATGAACAGCGAGTCGTCATCGAAGGAAAAATTTCTCTCAGTGAAGATCTTGGTCTGCTTACTCCCAAGCAGGCAAAGCTTCAATGTGAAAAATTGCAGGATGGCTCGATAATTTACGATGAGGCTAAACTCTTCTTTAAGTTATTTGGAGCTGTCATCCCGAAGAGTAAGGTACCGAGAGATAAATACGCGAAACCGCTCAGGGCAAAACCAGCAAGAGTTACCCCTGAGTCATCACCAGATGAACTCTGGGGTGAAACGAAAGATGGACAGGGCTTTTTAAAGAAAGCGGTTCAGCCGCATCGAACTCCACCAAAACCCACGACAATTTTGGTTAACGAGCCAAGCGGGAACATAAAGCCAGCAAGAATGAAGGGACAACTTGCTATTCGGTTCCCAGGTAGAGAGTCTTCGACTGTAATAGATAACGAAGCTAGGTTGTACGGAGAAACAAATAGTGGCCAAGGTTTTATGAGGGAGCTTATTAAACCATTTAGAATTCCGCCGCGGGCTGACTCAGAAAAAGGCATGACTAATACCACGATCTCTCGCAGATTGGATCATGAAGATCAACCAAAACTCCCCTTCGATCGCACGGTTAAAAAAATCAAAATGGTTCCTGGCAGTAGACAGCTGTATCTGACTCAGCTCAATCCAGGCGATAAGCCAGTTAAGCAGCAAATAATAACAGACGACAACGACATAAAAGAAGCAGTAAGAGTCACAAGACAACGAGGCGAAGCCACTTTGCCTTTTCCTGATCATCCGCATACAGTCAGATTCAATTCAAACGACCAGGGATATATGATTGGACTTAACCCCTACCCTGGCACACCTACAGAAATATCGACAGCTAAGACAATAGACACGGCGCAACCAATGATGAAGCTAAAGGGGCAAGGATGGTTGAGGCTAAAGTATGCACGTACTATAGAATTGCCTGTAGATGTTGAGCTAACGGAGCCAGAAGTAAGTGCACAGAAGAAGGTTAAAGGTTGGGAATACGACGAACTGCATGTGACATACCGTAACCATCCACTTAATACACTTCGCACACGTTATGTAAGGGACTTTGCAGGATTCAAGGGAGAATTGCCCAATGTAGTCAACCTTGGTTCAGTTGGTTCATCAAATGATAACGGTTCAGAATGGTTTGTCGCCTATATGAAGTCGTTCCCTTTGCTCGATGGCTTACCACACGAAACTCATTTAAAACACTTAATTGACCAAGGGCTGAACGCGCACCAGCGGTTACAAGAAGACTCAGATCATGCCTTAACCGACCACGAGCGGCTTGCATTAGAGCGAGCTGCAGTAATCGGTGCTGGAGCGTATCAAACGATGTTCGAGTGTAATCTCCGACTTGTTAAAAGTATCTCCTCGAAATATACATCGTCTACTGCCCGAGGCGCAGACGATACCATACAAGATGGCTGTCTCGGTTTACGACGTGCCGTACAGATGTATGATCCAGACAAAGGTTTTAAATTTTCAACCTATGCGACCTGGTGGATCAGACAAGCGATAACGAGAAAGGAGCCGGAAACGGGCTACGGCGTAAGATTTCCAACTCATGCGTTAAAGAAAATCAAAGAAATAATCGTCATTCAAAGTAACCGACGCAAAGATGGTGAACCCGTGTCCGACGAAGCGCAGTTAATTGAGCTTGGATACAAGAAAGAGGAAATATACGCAGCTAACCATCTTTTTGTAAGGAACAATACGTCACTCGACGTTCCTCTCGGTGATGAAACAGACGCATCGCGGTATGATTTACTACCTGCAACAGAAGTCGAATTTGATAATACACCCAATACACTCGATTCCATCAGAGCCCTGAATAGCTATCTTGCGAAAATGGACCTGACAGACAGGCAAAAGGTCGTATTTTCACTGCGCAACGGCTTGGTCGTGGAGGGACTGGATTACGCTCAACAAATTTATCATCCGGTCTTTGGCAAAGTAACCTATGGTGAACTGTTGGTCAGAGCTCGTCTAGAAGACCCAGGTTTAACTCTTGAGGAGGTTGCTCCGTTAGTTGATCTAACACGAGAGCGTGTTCGTCAAGTCGATGCATTCATAAAAGTAAGACTCTCGAGAGAATTTGCGGTTCAGAAGTTGGAGCATCGGCTACAAATGTCAAACGAGGAAGCACAACTTCTGCGAGACTATTTAGATCGAAGAAATATCGCGACCGCTGGGCGTCCCGACGCCACCACCAAAGCAAAAATTGCTCAAAAGATCGAGCCAATCGTAGAAATACTGTCGTATCTCGACGCTTCACATAGTGAAATATTATTAAAAACTATGACGTCGTTTCAGCAAAGATATACGGGTAGTAAAAACGCTGACCGTATTCGTAACTGGCTAGTTGCTCGCTTTGACCCAGAATTTAAAGGCGAACGACCAGTTTCCGAAACATCATCGAAGAAGCTGTATGGTGTTGAACCAGAGATAGCTCATATCGTCGATGCAATTTATGTAGGCATTGCAGCAGGTTCTTTAGATGACCTCCCCGATGAATTCAAGCTAGTAGCATAATTATTTACACTATTGATGCTGAGATACGCTACGATAAAATGGCGGGCTTATCAATTGGGCATCAGTTAAGCCCTTAGTGCAGTGCTATAATTAAGAGATAAATAATCAGAGTAATCGCAGAAGAAAAGCAGACGAGCAGAAAGGTTCTAGACCATAGCATCAAGACAAGGTATATTTTATGAAAACAACCCCATTTGATCTAGATCAAATTAAAACTACTATCACTAAACATCCTACGCCTTTTCATATTTATGACGAAGCTGGTATTCGTACTACTGCCAAGCAGCTCAACTCAGCATTTGACTGGTCACCAAGTTTTACTAACTTCTATGCAGTAAAAGCCTTGCCCAACCCTGCTATTCTGGAAATTCTTAAAGAAGAGGGTATGGGCGTTGATTGTAGTTCTATGGCAGAGTTGGTGCTCGCCGAGATGCAAGGATTCAGTGGTGAGCAGATTATGTTCACAAGCAACGACACGCCTTTGGAGCAGTTTAAGAAAGCATACGAACTCGACGCGATTATCAATTTGGATGACATTACTCACATCGACTCATTAGAGGAGGCTATCGGAGGATTGCCGGAGCTACTTTGTTTTCGCTTTAACCCAGGTGCTGAGCGCATGGGTAATGATATTATTGGTAACCCCGCTGAGGCTAAGTACGGATTGACCCGCGAGCAACTATTTGAGGCCTATAAAACAGCTAAGAGTAAGAATGTCACTCGTTTTGGTCTTCATACTATGGTGGCGAGTAACGAGCTTGATCCGAGCTATTTTATTGAAACTGCTCGAATGATGTTTGAAATCGCCATTGAGTTACAGGAGCAAGGTATTGAGCTAGAATTTATTAACCTAGGAGGTGGATTTGGCATCCCCTATCTTCCTAATCAGAGTGCGCTAGATATTGAAAATTTAGCTGTAAAAATTCACGAACTCTACACAGCTATGTTGGGATCTGTTAAGCTTGAGCCAAAATTATTCTTTGAGTGCGGACGATATATCACAGGCCCGCACGGTTATCTTGTGAGTACAGTGCTACACCGTAAGTCTACTTACCGGGAATATGTTGGTCTCGATGCCAATATGGCACATTTGATGCGACCAGGTATGTATAATGCCTACCATCATATTACGGTACTTGGTAAAGAAGAGCAGCCAGCTACTCATGCCTATGATGTAACCGGAGCTTTATGCGAGAACAACGACAAATTTGCCATTCAACGTATGTTGCCAGAGATTATAGCTGGCGATATTGTCGCCATTCATGACACAGGCGCACATGGTCATTCTATGGGATTTAATTATAATGGCATGCTGCGATCTGCTGAATTATTGCTAAGAGTAGATGGCGGGGTCGAGCTCATACGCCGTGCTGAAACGCTCGATGATTATTTTGCCACGCTAAAGTTTTAGACTACGATGCTTAGTTAAGATACTTTTTGTCCTAGCACACCTTTCTCTTATAGATTCTCACCTAACGATGAATCCTGACTTTAGCCCAACCATAGCCTAGGCAGATTTTCAGATCAGAATTATAGTAGCACTTCCCTGGTTGGTTTAAGCATGAGTAGTTTGTATCTTGAGGAATCGCTGAGTATAATCAGCAGTATGAATGAAAATAAGCAAGATGTTCCAGATACACTCCTCGAAACACCAATAGCCCCAGCAGCAAACACAAACAGCTCCTTTCCTCTACCGCCAAAGTCACATAAATCGAAACGACTACTTATCGCTGGATGCTTTATTATCGCCATTCTAGGCTTTATAGTTTTTATGTTTGTCCAAAATAACAAACAAGCTCAACAGAACAAACAAAATCATTCGATCGGTGGTCAAAATATGGGTGATGCTGATTCGCTTGACCCTGTCCAAAAAGGTCTCGCTTCAACAGGAGGCAAATGCATCGGTACCGGTAGTGTCAAGATGACATATGCGCCAATGGCTGTTAAGGATATCGGGAGCATTGCACCAATGGGCGGATACGGTGGCTCACATGTTACTCCCATTGATCATCAGTACTACTATGGTATAGATCAGAAAGCCGCTCGAGACACATACCCTGTTTATGCAACTATGGACGGCACGCTTACGAGCCTGGGCAGTGTCGGAACTCCCACTAGCGGTACTAACTGGAATGTTACATTGGCACACTCATGTACGTTTATGATTTATTACAATCTCATGACTAGCATAGCCCCGGAAATCATGAAGCAAGTGCCAAGCAACTGGCAACAGGATGCTGGTGCAGCCAAAGTGCCAGTTAAGGCCGGACAACTAATTGGGTATGTCGGTGGTCAAAGTCTCGACTTCCAGCTCGCTGATACTACATTTACCAATCCAAAATTGCTTCACCACACTGCATATAACAATACCGAGCCATTCAAGATTAACGTGGTACATCCACTGGACTTCTTCAGTGAAAGTATAAAAAGCCAAATTTTACCAAAGTATCTACGCGTTGCTGAGCCACGAGATGGCAACTATGCGTATGACGTTGACGGGCAGGCTGTGGGTAGCTGGTTTAAGATCGGGACTAACGGCTACGCCGGTGGTGATAAACCAACGAGTAACACTGCTAATACAACTACGGGTCATCTTGCGCTAGCCTACGACTCATTTGATCCGAGTGCGCTTGTACTTTCAACTGGTAATTATCAGAACGGACAGCCGGCTATCTTTATCGTTAATGATAAAACAACAGACTGGACAAAAATTACCCAAGTTTCTGGCGTGGTGAAAGTACAGCTAGCAGAAGGCAGTACTCAAAAACCTGACGGCTCTATCTGGACTGGTGGCTATACGGCTGGTGGACTTAGATATGTACCCACAGTAAATAAAGCTGCCGCCTTGATCCAGCTGACTGGCACACAAGAAATGAAGTTTGAGATCTTCCCCGGTAAAACTGTTGCCCAGATCAACGCGTTCGACAGTAGTGCCGTAATGTATAATCGAGGCCAGGACGCTCATATGGTGAAATCAACCACTGCCTCGCCATCGGTAAACTAGTAAAGCACTTTACCCCGACTCTGCTCAGATTCTCGGGGTTATATTCATCGAGAAAGTTTGATTGCTCTGTTTGGTTGCGATAGAATAGTTCAATTCTACCTATTTCATAAATAGAATATTTGACATTTAGAATATATACTATATACTCTTATGTATGGATGACAAATTAGCTATGTATTATAAAGTTTTGTCTAATCCCGTACGTTTACGGGTGTTTATGCATATCGCTGATAAATCAGTAGGTTTTGCGCCTACCGTAAAAGAAGAGAGTTGTATTTCAGAAATCTCTCGAACGATTGATATTCCGCAGCCAACTGCTTCGAACCATGTTAAGGCCCTCAAGAAGGCTGGGTTAGTAAAGTCAACCAGTATTGGTACGCGCTGCTACCACTACGTTACTAAGGACGCAGCCAAGTATCTATTCGATCACACACAGTATATATATGAGCAAGCCCTGAGGAACCCATACTAAATCATGAGTAATGTTAAAAAACTACAAATAATGAGTTTCATCGGTGGTATGACATTTTATACCCCAATCTTTACTCTTTTTCTTTTGCAGCGCAATGTCGAACTAGGTTTTATAGTTGCGGCCCAGACATTGTTTACCGTCGGTATGTTAGTCAGCACTATTCCAACGGGCATTCTCGCAGACAGGTGGGGACAAAAAAGGACAATCCAGATCGGTATGATTCTGGATATCCTGAGCATGCTGTCACTTATCGTGTTACATAGTCCAAGTGCGTTATTAGCATTCTTTGCTGTTCGAGGCATAGGCATTGGTTTTCGTGATGGTGCAGACGAGGCCATGCTTTACGATAGCTACTTCGAGGAGCACGGGAGCCCCGAGGGCTATAGTCGTTCATTTGGAAAATTACTATCTAATGATACCCTAGGTTTTGTTATAGCTACCGCGTTAGCTGGCTTAGCAGTGCAGCTATTTGGTAGTCGTTCGTTCGTCCCCCTGATAATTGCTACTGCACTGGCCACTATAGCGAGCTTAGTGCTGGTTTCGACTCTACGAGTCTGCAGGCATCATGCGGAACATCTTGCAAAGGGTAAACTTATTACGCAGCTTAAATCAGGAGCTACGGTTGTGAAGAATAACCGTACTATCAAGGCATTGACACTATTTGGACTCCTCACCTTGAGTGGCGAATACTTTCTACGTCAGACCTACCAACCGCTATTCCAGCAGTTGGCGGTACCTGCCATATTTCTAGGGCTGGCTCTATCAGGAGGTAAGCTTCTGAATTTTGTTGCCGTGCGCAACGCCCACCGACTTGAAAAGTATTTTACGATTGATAAGTTACTGCTTTGGATTACATTAGTTTTAGGAGCTGGATATATTTTGCTGGCTCTATCTCATTCGGTGTGGTCAGTAGTGGCTGCGTTTATGTTGATCCAGGGACTTCTTAACTCTCAGCAACCGATTATCTCTGACTATATAAATCAACAGATAGTTTCGACACAGCGCAGTACAACCTTGTCCACCGTTTCGTTCATACAAAATATAGGTCAGATTGTTGCACGTTTATTGCTGGGTATATCAATCGGGATGATTGGTCTGAGTCATACATTTATAGTCCAGGGTATATATCTTATCGTCGGCGGAATCGTGGGAGTCTGGTATATAAGAAGTTGTGGCTGCGTTCATAAAGTTACACATAACGAGGAGGTAGTTGGACAGACGAGTACAGCTTAACTGATTCAAATGATATGAAGTTACAAGAACGGTGGCGCTTTTGGCGATGATACTGAAATGCGAGCCGCCGTCTCAAGTTGGGGGTCAGAATACGGCGTGGTGATCGTCGCTGATAGCGGAATCACGAAGTTGTCTGAATATATCGGCGTGCGTGTCCCGGTCTGGGGTTTGTAGTTTACTCTCAGAAGCCCCGAGCCATGCTTTGACATTGATAAGCCTTATGCTTGCTATATATTCTAATGGACTGTATAAATAACAAGCTATGAGTCTCGAAGCAACAATTCAAGAAATGGATCAATATACGCTCGTTCGTGCATCAGACCGTGCTCCAGAAATGGACACGCCAATCGGAAATGCCTTAGTATCCGGATATAGCCTCTTTAAAGCTATCAGACATACTATTTATACAGTCCCGGACATATTTCCGAGAGGAGTAGATGGAGATGTAGCAGAGCCAACCTTCCTTTTGATAGCGGGTTCGTTAATTACTGCCGCACGAGATCAGCAAGAAGCAACTGATCTGTTTGTTGAAAGCACAGGGATGACTCCTCGCGCCGACTCTATGCAGCGTGAACTAGAAGCTATTACTCCAGCAGATGCAGCTATTGCGGTGGATCGTGTCCTCCATGGTCCCTGGTGGAATGACAGTGACATGGCACATGTGGAAGAGTTTCCATCAATAGTAGAACTTATTATGCAGGGTTCTGTCGGCGCACAAATGGACTATGGCCTGTCTGAGAGCTTTGATTTTATCAACGCTTCACTTGCTGTCTGGCAACTTGTCATTGAGGCAAGTCGCGAGCATGAAAACCCTTTCGAGCAACTCGGCCATGATCTCTAGCTCGCCTTAGCCTACCGAGGCCTTAAGAACTTCCGAGGCGCCTTCTTTCCTTCTCGTTTAGCCCACCCCATACTCCATGTTTCACTTTTTTCTCGAGCGCATAGCTCAAACACTCCCGCATGACGGGGCATGATTGACAGATGGATTTGGCTATTTTTTCGCGGGCTATTTTTTCGGCTTTTCTCTCGAAAGCACCTGGAATAAAGAAGACACCCTGCGTGGAGGAGTCGCACGCAGACCTGGTTTGCCATTCTGGAGAAAATTCATCGGCAATCTTCCCTCTTACATAACTCATGCGTGTATCAAGTTGATCTGCTTCGTTATATTCATCACTCGCATGCGACAGCATTCGTGCAATTTCTTTGTTGAGCTGAGTAAAACGCTCAAGAGTATCTTTGTCCATATCACTACCAGCAAAACTCTGTAGTGCCATGCGAGCACCCTCGGTACGTGGGCGCTCAGTTAAGCCCGGATGATTGCCACCATCTCGAAGATATGCCTCAAAGTGTTCTCGCGCATTTTTACGACGTGCCTCTTTATACCCACTCGTATACCGTAAGTCCGAAACGGTAAAACGATCTATACCGGCTTTTGCGTCCTGCCTCTTACCACTTCGAGTAATCAGTGGCGTATCAGTGGGGGCAGAAACATCATTCAGTAGATTAACTGCTTTTAAGTATGCCTGAGTTTTACCATTATCTGTGCTTACTTGCTTTACGAAACCAAGTTCCTTATATCTACCCGACGGTACCACCTGTCGAATCATGATCATGAGACCAAGTAGTTCAGCACTCCGGGCACTCGGTAGCTCGATCGTAGGGTTATCGTCAATCTTAATGGCATCAGGACCGATGATTGTAAGATGACGAACTTCGTCGGGATCTCTGGCTCGATCCACTCGCCTATTACCTTCCGAGAGTCGTTCAGGAGAAAGGAGATGGATATGCGGGGAGTGCGGATCGTATAATGCGGTGCGTCCAATAGACGCCAACATATCCTCATAAGGAGTTGTCACTTGCTCGTCCTCAGGCACTTGTAAACCCTCGCTTATCGGGGTAGCCAGAAGTAGTGGATCCTTACGTCCATCAAAGTCGAGTGCCTTTGCATCGCTCATGGGTTCATCATAGCAGATTGACTATGAATAATAAAAAGGGTATAGTTTGATTATCGAGACAAATCTAAAGTTTAGGTAGCATTTACCTAATGAGTTCGAGGAGAATTTATGGATACACACGGCGAGCAAGGTCCAGCACCCGAAGATCAAAGACTACAAGCAATTGAGGCGTTTGAAGCGACAATAGATGCTGACTATTCCCACGCACGTCTTGTTCTGTCATACGACGGACTCGAAGGCGCAACTTTCGCGGCTACTGGCAGACAGGGCCTCGCCATGGAAGATGCGCTCACAGATCTACTTGCTCGCTGTGATGCGGCACGTACTGTTGCCGATTCTTACGACGACCCAGAAACGGCAGCACTGTTTATAGGTAAGGCAAGTAGTTATAAAAATCAGCTCGAAGCGATTGCTCCGAAACCAGCAGCACCACCGCAAAAGACTGACCCAAGCCGTAAAGGCATGGATCGTCCTAAGCAGAAGTAAGATTCTCAAGCATCATGGCTGAGTTACATGTCGATACCATACCCTGCTTCTTGCAGGATGACATCCAAGGTGAGGTAATACCAGAACGTCCGACTAACTTTCCGTTTAGTACTGAATTTTTAGATGAGCTTACCGATAACTTTCCCGTCCTCATCGGTACAACTAATAGTGGCAAAGAAGGTACTATTAATATCACATCTCCCGAAGCAGACACGAGGCTTCGTAGTTTAAGCCACCATCATGGTAGGTCGTTCGAAGTCTTCGTTGGTGAACCTGAGGCGTCAGAGACCGCCCTCGGCTTATGGGGTGACGAATACGGAAATCGGTTTACAAGCTTATCGACGAAAGGCAATAACTTTAGTCGTAATTATATCCTTCGATCACTGAGTGCTCCCTCGGGTTATATGCCATATGGCCTTCAAGAAACAGATTCTATCCTGCGGGTAGTACGTGCCTCTCGATTACTGCGTGAATCTGGGGTAGACACGGAAATGATTGTACGCATGGTGGAGCCCGAGCATTTTATTTGGTCCAACAGAGATGAGAGCGATACATCAGATACCCCGGTCGCTGATCGCGAGATGGTTACACTCCCAGAAATGAAACGACGCCTTCTGCTCGATTACTGGGAAAACATCTCCAAAGAAAAAAATGCGATGGAGCAGTTTCAAGAAGTAACCACGGCCATCGAAGCTATGTCCTTTTTTATTACGCTCCGTGCAACTGGCATTGGGACGAGATTGGATGACTTCTTCGGAGAGCCCGAAGAATGTCGGAAGCAAGTTAAGAAAACCTTTTCCATATTAAATATGCAACTTGATCGGTTTGCCCCAGAACAAGAGACACCGCTCGATTCGGAGAGATACGAAGATGTCGAATACTATTTCACGGGACTCCTTCCTCGGTTGATAGGGAAAAACATAGCTTTAATACACGAGCTCGGCTTAGTACATAATTTTCCCAGTACAGGAAACACTACCCAGATTGGGGGCATAGTAGATTTAGACGGAGTACAAGGCCCGCTCCTTGGTCTCGGGGACGAAGCGCCCACGAGCGCACAGTACGTTGAGGACCTTGTGTATTACGATGATCCGGACAAGCCGGGGAACTACCTGCGGTCGATAATTATAGATATGCTTACTGCATATGGTAGGTCTGTCAGTGTTGAGAATCTCATAAGCTGGGAAGTGACATTTACGGCAAACCTCATAGATAGCTACCTACAGACAAGATTCCATACACCATTAGCCGAGATGTCGGCCGAGGAAATTGACCTATCTATCGACATTGCGAGTGGCGTATATGATAGAACAGGTTATTTAATGACTAAGCGATTACTCGGTGACTACGTGGATGAGCTATTTACTTCAATCGATGGCTTGCCCTCAATGCCTGAAGCCGATGTTCAGGGTGCTGTTGAGCCCATAAACTCATGGATAGAATCTAAGTTGAACCAAGGTGCGAATCAAATGCTGATTAATATGATAAATGATCGAACGTATCTTCAGCTATCGCAAGAAGGTACCTTCGCTCAGATTCGAACTGGTATTACAAAGAATATTAAAGAGCTCGTTGATGTAGAGTTGCTTGAATCGCTTCATACCCTACTCGAAAATGAATCCTTTCAATCGGTAATTAGTGACTGGATAGACGAAAAGATTACAGATGGTAGCTGTAGTGTCCCGCCCAATATGAACAAGCAACAAGTAAGAGCTATACTCACCCATATTATATTTGAGAAAGTTCACCAGACTGATCCTGTTTCCTCAATCACGACACGCGTCTTCGATTCTCTTGACGAAAATTTTGCCCGGTGGCAAATGCACAGCACAACCATATTAAAGGATCCTGATGAACACATAGATGAGGCAGTACGGGTGGTGCTAGATGGACAACTACATGCTTGGTATAGTCCGCTTAGCAAGGAGACATTTATAGACTCTCTAAATGAGACAGGTAATGAAGACATACGTCTGTCAGTGAGAGTATCTAGTAGCCTACACCAAGGCATTCGTACATCTGCTGATCAACTCCTGAGAGAGATTTATTCAGACCGAGATGCTCATACGTTCAGTGCTCATGTTCAGAGACAGGAGGATGAAGCTGTGTTCAAAAGCGCAGAGATTCGATCGGATGAATTAATGGGTGAAGAATATGTTGCTTGGTTAGTAGAAGATGCTGAGACTGGTCAAAAGACTCTCCACGTGCGTGTTGCGGATAAGAAGCTGAAAAAATATTTCAAGACAAAATTAGCAGAGAAACGATTCAATAAACGCTTTACTTCCATGGTTGATGAAATTACGCAGCAATACCTTGGCAACGCATCAGTTTTGGCAACTATGGCTGAAATGCAGTCTCCCGAGTAGGTGCAGCTACGGTTCAAGAATTTGCGGATCCGTACTTACTATCGATAAGCGAGAGTAATGCAAGAGCGATATCGTTAGGTGGAGCTACTGCCATAGGTTCAGAGTTACGAGGAGCATACTGTCTCATAACCGCTGCTCCACGGGCGTTTCTGCCGTAAAGGACACCACCTACCTTCGCTAGATTATCTAGTCCAAAAAATGGTCCAGTGGCTTGCACGATTCCATAACCCGTATCTGAGTTTGCAATCTGCGCCACTGGGTGCGAGGAAGGCTTACCTGACCGAGAAGTTGTCAAAATTGGTGCGTTGGGCGTTACTGGCAAGTTTCTCAGTATGTCAGCATATTCTGCGGCAGTTTTGAAAACTTCAGCATATGGCATAACATTTGTCAGATTAAGCATCGTGACGCTGGCTTCGTACTTCCGGAGTATGTTACCGAGTTGCTACATGTCTGTCTCGCTCGTAATATCTGCCTTCCAGGGAATAATACTCTTTTGCTTTGCAAGAGCATGCGCTTCTTCGAATGCATCCTGACTAACCAAAGGGTGCTCACGCGCGAGTTCTAAGTATTCTGCAACCTGTCGGACTTCATAGCCAGCAAACCGCATGCTGTGTCTGTCGCTAACATCATAGTCGCGTAGACCTACTCGATCCAACCATTCTTCGGGTGTTTTAGCGGTTCTTAGTCCATTGACGTAAAAGTCCATAAACAGACACATGTCCTCTGAGCTATCCACCACAAGAATCGTTTCTTCGGGTATATGTTTTAGGTTTGCAGCAAGCGCACTCTCACCAATGACTATCGCAACCCGGTGCTTTGCTTGTTGATATTCTGGGGTTTCGGAGCGAGTTTGTGTCGCTTCAAAATAAACCGCAGACTCGTCGTTTGAAAACGGGAAGTCAACGCGCGCCGGGTTATACCATTCGGCTGGAAGCACCGGTGCATCATAATACAGTTCCTCAAGCGGACGGTGGCCAGTAGTAAGAGGCACTTCCCCTTTTGTTGGGACAATAACCTGCTCACTTATCTCGAGTCTTGGCGACGGCGCCACAAAGGGTATTTCTGTAAAAAGCATTATGATATATTAACATATTAGTAATAATAATACAATACCAATTACGTAATCTTCCTCCAACCAAAGGTCGCCTTCAACCACCCGTTAGGCGAAGGCATTATATAGCGTCAGTTCGTTGGATCTCCCTGAGATCAACTTGGTAAGTCTCATGGACTACTTCGTAGCGGGGCAACCCACCAGACATCGCAGTTATAGTGAAGTTACTCCTGTTTGTAGAGTGGCGCACTGGCTGATCATTATTCTTCCTAAGAATCCTGATCAAATAACATTTCGAGTAATTGATTCCTATAAATCTCGAGAGTACTTATGCGTTAACAGCCCGAAGCCTAGTACAATTGCCAGCGTAGCGAGCATGATATATACGCTCCTATTTTCCCCAGTCCCTGCTAAGTGAGTCGAGTCACTAGATGTCGTTACCTGTTCTGCAACTGCTGGTACGACAACAGGGGTAATCTGAGGAACCTGCGCAAAGCCAATTGGATCGGTGAATTGACCAGCGGTACCATTGTCGGTATCCAAATCACTCCCATCAGACATATGGTATGTTGCGACAGCTACATCATGACCATTAATGGTTCGCTGTTCAAGGACTGCATCACTCAGTGTGGTATATGTCTGAGTGTTGGGATCATATTTTCTTGGCTGAAGATCATCGATAAGCGCGTCGTAATAGTAAATACTAATGCTTGTGTTCATTCCTGGACTCCTGCAAGTGCCCGTGAAGTTGATTAGGCCGTTCGTGTAATCGTAGTCGGCATCCTGAGTAGCAAGCGTGTTCTCTGCGACGACATTAGTGTTGGTGAGCTCGCAGCCGTAATCTGCAGCGACAGCGAACCATTTACCATCCACTCCTTGCATATCTGCAACGTGCGGTTGGTCAGCGTCTTCTGTCCCGTCATCATTTAAGTCACGACCAGGAGTCACATGGATATCAATATCCTTGTAGGTTAGGGAAATTGGGTGGGTGTCATCGCCGTATTCGGAGATATAATTCGGAGATTGCCGTGCCTCACAGTTTTGGTCGTTCCATCTATTACCTTGGGATCCACTGTCATACATCTGTAAGCAGTTCTCGCCATTAGAGTTAGACCCGGTGTAGTTATCAGGCATACCGTCAGTCCAGTGGGTATAACTGTTATTCACGGCTGAACCAGTCGTGGCATCTCCACTCCAGAAGGTTTGACCACTCTCAGGACCACCAGTCCATTGCCACTCTCCTTCAGTCGCACTGTCGCTCCCTCCGAGCCACCCATCTGAGTTAAGTCGAGAAACCATATCTTGTTCGTGCTCGCTGGTAATGTTCGCCAAGTAACCAGTTGCAGCTTGCAGGCTTGTACTTTGTGCGGCAGTATTCGCCTCATCCCATGTGGGGTAGTCTTCTGATGCGACCGTCTGGTAAAGATGGTGGCTACCTGGATCGTATACCGAGTTAGGCAATCCATCAATGGTGGCTTGTAGGGCTACAGTAGCGGTTTTACCTGGCTTAAACGTTAACGATGTCAGTGCGTTGTTAACCGCAGTGCGGGTACCGCTAAAATTAAGGTTTCTTCCTGTTGCTTGCCCCTCGAAAGTCAGCCCGGTTGTAGTCCCGAGCGTCAGACTACCCGATGGTACAAACAAGTTGATATGAACGACATCGTTACCAGCGCCAGTTACTTGCAGATCAGTGATTGGTATTGTATCGTCCCGACTGCCCGTAAAACTTGTACTGCCGGTAAATACCGGAGCGTCAACGATCGTAAATGGAACTGTCACCTGGAAACCTGCGTAGTACGGAGCGTTAGACACGGCCGTGGCTGAGACCGAAAGGTTTTGGTTACCAGCATGTTGACCGTCATCTAGTGTCTGAATAGTGATGGTTCGCGACTGAGCCCAGTCGGTATAGTTCCAAGTAACTGGCAGAGAACTGACGGTAGCCTTCGACGGATCAGAAGAAGCAAATGTGAGCTCTACTGTACAGCCACCAGATGGATCAGGGCAAATAATTGGCTGACTCAGTTGTAATTGAACGGTGCGTGACTGGCCTTTGTTGATACTTATATTGCTACTGGGTGAGCTGTTGATCTTAGCTGCAAAAACAGCAACGGGGCTACCAATTAAAATAACAGCCAGTAAACCTATAAGCAGTATATGAAACTTTGATTTTACAGCACGCCTCATCCCAAATTTACTCCGAAACCAACCCTAAACATTAGCTTTACTATAACAGATGGCTGTTTATTGCTCTAATATTTTCTAAGATTCCGTCGCATAAAATTAGTATCGTGTAAGAACTTTACTGAGATATGCTTATATAGCAAATATTATGCGTCGAATATATAGCCAGTGCCCCTCACTGTTTTTACGGCTCCGCTGGCGGGTCCAAGGAGCTTTCGTATCCTCGCGACCCTGATTCTGACACCGCCCGGCGTGATGTGTAGGACACCCTCCATGGCCTCGGCAATTTGCATGGTAGAAATAGTAAGTCCCTTATTGAGTACGAAGTAGTTTAACAGATTGTAATCTCTCGCTACTAGCTCGATAGCTTCGCCATTTACGATCAGTCCGTGTCGAGCAAAATCGATGACAACCTTATTACCACTGAGCACTAACTCCATGGCCTCTTGATTCATTTCAGCCGTGACATAGCCAGTTTGTATACTTTTTGGGTCCTGCTTTTTTGCCAACTGGTAGTCTGCTGGGTCACTGGCGCTACTAAACATATGACCTTGGTCTCGTTTTGTTATTACCATCCAGCTATACTCACCCAATTTTTCTCTGATTCGCCTTATGTGAACATCGAGAGTACGATCCTTGAGTCGCTCTTTACCAACACCCCAGACTCTGTCGTAGCTTTCCACGCGAGATACTACCCTGCCTTCATTTTGCATCAAGAGCGCGAGTACATCGAGTTCTCTTACCGGGAAATGAAGTGGTTTTTCGTCTATATATACTTGGTCCTTAGAGAGATCAATGGATATAGCTTCATTAAAGCTACATAGGCGAGGCGCTTTTTCTGCTTCCTCTTTGGGCGCTATTTGATCGACGGTTCCGACGCTCGGTCTAATCACGACTGATTCGCCGAGCACAAGTCCGGCTGCAATTTTATGTATTGTTTCAGCTGAGAATACGACGGCACCGTCTTCAAGCAGCTGGCATCCTTCGTCGAATGACTCGACTACCAATCCGCCCGCTAAAACTGCAACGTGAGATATTGCCGTTTGTCTCACGGATTCGACTGGTCTTTGTGTATCAATATCAGTCATCGCTACTCCGGGTTTACATACTGAGCATATTCTACTGTAATATTATAAGTTTGCAAGCATGAGCAACTTGAGCTCAGAACAGATTGAGGTTACATGTCTCAGTATTTACGATTAGCGTAAGATTTTCTCCATCGCTTTTCCTTTTGCTAACTCATCGATTAGTTTATCCAGGTAGCGGATCTCTCGCATGATAGGCTCTTTGATGTCTTCTATTCGCACTCCGCAGATAACGCCGGTAATCAATGACCGTGAAGGATTCAATTGTGGCGCCTGCGCAAAGAAAGTCTCGAAATCGGTTTGCTTTTCTAGTACCGCCTCTAGTTCCGTTCGGCTATACCCCGTTAGCCAACAGATAATCTCATCGACTTCCGTAGAGGAGCGACCTTTTTTCTCTGCCTTTGCCACATAATGGGGATAGACGCTTGCAAAACTGGTTGTGTAGATTCGGTGTTTTTCCATAGTGCCCCTTTCTTTGTACTACTTCATACTTATCTAACAATAGCTACAGTAGCTCGGAACCTTACGAGGATAGGAGCTCCAAACTAATAGGAGCAGACTGAGCCGACAGGCGAATCGTACCACCAATAGGCAAAGTGAGCATTGGTACGGTATGGCCGAAGTCGACCCCGGTGACTATCGGTATATCACCAAGTTGTTTAGAATCCAGAATACTTGCAAGTATTGTCCCGCTCACCTTGCTACTTGGCTGGAAGCGCCCAACAAGCAAACCCTGCATATTGGCGCGAACCCCCGGCAGCTGCAAAACTGATTCAAGACGGCGCGAAAATTCTCGAGCAGTGAATGTACCACTTTCGTCGTCATCCTCGGCAAGTAAGATAAAGGGTTGGTTAAATTGCGGCTGGTACGGTGTACCTTGTAGTAAGTAGAAGGTACCTATATTGCCACCGAGCAGTATGCCCTCGGCTTCTCCTGTTTGTAATACTTTCCAGGCTCTTGTGGTAAATTGTTGCTTCGATCGCATACCCCACTGCTTACTTCGTCTTAATTGAATCGGTTGGGTCTGCGTCAGCACAGCCTGTAAGTTATCGAGGGTATATTGCCACGAAATTTCTTTTCCCAAAGTGCCAAGATTCGGACCAAGGTAGGATTTTATACCGGTCTTAGCATAGAGAGCGTTCAGTAGCACGGTAATGTCTGAATATCCGATCAGTGGCTTTGGATTAGCCTTAATTATGTCCCAGTCAATCAAGGGTAGTACTTCGTTTGCGGACCAGCCACCGGTTAACGCCATAATGGCTTTTACTTTTGTGTCGGCGAATGCTCGGTTCAGGTCGCGAGCTCGATCTGTCGCCCTAGCCGTACCTAAGTGGAAGTCTGACTTTACGTGTTTACCGAAGGTTACTTTGTATCCTAAACTTTCCAACCGTCGTTGGGCACGTTCGATGGAAGTGGTCGTTTTTTTAGCTTGCATGCCGATAGACGGTGCAATAATACGAATTTCGTCACCGGGCTTTAGGGGAACTGTGCTCATGAGGACTCCTCTAGTACTTTACTTGTTAACTTTTAGCTTGCGAAGTCAGCCGGTGTAATTCGCTCGTCCTTGCAAATTGGAGCATGCCGCGTACGTGTCTCATTGTAGCTCACAATCTTATCTCCGACAGCAACTTCAGTACGGTCCTCACTATTATGCACGTGGGTGGTGCCGTCGCACGAGTCAATAGTTGCATCAACAGAACCTTGCGTAATGGTTGGGCTTTTGTACGAGACGTAACGTCTGCCGTCATCTGTATACTGAATTCTGGCATGTACGTCACCAACTTCAGTATCCATACTAGCAACTACATCACCGCTGGGTGACATATTAGGTGCTGGTTCTATGTTGGCAAAAATAAAGCCACCTACTGCAACAGCGATGCCCGTGCCAATAACTCGTTTTGTTGTCCGTCGTTCCATTGATATAGATTAAACTACACTAATTAGAATTTGTCAATGCCTGGCTCCGCCCCGCGCAAGAGTAGAACTCGATCTATTTTAGAGCGTGTGCCTATAATTTTTACTTCTGGTATCATTACTAAATGAGTACAACAAAATACAACTACGTCTGCTCTGGCTATTTGATTGAGAACGAAAAAATACTGCTGGTTCTGCACAATGTATTCAAGAAGTGGGTACCACCGGGTGGTCATATTGAGGATGATGAAACATTCGCTCAGACCGCAGAAAGAGAATTTGTAGAAGAGACTGGTATTGAAGTTCGAGCCCTTTCATCAGGGCCTGTCATTCACTTACCCGACAATAACGCGACCCCACTACAGCTGCCATTCTACACAGATTTACTGGTAGAGGGTTTTAAGAAACCCACAATAAGCCAGTACTACTACGTCCAGCGTACCGGTGATCACGAGCTGGTATTTGATACGAATGAACTCGATGATGCGCGTTGGTTTAGTCTTGAAGAGCTAGACGAAATCGAAACTTTTGACCAGGTAAGATCACTAAGCAAGTATGCTTTATTAAACTATCCAAACAAACAACCGCTAGCAAGCTAAGCGACGAGTGCTATAATCGAGTTAGCAATGTAAGTACTGGCGAAGCCTTTCTACCTACAAGCTTATTCACGTAGGGTAACCATACTCACTGAGCGTTCTATCCTAGAACAGTCACGTCCCTGGAAACCTCAATTATATCTAGTTTCTTGCTCTATGCTTCAGGATTCGGCTGCCCGCCTTCGGGTGTTTCCACTCCTGATTGACCAAGTAAATATCGAGTGAGTGCTAGTAGGACTATCCCAGCACCGTCTTGAAAAGCAATGAGTTCTCCTGGACTGGGCATTACGCTTCTGCCTCCGGCAGCTCGATTCATCTCTATCAACATATCTTGTGCTGTATCATCACTAAGCAAATTTCCAAGCTGAGCTAACACAGGTATCTGGTTTGCTTCGTCATCGTACCCATCCATAGGTACAACCCCATCGTCTCCGACAGGTGCACTACCTACATGCTTACACACTTCGTCCCATGTCTCAGTCGCTACAGCTACGATGTTCGTATCCATAGCTAACAGGTCTCCAACGAGGACTAGCCCTCCTGTCTCTGTCCCTGCTGATTTCATCTTTACTCCTTCAACTCGCTCTGCCATATATATTCTCCCTAGATTACCTTTACGCAAACTATAGCAACTAAGTTCACTATAAACAAAAGAGGTATCTCGTGTATGAAACAATAAATGAACCCATCGATATGATTGCTATCTTCGGCAAAACCTACCATGACGTCAAACCCTATAAATTTCGTTGGGGCGACAAGGAGTTTCTTATTACTAAGATTGGTTACAAGCACCGGGTAAAGGAAGGTAAGAAGACTATTCATGTCTTTTCAGTCACTGATGGCAGTAACTTCTTCGAACTCCGCTTTGACGCTGAGAATATAGCTTGGAAGCTCGGAAGGACGTGGGATGGCGAAGCCACTTGATCCCCTCGGTCTGGGCTTAAATAAAGCTGACCCAACCATCATGCATATCGACATGAATAGCTGCTTTGCGAGTGTCGAACAACAAGCTAACCCCTTCCTGCGTGGCAGACCAATCTCTGTCTCCGCCTACAACAGTCCCAAAGCCATCATTCTGGCTCCTTCCATTGAAGCCAAGGCTGCGGGCATCAAGCTAGGTATGACTAATGCTCGGGGGCGTGAAATATGCCCCGATCTACTGGTACTTGAACCAGATCCCCCCAAATATCGTGATGCGCACATGCGGTTCATGAACATTTTAAGAAGCTATACTGACAAAGTCGCACCGAAGTCGATCGATGAGGCGGTGGCTGATTTCTCAACTTCTCAAATTCTCCGCCGTCGATCCATGGAACAAATTGGCAGGGATATCAAGCAACGGGTTAAAGACGACATTGGTGAGTGGATGCGGGTCAACGTGGGCATTGGTACCAGTCGATGGACTGCCAAGATGGCTGCCGGGTTACATAAGCCCGATGGACTCGACATCATTACCCACCAGAACATTGAGGACATGTATCAACAACTAGAACTGAGAGACCTTACGGGCATTAGCTGGCGGAATGAAGCCCGACTGAACACCTACGGTATCTATACCCCTACCGACTTCTATCATGCCTCACTCCAAACTCTCAGAAAGCAGGTATTCCAATCAGTGGTTGGTTATTACTGGTACTGCGAACTTCGTGGTTGGGAAATGCAGGACTATACCTCGACCCGAAGAACCTTCGGGCATACCTACGCTCTGGGTCAAAAGACCAGCGATAAAGCAAAATTAGTACCCATGCTGATGAAGCTCTGTGAAAAAACAGGCAGACGGCTTCGCAGGCATGGTAGCTACGCCAGGGGCATACACCTTTCCCTCATTTATGAAGACCACACCTCGTGGCACAAAGGACGACGAATCAAGAGCACCATGTACGCCACTCAGGACATCTTTAAGCAGGCAATAGTGTTATTCAACCAACAGCCCCACAAAAAGGTTGTCACAAATCTTACTATTACGGTGTACGACCTCGCTAATAGCGACTATTTACCTAAGAGTTTGTTTGAAGTTGGTAAGACCGATGTGATCGAACGCTCTAAGGCGTTTGATGAGGTGAATGATAGATACGGCGAGTTCACTCTGATGCCCGCTACGATGCTCGATATCAAAGATATTATTCCGGATAGAATCGCCTTTGGTGGGGCGCAGGAGCTTGAAGATCTATATACCCAAAAAAATGAAGAGATACACAAGAACATTTAAATAGTACCACCGGCTACTTGCTAAGCTAGGTCTCGTCCTAGTCCAACGGTGAGTGAAATAATATCACCGATACGAGTCAAAGTTTTAACAGAATCTTCTTTGACTAAATCATCATCAATCTCGGTAAATCTTATTGTATCCAGTTGAACAGCAACTCTACTAGCAGTCATCCCACCTTCATATTCAAGGAGCTTCTCGCTCACAATCAAACCCCGAAAAACTCCACTTAGGCGTCCATCTGCTATTTCCGCATCTTGTTCGTGGTAGTCTAACTCGAGTGAGGAGTAAACAAAGTGACAAGCGGAAGTGACAGTCACATTTCTACCCATGAAAAAAGACAGATGTTGCGCTGCGTTTTCTACTCTCACTCCGATTTTGCGGCTCTGCTCTTTCGTCTTGGTAGTCACACCAACGAGTCCCATATCTTCCAGTGCCCTATTTGCTTCTGCATCTGCTCTGAGTAAAAAGGCAGGTACGGGACAGTTATCGCTACTTTTCGTCATTTTGTAAAAATATCATCTTCTAGCCGAGAACACAAGGCAACGTCGTAACATTACTGAGCTTCTGAGCATGATTATTAAACGATATTGAGAATTTCTCGGAAGTCTTCAATTACAAAAGTAGGTTCTAGTTGTCGGAGTGTATCTAGGTTGTAGAACTTCTGATGTTCTGAAGGATAAAAAAGGACGGAATCAACTCCGGCATTTTTCGCCGCGCCTAAATCCTTGTCGGAATCACCGATCATAACAGCCTCGTTTGTATTACCGCCAAGTAACTTCAGAGCCAGCTCGAGTGGTTCAGGATGGGGCTTGTGATTGATTGTGTCCTCGGCCGTAATAACTGCGTCGAATGTGCGGGTGAGCCCATGTCTCTCAAGGAGAGGTTGTACATTCTCCCGAGGCGAGGTAGTTATGAGGGCAAGTTTTTTGTTCTGATCGCGCAAGGCTTCAAGTACCTCGAGTGCATCTGGATATAATTCAACATCCGGAAGCTGTCTTTGGGCTACTCTATCCGCACATTCAATAGTGGCTTGTATGTCCTTAACTCCCCAGTCCTTCATATACTTCGTGAACTGACCAAAGCTCGCCCCTATTTCTTCATCGCTTTTGAATACGCCCTGCTCTTCAAGAGCTACGCGACAGGCTTCAAGCCAAATATCAAGTGTACGTGCAAGGTTCCCGTCCCAATCAAGGAGTATATATTGATAAGTGCTCATATCTTAATGATAACAAACGTTTCTGTTTGAGAAAATTAGCGACAACTACACTGTGACTGACCGTTAGAGTAAATACCTCTATTTGCCGGGCAGTCCTGGTTTGGCTGAGGCACTTTCGCTTCTGTCACGGGTTGCGTGGGGTCGCGAAAGTCATAGCTGTCTTCGTGTGGCCAGTCTCTTTTAGCGGTCAGTGTCGGGACACCATTTGTGGCAATATAACGACGGGCAAAGGAAGTGAAAAAATTCTGTAGCTCAGCTAATGCATCATAGTGAATACGGACTATGTCATTGGCATCACCAGAAGCCAATCTGTCATCCCTGGTTAACTCCTCAAGTTGTTCGTGTGTAAGATGTGCAGTTGAGTCTGGATCCTCACTGATGCCACGGATACTTGTTACGGCCACCGGACACTTATATGCAACCCTTTCTCTGTCGGTCCGGGTATTGGTGTTTCGGACAGTTGCGTGAAGGTACTGTTCAATTTCTGGCTTTAGCGAGCGACTTCCGTCATTGTTTGTGACAAACGGCGATTCGCTACCGTAACTATAGGCAAATCGCATATTTTTGAACACCCTGGAGGGTGAGGTCAACTGAGACTGACCCCAGGCTCCTGAGGCTGCAAACATACCCTCTTTCATGAGCGAGTTGAGCGTAGGATCTTCTACAAGTTTAATGACCTCTTCGACAGTGTTGGGCTTTTCAACTTCGCGCGCGTAGACTGCTTCATGAATAAAGCCGAGTGCAAACACGGGATAAGAGGACATGAAGCTAGCTTTAAAGTGATGGTCGGGACTTACGGCCTGAAGGTCCATATGAATTAGCGTCTCACGTTGCTCGTCCGTCAAGATTTCACCCAGTAGCGCCGATTCATTCAACAGTGCTGTGGCTTGGTGAAAAATTGCCAGAGTGGAGGTAATCGCCGGACATGCATTTACATCTTCGAGTTCAACCAGATTACCAAAATAGAGCGACTCATTTTTCGGGAACTTGCCCTCACCTTCGCGCACTGCTTTATCTATGAGCAGTGGAATGAGCGCCGGCAAAATAATATGCCGAGCATCTCGCTCAGCAATAAGATTTAGGCCAGCAGTCTCAAAATTCATAATTTATACATTATAACATAGTTATACTCATATAACAATGTTAGCGTTCTGTCTCCTTTTGATTTATGTATATCTTCAAAAAAGTGAGACAGATGCCCAATTATATTTAGCTCTCTGATAATAATCAGCTACAATAACGTCTATGAGCAAGCCTCTCTTTAGAGTAAAAGAATTCGGACTTCAGAATAATAAGGTCATCTTTTTCTTTGCGGGTATGGGGACCCGTACTTGGCTCTATGCGTGGCCAATTAAGCGGATGGTAAAACGAGGCTTCAGGGTAATTGCTTTTGATTTTGAGCCACTCATCGTGCATAGACGGGATCCAGAGACTTATCTCAGTGTTATACAATCGGTTGTAGATATGGTAAACGACCAAGTGAATGATCTCAAGCAAGCTGGCATTACCGACTTTAGTGTATTTGGTTTTAGTATGGGAACGCTGCCAGCAATTAGGAGTGCGGCAACGATTCCAGACATAGAAAAAGCTGTCATCATGCTCACCTACGGTAGCGTGGCTGAGAATATTTGGAGCTGGTGGTTTATTCGACCAGCTAAGACACGGGCGCAGAGACTGGGATACACAATGAAAAGCTTGGACGAGAAACTTGCGCCTCTCACGCCAATTGCCAATGCTCCAAATCTAAAAGGCAAAAAGCTCCTGCTCTATATTTCGCAGAGAGATAAAATAATTCCATACGAGCAGGCTATACAGTTTAAAGAGTCGCTTAAATCGGCAGAGATCGACTTTAATCTCATTGAGAACAAACGATTTGGTCATAATCTTTCTGGCTTGAACAACTTCAGGAACGATACGGTTTGGTTAGATTTTCTCAACCAAAACTCTGCGTAGTACAAAAATCAAGTACGACCCGAATAAGGCTATACTGGTGGGGCGTTATGTCTCTGGCTCCCTTTTCGTTTCCCCGACTTTATGCCTGAACGCCAGTAATAGGTACAACTCAAAAAAACCGCAAACATTACGAGCCACAGCACGGAATATGAAACGGTGAGCAGGTTATATTCTTCAAGCGCCACGATAATAAGTACCAGTTTCAACATGAGTAAATAGTAGCTTGGCAAAGACTCAGAATAAGGATCGTTTCGTGTCTTTCTAAACGTGGGCACAAAGGAGATCATTTCAGCAGCTGTTACTACGGCGAGCGATAGCACGGGGTGGCCCCTAAAAACAATATAGGTTACTACCCCTATTATCGATATTCCCAAGCAAACTCTGTCCAGAGAGACAACATCCTTTGTGCCAAATCTGAAGCAATAAAAAAGTATCACTGCATCAACGAAAACACCCAAAACGGTCGGTATTGCCCCTACCCCAGCACCACCCACAATTTGTAGCCAGGCCACTACGCTGGTGACAAGGAAAATACTTATCCAGGTGTAGAGATGGGGCTGATTCTTGCCTCGAAACATATCAATTAAATATGGTATGTACGCAACAAGTGCGATGATAGTTGCAACTACCGAAGCAACGATTTTAACGTCATGAGTCATTGCATATAATAATATACCACCAACCGGGCTATTTAAATGACTAAGCCCTGAGCCAGTGTTATCTAGATAGGATTATCTAGTCAGTGCTAACAAATTCGCGGGTCTCACGACTCGCAATTTCATCTAGCTTGACTAACTTGCTACCGAGTCGAATGTCTCGACGACGCTGCCCGTCGAGTAGTCCATTGGCTCGTGCCTGCTTGAGCTTAGATTTAACGACTTTACCCGGCTGTTTAACGGGGGGTCGATTAATCCTCAGACTTGTACGGAGTTCGGACTCCGTCATTTTCCCAGTTTCAGACGCATCGGATTTCGTCATCGGAGTCCCGTTGCTAAACAGGACATGGCCGACAATCTCCTGCGCGATCATCGCACGTGCTACCTTCTTACTCGCAATTTTCTTAATTCTTCGATCAGCATGCTCGATTCGGCTATTATGGATCGTTATTTTTGTATTCTTCCCAGCTTCAGTGATTGCTCGCCTGCGTAGTACTAGCGCTCCTGCCGTTCCAATGACCGCCGCAATCTTTAGGCCAAGCGCAATCTGTCTATTCTGCTCCTGCTGCTTATCAAGTTTTGACGCAGGTGTTTTAAAGTCATTCGCGGAAAAATTTTCCTTAAACTGTTGACTATCACCCTCGCTAAGTCCTTTCACCGGTGTAGCATCATAGCGGTTGCCCTGGGCGTCAACTGTCCACAGATGTGATTCGGCCGAGGAGAGAACATCATAGTGGCTGTGGGGATTAACAGAGTTAGCAAAGCCAGTCGCAACATTCAGGTCGGTGTTATCTACCGCGAGCAGTGTATTCGCGACATTACAGTTTGCTTGTCTTCGTTTCATAACAAGATCAACATAGTCAGGTATACCTTTTAGCTGTTCCGTCCCGTTGGCCTTTGCATTGATACCCTTCCCTTGCAGTGGTGCAAGCGCGTAGTCAAAGTTTTCCCGAAAGTACTCAACAATCTTCTGTGTACGCTTGATACCAGAAGGAGGGAGGTTTGGAATATAGGTATCGACTTGAGCTGGGGCCTTTGAAAGTCCATAGTCAGTCCGCGTACCCTTATCCTCGTAGACGGTGCTCTTTACTTTATGGGTTGCTCGAACTGGCCCATATGGCAATGAGTCGCCGGCGGGTGCAAGCCAATATTTTAAATACACTTTCGATTCATATGTATTAAATCCAGTCTTCTTAGAATCCGGCAATACCGCCACAAATGTTCCATCACTGAGTTGGGCTACTCCTCCCGCTACCGTGGTGCGCTTATTTGATCCTTTCGGACCCATAGAAAGCTCTATTGCAATTGGTCTCATGCCACTTAACACGGGTATAGAAATTGCACTTTTATCTGGGCTAAATGATACGTAATCATTTGTGGCATGTACCGCCTCAACGCTGACCCATTTGTCTCTTTGCTCGACGGTTTTGGGGGAATCTAATTGTATTTCCTGCGGTTTGTACTCAGATCCTCTAAGCGTACCCAGATCCCAACTACCCCAAGACAGGCCTGTGCCAGAGCCAAAGTTATCTCCAAGAAAGTAGTTGGTGTGCTCTGACCAGTAGCCCTCTGTCGAGAGACCCTTGCTATCCAAAAGCCAGAGTGGAGTATTTTTGGTTCTTTTGACGTTTCCAACGCCTGCTTCTGCGGAATCCGCCGCTATCCTCGCATACGCACTCGTTCGCTTATTGTCTTCATACTGAGCATCTAGCGTAACTACACCGTATTTGTCAGTTCCGTTTGTCAGCTCCGCTACTTTGTTTTTTAACCAGTAGTTAGCCATGTAGGCTCTTCCAAAGGCCTCTGTGTACGGGTCATCAAATTTGTGTTGGGTCCGAAAATCTTCATCGAGAACACCAGGGATCTGACCTGTCTTGTCGACTTCTTCAAGAAGCTTTTGGATATCAGCTTCTTTAAGGTGGGGCGAAGGGTTTTGTTTGTTGAGTCGCTTGAGAATATCGTCTGTCGTCTCGTTGTGGAGCTTGTTAATATACGCAGTCTGAGCTTTGTGATACATATAGTTCATCGGCGCCTGCACGATGTTACCTGTAAGTGGTAGCGCGAGTGTGGCCGCTACTGCCATAACTGCCAAATAGCGTACGACCTTTCGGCTCCCCAGTTTTCCAAGCTCAATTCGTTCTGCATTATCCATCTCATCATCGGATAGAACGTTATTGGTTTTCGTGCTCTCTCGCCCTGACGCAACTGCAATCGCTAGTTGAATAGAGGTTTCCTTTGGTGCAGCGACATCAGCTTCAACATCCGCAGTCTTCGTTATCTGCTCAAATTCAGGCTTGTACGGTAAATCCCAACCAGCAAGCTCATAGAGCATAACGACCTCAGACATCTCGATTCGTTGCCGATCGTTTAGTTTTGATGGATTTTTAAAGTAATGCCTTATGTCACTGACACTAATTCCGAGGTGTCCAAGTAGTGATCCGCTATCTTCAGCATGCAGGCCCTGCTCTCCGTGTAGTGTGCCCACACTCTGGGTACCTTGTAGATGTACTCTTGGCTTTGTGTCATCAATAGAACCTATCAGGTTAATTCGAACGCGCTGATGGTCTGAACTTCGTTGGACTACCGTATCATCAATTCCACCTGCAATTATCCTTCTCAGCGCATCTCTGGCCGCGCGGTGTACACCGTTTAGCTGTTCGGTTGATGAGACACTATCGTACTGACCAGCGAAACGGCGAAACATTGTATGATTTGGTCGCATGGTTTTAAGCAGATCCCAGGCATACGTGAATGCGGTGACACTCGCTTCGGGAGCTGGTTCATCCCGGTCCAGCAGATCCACAAGCTCGAAACATTCTTCGGGCGTTAAGGAGAGTACTTGTTTCTCAACTCTTTCATCTACCTGATCTTTCTCATATTGAGCAATAGGAAGTTTTTTCGTGTCTTTTAGCCAGCGTGACAGATTTTGCTTAGAGGCATCAATGTCGTCTTTTTGTGAATCCTTAGTAATTCTCTCAAGAATTATGGCAGGAACAACCACCGTTTTCAGGTCACTTTGCTGCGCCAGTCCCGCTACTGTCTCGAGGCGGGTTCGTATCGCTCCAGTGGTATCTTCTGGAGTAAACTCAGCGTTCCACACAAGATTCAGCTCTCTTCTACTTTTAAGCTTACTTCTTGTTCTGAGTAGTTCCAGTGGCTCGCCAGTACTCTCTTCTAATTTTTGTTGAGCTTCGAGGTGGCGATATACTTTTTTACCAGTTCTATATTGACCAACTCGGCGACTCACTTCTGCCATTCCACCTGCGGCAACACCATAGACAAAAAAGTGTGGCTCTGGTGCGTCAAGCGAACCGAGAACACCTATCGTTGCTGCGGTAGTAAGCATGCCTGCGCGAATTACTCGGTGGAATTTGAACTGTTTTAAGGGTTTGCGGAGCTCATCGAGCGCATCACCGTTATGCTTGGTGTATTCAATAAGACTCGGATCGATATGATCAAGTCGCTCAGGAAGACCGAGTGTCTCGGGTGCATTGAGGATTATAGTCTCGCTCGATTTTGACATTGCCATATAATAACAAATATAATAGATAATGTCAATAGACTTAACAGAGGTACAAACAAACAGCCAGGTGGCTTGCCAACGGCTAGGCTTTAGCCGTTGGTTTGATGTCTATCAAAGTCCAATGATTTTCTGAGGGATCAAGCTTCAAGCGGTAATCTGTTTGTCCATCGGTTACGCTAAAGATTCGAATCACCTCTTGGCCTTTATGCACCAAGTAGCGCCAGCCTGAGTTCAAAAAGGTATAGGTCTCCCCCGCAAATTCCATTTGTTTAGGGAAGGTTTCTAACTGTTGTTTATTTTTGAAGTAGACGCTACTGATAGTTACTTCTTGGTTGATCACAATACTTTCCATACTACAGCTCCATTTTTCATTAAGATTGAGAAAATACACCGACTAAGCAATCAGTGAACGGGCTTGGAGTGTATGAGCTAGCTAGATAAAACGTACGCCGTCATTTACGTTTTTAAAACCTAGGTAACTTTTGTATGGGTGACTAGGGACGCTTTGCGTACGCTCTGTGCGTAAACCAGTCTGTATAGCCTCATGTATTAAGTCTGTAGGTGGAAAGGTTTTCACCAGTACCTGCATAACTAATCTTAGTATAGCGCTTATGCAAACATTAAAATAGAATCAAATTCACAACAGAATCAGACATTGAGCCGGTCTTAGGTACGAGTTTTGGTCATCAATTTCAAGTTTGAAATATATTGGTCTGGATCGGTACCTGGAAATTTTCTCAGATGTTCAATATGCTTCTGGGAGAATCGAATAATGTTATCGGGATACTTTACGGTATCAGCAGCATAACGAGGTTCGGTATTATATGCCTCGTCGTTTTCCATCTGTTCAAGAGTTACCAGAACTTCTGCTTCCTCGACGGGTGTCAATGACTTTGCCTTAAAAGATTTAGTCACGCTAAACAGCTTTTTTATCTTTTTTAGGCTTTTTAACTTCTTTTCTACCTTTGTCTTTTGACATAGTAATTCTCGTGATCTTTCTTTTAGATTGTGTCTATAAGTACTGTCTACCAGTATACCTCTCATCCTTGCTATCTCCTAATAAAAATGGAGCAGTAGCCTCTGAAATATGTCTCAACTTCTCTGTCTATCTAGGGGTTTTGCACTACTGGCGGTACAGTCGGCGTGACCACACCTGTCGGAGGTTTATCGCTACTCGTGCTTCCTGTATCACCATTATTTGAATTGGTGCTCTGGCTTGTTTCGGACTGATCCTGCTCTTTGGGTGCGGTGGTCTGCGTTTGTACGGGTGCTTGTACGTGAACTTCGTTACAGCTCGTGGTGGGAAGGGTGCCCGGTATAAAGTATTCAGTCATGGTATTACTTCCGCCAGTTTGAGCTAAGGCGCCGTTTGCTCGACAAATTGATCGGCTTGTCAGGCCTGTTGGCGTGGCAAACTGCTCAACGGGTGTACCGACTAGCAATTGTTGCATTAGGCTCTTCCAGATCGGGGCAGCCCCACTGGAACCAGCGACTTTACTCATCGGTGAGTTATCGTTATTACCAATCCATACTCCGATCGTTAAGCTCGGAGTATAGCCAATAGTCCAGGCATCTCGATAATCTTCAGTTGTGCCGGTTTTGACTGCGGCTGGTCGGTTGCCTATGAGATTCAGGCTACTACCAAATAACTCACTGCGGGCGGTATTATCGGATAATACCGAAGACAGAATATACGAGGTCTGAGTACTGATTGCGCGACTGTTGGTCGGCTTATTTTTAAAGATAACTTTCTTATCCTTATTGGTAATTGTTTGAATCAGGGCAATGTCGTTATGTTGACCCTGGTTCGCAAATGTAGCGTACGCATTGGTCATTTCAGTCAACTTTGCCGGAGCCGAACCAAGCGCCATGGAAAGGCCGTACTGGTTCTTATCGGTAAGGGTGGTTAGGCCGAGCTTTTTAGCGGTCGTAATCGTTTCAGGTATACCGGCCTTTTGTAGGGCTGAGACTGCGGGGATATTGAGCGAGTTCGACAGGGCTCGTCTGAGTGTTACATCGCCTCTATAGCGTAGGTCATAGTCCTTCGGGGCATAGCCGTTAAAATCGGTAGCCACATCCTTAAATAGCGAGGCGGCTGAGTAGTCCCTATTTTCAATGCCCGTACCGTAGACAATTGGCTTGAATGATGAACCTGGCTGACGCGTCGCGGTAGCGATGTTGTATTTTCCAAATTCAGGATTATCCCAGTCGGCGCTCCCTACAAGGGCTCGCACCTCTCCTGTCTTTGGGTCGATAACTACTGCGCTTCCATTACTGACGTTACTCGGTGCAAGTTTTGCTACCTGCTTGCTGATGGCCTCTTCGGTCTTGTCTTGCCAGTCGAGATTGAGCGTTGTTTTGACGGTATAGCCTGAACGGGCAATCCTCTCCTCGCCGTACTTTGCCTCAAGTTCAGCTTTCACCATAAGTGCAAAGTGCGGTGCCCTGCCTTCTTCCTTGGCCTTCTTTGGACTGTAAGCCAGTGGTTCGTTTTGAGCGGCCTGTTTCTCCTGCGTGGTAATTGAACGCTCAATTGCCATTCTGCCGAGCACATAGGTTTGGCGTACTTTCGCCTTTGCAGGATCACCCGATATCGGAGAGTAGGCAGAGGGGGCTGGAAGTACACCGATAAGCATCGAAGCCTGCGCTAGGCTCAGGTCTTTGGCGGGAATACCAAAGTATGTCTGGGCAGCATCTTCTATACCAAAGGCCCCTTCACCGAAATAGACTGAGTTGAGATACATCTCTAAAATTTCATCTTTGGTGTAACGACGTTCGATCTCGACTGACAGCACAAGCTCTTGGTACTTCCTCAAAACGCTCCGCTGTTCAGACAGGAGCGCATTTTTCACAAGTTGCTGGGTGAGCGTCGAGCCACCGTTTTTTAGGCCACCAGGTTTGACGTTTTGAAATAGTGCATTGGCTATACCGGTTGGTGAAAATCCAGCATGCTTATAAAAATCTTTGTCTTCTGATGCCAGGACTGCTTTCTTCGCGACCGGTGCAATCTGATCAAGTGCTACATAGGTATTCGAGTGAGCATTATAAAAACTATAGAAGGCTTTATTATTCTGATCAAGAAGCGTAACTCCGGTCTTGTTCCGATTCATAATACGCTCCTTGCTTCCCAGCGTGCCTGCAAAATAGATGGTTGTGAAGGCTCCAATCACAACTAGCGCCGAAGTACCTACCCATACTAGGAGCGCAACTCTGCGCTTATGACTCATTCTGGTGAACTTCTGTACTACCGGAAGACGCGCCATCCACAGTGGCAAACGGCTACTATGAACAGAGCGACGTGGACGCTTGGCACGATCGGGCTTATATGGCTGTTGGGGATGGTACTGTTTTTGCTTCATAGGATGTGTGGAGGGTATTTGTTGGAGTGGCTACTACCTTATAATTATATCATTGTAATGGGTTTACGCTGGCGACAGGCTACTTTGGTATCACCCTGCGGACGATCTTAAGTTGACTTAATTTCCATACCAGTAGCACAGTAATGACCCCAAGAATCGTATTAAAGGTAGAACTAAGTGTTAATGGGATGAAGGCCTGAATTGGGAGCAGAATAAAACCATGAAGTATATAGGCAACCAGCGAGTAGGTCCCGAGCGGTATGAGAAACCAGTCGGTATATCGAGCTGTATATCGCCGGCTCTTATTTACAATGATATAGAGACCTGCAAAACACACAAACGCGAGGAGTACGCGACCCATACTCAGCTGTACTTTATAGAAGAACGGATCAATGATTCGGCGGGTAGCGATATAACTGTCGAATGACATAACTGCATGAGGTCCCTTTACAAAAACCCAGCCAAAAACCCAGAAGCTACTGATGACGAAAGCAACGATTGTTAATCCGATAATGCCTCGCTCTATGTAGCGCCGTGTATTCCCGGGCAACTCGCGCCACGATGACTGGATTGATTCGAGGTGGTAGCCAAATACGGCGGGCACAAAGAAGAGTATTTGCCACTGGAGCCAATCCTGCTTGATATAGTAGCCAAGCGCCCACAGCGAGCATGCCCCAATCAGGGCAACTACATTTTGATTTTTGCGGAGTAACCATATGAAGGCTGGAGCAATACATAATGAAGCGATATAGAACTTCAAGAAGTACACCCACTCAAAGACAAAGTGTAGCGTGAATATTTGGTAGATAGCAGTGGTCAGTGAGTTTCGCGGCACGACTACCGACGGCTGTAGTGCAAGTGGAAAATGGGTATGTAGGGTTAAGAAGAGTAAGAGTGAGCTTGCAATAACTGCAGACAAATAGAGGATCAGAGCGCGTGAATAGAGTAATCCGATAACCTCTTTCATGGGTCGGTGTCGCTTTTTAAAACCACGGGTATAGCCAACTAGCAGGCCGGATATAATGAAGAATCCTTCTCCAGCCGATACCCATAGTCTACCCTGCCCTGTTACCCAAGCAAACCAGGAGGGAAAGCGGTTGAGGTGATCTACAAGAATAACTAATATAAAGAATCCTCTGAGTACATCCAGGGTCGCGAATCTTGGCTTTTGAGTCGTTTGAGACATTAATTTTAAGTGTATCATATGGTTTCTGAGGGTAACCTGATGAGATGACCTCATTTTTAGTTGCTCTCTTTTGTTACAATGGAATGTGCCAGAACCTACTAATAGAATGAATCGAGAAGGAACCCTCTGCCTATGTACATTACAGACTATCTAGAACGAAATGCTCAGGTAACGCCTGATAAGGCAGCTGTTATATTCGAGGAAACCAGCTACACCTGGGCGCAAATGTACGAGCGTGTTATACAGGTGGCAAACTACATCGCGAGCCGACTATCGAGTGAGCATCAGGAAATTGTTGGCTTACTACTTCCAAACTCCTCGGATTTTCTCATTATCTATTTAGGTATCATTCATGCAGGCCATATTGTGATGCCACTTGATCCAAACTTTAAACAAATGGAAGTCCAGAATGTGCTCGGTCAAATGTCACCAAGTTTCACGATCAGTAGTGCTCACTATCAAGAAAGTTTTGATGATAGATACGAATTGATCCTCGTAGATGACTTACTCGGTATGGATAGTGTTAAGCCACCAGCCTATTACCGTACTAACGAAACCGAGCAGATTGCTACTATGTTATTTACTTCAGGTACGACTGGTAATCCGAAGGCTGTGCCCTATACGCACACTAATCATATGTGGAACATTCCTGCGGTTTCGGGTATGTGGCACTGGACCCCAGACGACACTATCTTACTATCCTTACCACTGTCTCACTGGCATGGCTTGGTGATGGGTGTAGATGGTGCACTGTATTACGGCAATACGCTGTATCTGCACGAACGCTTTGACCCAGGTGCTACCGTGAAGGCGCTTCAGACTGGCGACATTACGCTCTTCATGCATGTCCCAATCGCATACTCAAAGCTGGTCGAGTATGCAGCAGACAAGACGTTCGACATCAGTAAGGTGCGTCTGTGTATCTCGGGTTCCTCGTATCTTCCACCGAAAATTTGGCAAGACTTCAAAGTACAGTATGGTCAGGAAATACTCGAGCGCTACGGTGCGAATGAAATGGGCTTGATTGCCTCTAATACGCCCGAAAAAAGACGCTCAGGCGTGGTTGGAAAATTACTCGAAGGCGTCAAGGTGGTCTTTTTGCCAAGTGGTGAGATCGCGATGAGTTCCCCCGGCCTATTCCCTGGCTACTGGAAGAACGATAGTGCGAGCAAGCAACAACGAACTGCGGACGGTATGTGGCTCAGTGGCGACATAGGTGAGCTGGATGAAGATGGTTACTTGCACCTCAAGGGTCGCGTGCAGGAGAAGATGAAGAAGTTTGGCTATACCGTATACCCCCGTGACGTTGAGTGGGCGCTCATGCAACATCCACTTGTGAGCGAAGCCGCAGTGATAAGCATTCAAACACCCGGCAGTCTGAGCGATGAGTTTGTCTACTTTGTCGTTGGCGACATTACCGACGAAGTTATTAATGACTTCGCAAAGAAACAGATGCCCTCCTTCTGGCGTCCCGACAAAATTGTTCACCTGAGTGAAATACCACGGACCGGCCGCACAAGTAAGCCCGCTATTAAAGAACTGCGTCAGATGGTTGAAACGACAGAAAAGTAGCCCACTGAAGTAGATTCGGTTATACTTATATCATGACTTTAAATATCAATATCGAAACCAAGAATGTTATTAAAATCCTCGCGCTCGCAACGGGTTTTGCCGTCAGTGTATTTGCAATTGCCAAGATGTACGACGCGCTTATTTTGATACTCATCGCCTTCTTTTTGGCTTTGGCGCTCAATCCGCCCGTCAGTTTCCTGAGTAAATATATGCCGGGCAAGCGTCGCGGACCAGCGATTGCAATTGTTTTTATTAGTGTCTTTGCATTGTTTGGCTTCCTGCTGGCTTCGATCATTCCTCCCGTCGTTCGTGAAACGGGTAGTTTTGTCGATACCTTACCTCAAACGGTCAACACTGCCTTTTACAAGAATGAACGTATACAAGGCTATATCAACAGATATCAGTTACAAGATGAAGTCAATGATGCAGTGCAGACCGGTAAGCATAAAGCTCAAGAGTTCGGACAAAGCGCGATTAGCGATGTCGGTGTTATCGGTAGTAGTTTCCTGACGAGCTTTACAGTTCTGGTAATCGCAGTACTGATGCTCGGTAGCGGTGGCAAAGTCATAGCTAGATTATCAGATGCCCTATATAGAGATCCCGAGCTTAGAAAACGACACGAGCGTATTGGACAACGAATGTATGGCGCGGTGACCGGCTATGTACTTGGCCAGGTTTCGGTTGCGTCCGTGGCCGCACTTTTTGCGCTCGGCGCACTGCTTCTACTTCGAATTCCGTATCCACTTCCGCTGGCAGCAATTGTCTTCACGCTTGGAATGATACCACTCATTGGAAACACGATCGCAGCGATTTTAGTGGTGCTAAGCGCCGTTGTGCTCAAGGACTTTACCTCTGGATTGATTCTCTTGGCCTACTTTATTCTCTATCAGCAGATTGAAAACATAACACTACAGCCAGTTGTACAAGGTAAAACAACCAATCTTCCTTCACTCGTTATCTTCGTATCGGTCATCCTCGGCGTCGCACTGATTGGCCCTATCGGTGGTTTGTTCGCAATACCGGTTGTTGGTTGCTTGAAAGTCTTGCTCCAAGACTACCTCCATCACCGCGATGATGTAAAACCCACGAGTAGCTCAAAGTCTCTCGTTGAAAAAGTGAAAAAACGTGTCAGCCAAACTGTTAGTAGCTAAGCTTAGTTAACGATTCAGTTACTGCGCCCTGCTCCAGATAGTACCGTTCTCGGTGTCTTTTACTTCGATCCCATGAGATTGAAGTTGGTTTCGTAGTTCATCCGACTTGACCCAGTCCTTTTGGTCCCGGGCTTGTTCGCGGTCTTTGATAAGTTGCTTCTGCTCAGTAGAAATATCATCTTTTAGGAGATTAATTCCCAGTAAATTCTTAACGCCCTCGAGGAAGGCATTGAAGGACTGTACCATAGAAGGATCTATAGTCTCAACGCTTGTCATCTTATCAATTGCCCGCATTGCCATCGGGGTGTTAAGGTCTTCTCCTAGGCACTCGAGAGCCTCTGTAAGACAGGCGGTGAAATCAATTGTATGCTCAGTCGTTTGTGGCTGCCACCGAAGATCTGCACTCGCCTGCCATTTACTCAGGAGATTCTGAGCTGCTTCAAGAATCTCCCAAGTAAAGTTGCCCTCAGTTCGGTAGTGCTTGCTCAATATCATCAGTTTAAAAGCTTGAATATCGAAGCCCTTTTTTGCAATGTCATCAAGTGTATAAATATTGCCCAGTGACTTACTCATCTTGGTGCCATTGACCTTGATATGGTTCGCATGTACCCAAAAGTTAGAGAAAGTTTCTCCCGTTATCGCTTCGGTCTGCGCTATCTCATTGGTATGGTGTACGGGAATATGGTCTATACCACCGGTATGAATATCGATTTGATCCCCAAGCAGTTCACGGGCCATGACGGAACACTCTAGGTGCCAACCCGGGAAACCCTTGCCCCACGGGCTTTCCCACTCCATGTCTCGTTTCTGATCCTGCGGTGAAAATTTCCAAAGTGCAAAGTCAGTCGGGTTCTTTTTACCGGTGTCTTCAACTCTTGCACCAAACTGAAGACCTTCTAGGTCCAGACGGGCCAACTTACCGTAATCTGTCAGCTTACTGGTATCAAAGTAAACACCATCAGCTATAGCATAGGTGAAACCGTTTGCTTCAAGTTCCTGCACGAAGGCAATCTGCTGTGGAATATATTCGGTAGCACGGGGCATATGATCAGGCTTGATGAGATTGAGTGTATCGTAGGCTTCTGTCTTAGCTACGGCGATATACTTCTCGGCCACTTCCCAAGCTGTCTTACCCTCTTTAAGGGCGCCTTTTAGCATCTTATCCTCACCAGCATCTTCGTCGCTTGTAAGGTGTCCTACGTCGGTAATATTTTGTACTCGCACAACATTATAGCCCTCAGCTTTCAGTGTGCGCACCAAGATATCCCAGTAGATATAGGCTACCCAGTTACCAATATGTGGTTGGCTGTATACGGTCAGGCCACAAGTGTAGAGTTTGACCGACCTATCATCTATAGGCTTAAAGACTTCAGTTTGTCTGGTGAGGGTGTTGTATAGCTTCATATTTCTCCAGTTTCTTCCTTCTATACTACCAGGTCTGCTGCGCTAGGATAAGGTATGGACTGTACATTTCCCTCAGGGTCTAGGCCGTGTACTGTTTGAGCTTCTCCATCAATTGCCAACCACACACCAGCGCTGCCGAGATAGAGTCTAGATTTTGGGAATGCTGAAAAATCAAGTTCTTCTAATGCGTTTCGTATTTTATCGATATCTTCCATAGGTGCCATCTTTCGTATTAAAAAAGCCCGGTTGCCCGAGCTTGAAGTTTTATGATTCTTTTTACAATCAACAAGAGCAACTCGTACACAAACAGTCGCGACAGCTACAAATTAATTCAAACTTCTGTAATTTCATAAATATATCGTAGCATCCTGAAGTTTATTGTCAATCAGCTTCATCGAGAACTGCAATAACTCGAACTGGTGCACCATCAACGGCGAGCTTAAGCGGTAGAGCATACACGGTAAATTCTTTTGCAACGAGTGGCTTAAGATTCACAAGATTCTCAATTATAAGAATATCGTTTCCGAGAAGTAGCGTATGAATATCAAACGGTTCATGGTCCGGAGAGCACATATCCATGCCTACTATCTTTATTTTGCGCTCAATCAGTATATCGGCAACATTTCTTGGTATTGCTTCGTAGTTTTCGAAATACTCCGGATCACTGTATTTATCTGACTTGCCCGTCAAGAAGAAAACGATATCATCTTCTTGAAGGTCTGCCGTCTTTACTGATTCAACCGAGAAACCAGTCCGTGCGTCTATACACACTCCCCTTCCGACAAAACGAGATACCGGAAAGTCGTTTAATTTCTTACCGTCACTAATCATGTGGTAGGGTGCATCAATGTGAGTGCCTATATGGGTGCCAAAAGTAATTGAATGATCGTTAAAGCCATCTTCTGCAAGACGACCCGCCGCTTGTATTAAGACTGAAGGATCTCCGGGATAAACTGGTGTGTCTTCATCCAGTAAGGCGGTTAAGTCAACGATCTTCATTCAGTAGCTCCTGAACTTTTTTGAGTAACTCAATCTTCAGTTCTTCATACGTCCACTCAGTCGTCTTGAACCCAGCGGCATAATCGTGACCACCACCGCCAAAGTGAGCCGCTAACTCTCCCGCTAAGGGGCGGTTATTAGCGCGAATCTTGCCAGTGATCTTACCATCAGGATAAGTCTTCAGTGCCACAGAAAGCTCAATGTTCTCGGTGTTTCTCAGCTCCTCGATTACTAGCATTGCAGGGTTGTAGAGCGGGCTATATTCTTTGGTTTCTTCCCAGGGAATATGGATAAAGCCAAGTTTGCCACCGCAGAGGTACTCAACTCGTTGGAGCAGCACACCTTTGTAGTTGATGATCTTTTGAGATTTCTTCATGAAGGCGCGACGTCTTTTATCAATCTCTGCCATGACTGCCCCGCGTTTGAGCATTTCTGCTACGACTGCTACGTTGTCTCCGGTGACTGCCTCGGTTGTGAGGCCGAGGGTGTCCGCCAGCATTGATTCCACAATGTGAGTCGCGGCTATCGCATTGATCGTCCACTGTTGCTTCTGAGCCAAGTAGTACACTAATTCACCGGTAGAAACAGCATGCGGAGCTTCGTCAAAAAAGACGGCATCCGTCAGCGGGAGATCACTCTCTACGGGGTGATGATCCAGTACCAAAGTTGGCTTCTTATTAATGGCCGTAAGATTCGCGCCCTTAAGGGTATTTTCAAGCAAACTTGCGGTAACGGTGTCGACAATTATGGTTGCGTCAAAACTGTTTGGAAACTCATCGGTAATTCGGTCTGCTCCCTCTATGTATCGCAGGTAATCTGGCACATGTACGTAGCCGTAGATGATTACTTCTTTGCCCTGGTCTCCCAGAATCTCTTCCAAGGCTAAGGCTGAGGCAATACTGTCGCCGTCGGGATTTTCTGGTTGCAACACCAAAATAGTTTTTAATTCTGACCAATTCATCTGTTTATTGTAGCATGCACGCCAGGTTAGCCTATAGCTGGGTCCTGCCTTCAAGGGCGTGTTTTAGCGTTATTTGATCGGCGTATTCAAGATCAATGCCAACAGGTAGCCCTCGAGCGAGGCGGGTAATTCTTACACTGAGCCCCGCTTCCTCGATCATCTTCTGCATATAGAGTGCCGTGCTTTCGCCTTCAACAGATGCATTGAGGGCAAGAATCAATTCATCAATCGAGTCTTCCTCGATTCGTTTGATGAGTTCATTCAGGTGTAACTGTTCAGGTCCTATACCGTCAATAGGGCTAATAACACCGCCGAGCACATGGTAAGTCCCTTTAAACTGGTTAGTTTTCTCGAGAACAACAATATCAATAGGGTCCTCAACCACCGCTACAAGTGTTTTGGAGCGCGCTGGATCGGTATACAGGCTCGAGACCGTTTCGGTACTGTCGATGAGGGCAAATGTCTTCGGGCATGTCTTGAGACGACCGTGGAGGTTTTCGAGTGCGTTAGCAAGCTCCATAGCTTCTCTATTGGATCGTTTGAGTATACCAAGTGCGTATCGTTCGGCTGTACGTGGACCTACCCCGGACAGCTTTCCGAGTTGCTCGATTAAATCTTCTAACGCCTTGGGTAAAACGCTCACAAGTCTTCTTTATAGGCCTAAATTGCCAAGTTGGCCCATCATAGGCTTCATTTTCTCTGCTGCAAGTTGTTGAGACTCAGTGATCGCCTGCTTGACCGCTTCTTCAATCCAGACTTCAAGTTCGTGAATATCTTCAAGATCGATTTGTTCAGGATCTATTTTAATACTCTTTAGTTTCTGCTCGCCACTAATTTGTACTACAACGGCACCGTCTCCAGCTTCAACTTCAACGATTGTTTTTGAAAGTTCCTTCTGCAATTTCTTCACCTGCATCAGCATTTTGGCTTGATCCATCATAAGTCAGTTCTCCTTAAGTCTTTACTCTCTCAATTATACCAGCTACTGAGCCAAACTGTTACCACCGACAACAACCCATCGTACGTTTCCTGCCTCTGTCTCGCTGACGAGTGCTCTGGTTACGCTTTCGGACGGTATAGATGCCGCGCCGGTTTGAATTATCTGTGTGGCGCTACTTCCTGTTGCTGGCAACGTGAATGATACTCGGCAAACGGTTGCACTGGCAGTTATTAGTTTCTGCAGATTGACATCATTCGTGCCAACGAAACAATCCAGATTTTTATAGGATGGACGATTTAACTCATCTTGGACCAAGACAAGATCATGATTAAAGACCGTTCGTGTGGCGGTTTGGTTTGGCCAGAGTTGGAAATAGCTGACGTAGTGTAGTGCAACAACACAGATAAATAACAGACCGAGGGGTACGAAGGCCGCCACTCTCGCATAGGGGTTTTTTGGAAACGTTCGCTTCCAGCGGTGCATAAAGTGTCTAACTCCCGCAGTCATATAGATGGCGGCTGGGACTAATAATATACTTCCTCCTCGTGATCCAGCGCTCAGACCACTGGCTAGCACTAACACGACACTCAGAATGAGGATGGTCAAATTCAGACGGTTAATACGGGTCTTCCACAGCATTGCAACTCCAAACGCAATGAAGATAAGTTCAAAGAATCTGACAAAGAATACACCCGAAGGGCTGATCACTGCATTCGCATCCGGCAGTACCGCAACTACGCCAGAGGTATTGAAGATCAAGTTCTTAAAGTAGTCACTAAAGGTCGGGATATCAGTAACATTAAAAATATTCTTTAAAAAGGCGATGTTTTGTATCGAGAAGAAAACGATCGCACCGACTCCACCGGCCAACACCAACACACTCGCGACCTTAGTGAGTGTGTTGGCCTCCTCGGCTCTTTGTCGAAATACTCGACAACTAACCAAGCTCACGAATAAAACCAGGGCTGCATAGGGACCCAGCGGTGCAAACAGAAGGCCGACTAGGCTGATGCAGAACAACACAAGCCACTGAGTCTTGTGCTCGAGCAGTTTCGTGAAGCAGAGCAAGGCTAGGGCTAGCCAGAAGCTAAATTCAATAGAGCCAGTTGCGAGACGGGCTGTAAACAAGAACCAATCAGCACTTATAAATATAGCTGTACATAAAAGTGCTGTCTGTTTGCCGAAACATTTCTTGAGTAGTTTGTAGAGGCAGACTGCCAACAGAAAAGCAATTATGACGCTGGGAAGCCGTAGCGCAACAATAGTAATGCCAAATAACTGAATACTCACCCATTGCAATAATGCATGGAGCGGATAAATAGGAAGATTGAGAATATCTTTAAAAGAAAGATGACGAGCCGCTGTGCTAATTTCCGGTGCGCTGAGTCCTGGACCGATGTGGCCGAGTTGCCACCCAAGGAAATAAACCACAAACCCAATAATAATGACGTAGGCAAATATGTAGCGGTAATTATACAGCAATAGCTGTTTGAGAGTACGCGTCTTCATTACGCTTTAGTATACCACTGCGGGCTTTCGCGCGTCATCTCTCTAATTAGTGGTTTGAGTCGAGCGAAAGGAACTTAAGTTTTTCAGGATGGAAGTAGAGCTCGATTCTACCAGTGGGTCCGTTACGATGTTTTGCAATAATGAGATCAGCTATATGTTGGCGGTCAGTTTCGGGGTTGTAGTAATCTTCTCGGTATAGGAAAGCAACAATATCAGCATCCTGCTCAATGGAGCCTGATTCACGTAGATCTGAGAGCTGCGGAATTTGCGGACTTCGACTTTCCACGGAACGTGAAAGCTGCGACAGAGCTATAACTGGTACGTTTAGTTCACGAGCAATCAGTTTCAGTCCTCGACTGATTTCACTTACTTCTTGGACGCGGTTGAATTCATTACCGCCTCGCGAGCCACTCATGAGCTGAAGGTAATCGATTACGATCAGTCCGAGTGGGTGCTTCTGTGCCTCACGACGTGCTTTGGTGCGTAGTTCTAGCACGGTAATGCCCGGTGTATCATCAATATATATCGGGGCTTCTGAAAGTTCCCCCATTGCGGCACCGAGTCTCTCGAAGTCATCATCGCTGAGGTTCCCCGTACGAATATTCCACGCATCAACGCCCGACTCTGCGGCTAACATACGGTCAACTAATTGATCTTTGCTCATCTCGAGACTAAAAAAGAGCACCGCCTGTTTTTCTAAGGTGGCGACGTTTTGAACCAAGTTTCCTACAAAGGTAGTCTTACCCATGGCTGGACGGGCAGCAATGATAATGAGGTCCGAACGTTGTAGCCCAGCAGTTTTGTTATCAAGGTCTTTCCAGCCGGTTCGGATGCCTCTGAACTTACCCTTGTTCTTATGTAGCTCATCGAGTCGGTCAAAACCTTCTGCCAGAATTTGTTCAATAGAAATTAGATCTTGTTTGGTGTTTCGCTGCGAAACAGCGAAGAGCCGCTTTTCCGCGTCTTCAATAATTTCCTGTACGGAACTTGCGGCGTCATTAAAACTGAGGTTCACAATATCTTCAGAAGCTCGAATAAGCTTACGACGCATCGACTTCTCGGCCACAATATCAGCGTAGTGTGTGGCGTGGGCAGCAGTCGGTACAGCGTTCGTTAATTCGGTTAAGTAACTTGAGCCACCAATGTTCTCAAGCTCCCCGGCATCCTTAAGGACACTTGAAAGCGTCAGTAGATCAACTGGTTTATGTTGTTCAAACAATCTGAGCATTGCGCTGTAGATAGTACCGTGACGTTTGTCATAAAAGTCGCTCGCCGTAATTTTATCTGCATTGTCAGCAATGACTTCATCTTCAATGAGAATTGAGCCCAGTAAGCTTACTTCAGCATCAAGGTTCTGTGGCGGTATCTTAGCACCGCCAGGCACTATCTGGCTACGAGGATCCATATTGGTTTCCTACTTTACACATTAACTATCTCTCCACCGCCCATAATATCCTGAACACTAGAGATAAGTGAAGCATGAGCAGGATCGGATGGTGTTGCATCGTTTGTAGTAACCGGCTTGGCGCGCTTTTTATCAACAATGCTTCTTACGACAACTGAAGTACCAGTAACGCTGGCCACAATCTCTGCGATAAGTGCCTTATAGCGACTTTCTTCAACTTTCTTTTGATGAAAGGGAAAGCTAAATATTAGGAGGAGACCGCCTGAGTCTACTTCAGGCGTAGCCAGTCTAATAACCGTATACAGCGGGTTGTTCTTCTGCTTCGTTTGCTCCAGTATCTGAGGCCACTGCCCAATGATGTCACCTGTCTGTGGGTTTGCTTTTGTCGATTGCGAGACAGCTTCCTCTTGGGCTAGTTTTGGGCTATCGGTTACTTTTGGTTTCACGACCGGAGTCTCTATTTCGAGCGCTTTTGATCTTGTCTCTATCGGCTCAGGCATCGCTTTCGCTGAACTCACTTCTTGGGCGGGTGCTGGAATTTCCTTTTCAGGCACTACGGCTACTGCTTTTGGAGCGCGCGGGGGTGCAACACTGAGTAAAACAGTCTCGAGTTTTAGCTCTGGATACTGAGCACTCTGCACACTGAGTAGCTCGGACATTAATTTCACCGATCGGTCGTTACTCTCACCCGCTCTAATTTCCGCCCGTACCATATTTAGAAGTTGTACGGCGATCGCCGCTGGGGTAAGTCCGCTTTCAACGAGTCGTTCAATTGAGTTAATAATTTCGGTGCCGTTTCCGAGGAACGTTACGTCCAGTAGTTCTTTGAGTGCCTGGTGTGGTGCTAAACCAAGCAACAGCTCAACGAGCTCTGTGGTGATAGGCTCGGTATGTGAGCTCAACTGGTCCAAGAGGCTAATGCTGTCGCGGAAGCTACCCCCTCCATGCTCAGCGAGCAAGGTCAGCGCTTCGTCGTCAATCTTAATTCCTTCTTGTTTTGCAATGTACTTTAGATGTCTCGCGACTTTCTGTGTGGGCACAAGATGAAAGCTGTAACGCTGGGTGCGACTGATAATAGTAGCGGGGAGTTTATGGACTTCAGTCGTAGCAAGAATAAAAATGACGTGCTCTGGTGGTTCCTCGAGAGTCTTGAGGAGTGCGTTGAAACTCTCTGAAGTCAGCATGTGTACCTCATCGATAATGTAGACCTTATACTTTGCCGAAACAGGTGCTATATGTACCTTGTCGCGAAGATCACGGATGTCATCAATTCGCCGGTTACTGGCAGCATCGATCTCCACAATATCCAGATCAATCGACTCATCCTCGTATGGGATGTTATTAATTTCATGAGCTAAAATACGGGCAATCGAAGTTTTGCCCGTACCACGTGGTCCCGTAAAGAGATACGCGTGGCTTAACTTTCCGAGTTTCAGTGCGTTCTCAAGCGTTTTCGTAATGTGCTCTTGTCCCACAATTTCGCTCAAAGATTTTGAGCGATACTTACGATACAACGCTTTATGCGCGGTCTTTTTCTTTTCTCCCATAGTATCCCTAGTATAACAGGTTGCTCGGCGACAATTGAGGTTTGGTAGATACTATTTTGTGCTAGAGTGCTGCTTCAAGTGCGGCCCACTCAACATCTGTTTCGTCTTCAGGTAGTACGACGCTTACTTGGTCACCGATCTGACCTTTAAAGTAGGTCACGCTAGCAAGCAGTATGCGGTATTCTTTCCCGGCAACTTCAACAAAATAACCACCATCATGTTGGAGGAGTGTACCAATAACTTGCTTACGTGGAACTGGTCCGATTTGCTTATAAATAAAGCCACCATCATCTGCGATAGTGAGCTTAAGAATATCTCCCTGTACGAGCTTTGACTTACTCGCATAGTTTGCAGGCACAGGGTAGGTTTTGCCATCTGGGCCAAGCATATTTTGTCCATCAAAGACACCCTCGATTACTTTTCCAGCCACCTCTTCGCGCTGTGACTGTGCAACCACTGGATCTTCACCAACCAGGCTGGTAAGTAGTTCTCTAGCTGCCGCTAAATTTGTTTCCGCCTCAGATAGAAGCGATTTAAGACGCTTCACTTGTTTTTCTGGTAGTTCTGACATTTGATAAACCCTTACTTTTATTTTTCTCGCAGTATCAGTGACACAATATCATGCATGTCAATACCTGTCAAACTAGTTATCCACAGGTATAATCACTCAGCTTGTCGCAAGCTTTTCAAAGCGAACGGGATCACGGTGTCTGCCTGTTATAAGAGCGAGATAATTTCCACTCGCTGACTTTCTTTGGCTCAGAAATTTGTTCATTCCCGCCAAGGATAGCCCGGCGGCGGTCTCGGCGCGTATACCGGTACTGGCCTCGAGTTTTTCTAGGGCATCGTATAGCTCCCCATTACTCACGCTTAACATACCACCAAAGCTAGGCGACGCAAGTACGTGCCTCAGTGTAATTGCACCTGCTCGTCTCACGGCAGTGCCATCAGCCAGGTCATTTACGGCGGCGAGTTCAATGACTTTATGGGCAGTAACACTCCGGGTAAAAGAATCGCAACCCGCAAGTTGTACTCCGAAAACTTTGGTGTCAGGTGATTTTACCTGTAATCCTCGACAGACACCACTGAGGAGGCCACCTCCGCCCACGGGCACAAATACACTTTCAAATACTCGTTCATCACCCGCGATTTCTACTCCAACTCCCGAGTTTCCATCTATTATATCTTCGTCGTCAAACGGATGTATAAAGAATAAGTCTTTTGAGGCGGCGTATTCGGTCGCTACATCAAGTGCATCATCTACCGACCCGGCTACATAGGTAATGTTTGCACCAAGTGCTTCTAAGGCATCGGTTTTTGCCTTGGCAGTACCGTGAGGCAGATATACATGTACCGGAACATCCATGTAGTTCCCGGCCATCGCCGTTCCCTGCGCGTGGTTGCCCGCACTGGCGGTGACGATGCCGTGACTTAGTCTGTCGGCAAACTGCTCCGACAGGTGTAGTACTTTATTAAACGGCCCACGTATTTTAAAGGAGCCATTTGGTTGCATAGTTTCATCTTTTATAAATGTACTAACTTGTGGGGCTGCTTCTAACTCGATTGTACGTATAGGACTCGGTCGCACAAGATTATATATATCTGGGTGGGTGTAACATTCGGTTTGTAACATGATGATGCCTTTATGACTTTCTGGTATTAAAAAATCCCGCTTCTGCGGGATGATTGGTTTTCTGTGATCTTGCAATAAGTAACTAAATAATCCCGCGTATAATTCTCGGAATAATAATCATAGCTGTTTGCGCTTGCTTGCTCATTTACGAATAAGTTTACACTAGCTTATTATAAATGCAAAGAAAACACCGCCTTTGAGGACGGTGTTTTACTTATTTACATCTGGTCGTTTTGGAAACTAGTTAGGCTAGTTCTACAGTCGCGCCAGCTTCTTCCAAAGCTTTTTTAGCTGCTTCTGCGTCGTCTTTGCTTACTTTTTCTTTGACAGCTTTTGGAACACCGTCAACGATAGCTTTTGCTTCACCAAGACCAAGTCCGGTTAGTGCTTTCACTGCTTTGATAACAGCAACTTTTTGTGCGCCAGCGTCTTTGAGGATAACATCAAATTCGCTCTTTTCGTCACCAGCTTCACCAGCAGGTTCGCCGCCAGCAGCAGGTCCCGCAACTGCAACAGCAGCTGCAGCAGGTTCAATGCCGTATTCGTCTTTTAGAATTGTCTTTAGTTCGTTTACTTCTAGTACAGTCAACTTTGTAAGGTCTTCTGCGAGTTTCTTTAAATCAGCCATGTGATTCCTTTACAGGTAATTAGTTAATAGGTTTATTGATCTAGCTTGCTTTTGCTTCAACACCGTCAAGTAACGCATGTAGGTTGCCAGAAAGGCCACTCATGACGTCGTTTAGTGGTGATGCGAGCGTTGCAAGTACTTGTCCAATCAATTCGTTCTTGCTTGGGAGTGTTGCGAGTGACTTCACTTCATCAACACCAAGTAGCTTTCCTTCTGCAGAAATTGCTCCTGCGAGTTTGAGAGCCGCGTGTGTTTTAGCGAATGTCGCTAAAACTTGTGCTGGTGCAACTTCGTCTTCTGAGCTCACTGCGTACAGAAGTTGACCAGTCAAAGGACTTGTATCAGCACCTTTGAGCTTTTCATTCTGTGACACAGCAACGCGTACGAGGCGGTTCTTCACTACTTTAATAGTGATGCCTTGCTCGCGAGCAGCTCGACGAAGTGTTTGAATATCAGCTACGCTGAGACCTTCGTAGTGTGCAAAAGCAGTCATCTTAGCAGTGCTTAGAAGTTCGCTCAGCTCAGCTACGAGTGTCTGTTTTTTATCGCGTGTTATCGCCATAATTACGTCACCTCATATTTTAGTTAATGTTTCCACGAATGCGTGGAGTTTCGACCAGATTGTAAATGTTCATTCGAGTGCCAAAAGTAATTTACAAAATAAAAAGCCTTTGGTTCTCGCATTGCCAAAGACTACAGATAAAAAACAAATGTTTGTTTCATCTCCTCGGTAGGTCTTATGAATGCCTACTGTCTCTGGTAATGATCTTGTATATCATACACGAGATCATTAGATTGGTCAACGGGTATACTAGATGCCTCCCGTGAGCGGATCGGCTATATGTTCCATCGGGATAAATAGCTGCCGCTCGGTACCACCATAAGGGATTTCATGGGAGACTCTCCCCAGGCCCGCAATATAGTCTCGTACACTACCAAGCACTTCGGCACGGGTTTCGTCCTCTGCCCGAGCCTTAGCGAAGTGTGTCTCTATATCATCCAGGACTGTCTGGGCAGGAACTTCCTCCGCTCGGTGCTGTATTCTGACCGTAGCAGAAGTTCGCGACGCAGTAATGAGACGGTTATAATGCGCAACTTTAGTAGGATCGTTGGCCACCCCGTTTACGAGCAAGGTTCGCTCATATCGCATCGTATCGACGACATTTCTGAGAACGAATCCAGCTAGTTTAACATGGGTATCATCACTACCAATGACGGTCTTCTCGAGCTAATAAAAGTATCCGACAAGTTTTGCTTCTTGCTTGGTCGGAGGGCTTGTTATAGGTTTAAAATTCATACGTGGGGCAGGCTCTTCGTTAAATCGGCTCGCATAACTAGGCATATATCTTCCTTTATACTACTGAGATTAAATGATTGTAGGTATATTGAGCCCGATATTGTTCTGGCTGTGCTCGGCGTTGTACGCTTCGGGCTTCAACTATGGTGAAGCACAGCCTTTAGAGGCTGAGGAGGAGTTGCAAGCTAGACTGTGCAAATTTCATAGTTATAATTCTTACACCTAAAATAATGATTGTCAAGCAAAAATTAACAAAAAGCAGTTGACATGAGTGCGTAAAGGTATAGAATAGTTCAAGTTATGGCAGTTTTATCTACTATTATTCGCGAGACACGCATGAACCACCTTTGTGGCTTTATGCTCGTGGTGCGCTAAATAGTAGATTGACTCGCTAAAATAAGTTACTAAACGAAACACGAGCTCAATCTTATAACAGGGAGAGCTCTTTTTTGCGGAGAAAATATGACGGTACACACAACATCAAGAGAAACTGGACCCACCACCAATATTGAAACTCGAGACAGAGATCATAGCTTTACTCAAGCGAGATTAGCTGAAGCACTTGTGTGTCATGATCGGCATCCGGCAGAATACGTACATGGCAGAGTAACGGACTACTTGGACGGAGTACAAGCTCGTTACTTTCCTGCAGAAATGTTTGGTAAACCACGAGTGGGCTATACTGCTCAAATCATTGCAGGGGTAGTCCACGAGGAATTAACAGCAGTAATGCCAAGAAGTGCACAGGTACGTACAGTTGAGGATATAGCCCCAAAAATCTTGGAGTATCTGGATGATCCCGTAGCTCGTTCACTGAGCCAGAATGGTCACCAAGCTTTACCTCGCGCAGTCTCGATGGTTCTATTGGATGAGATCGGGCAAATTCTATGAGTAATCTTATAGAAGATATTCAAACATCTCTCTTGCTCAGTGAAGCCGGCGCGCCAGACCCTTCTTCATTTGTGTCTTCGCCAGCCGAACAAGCGCGCCAGCTTCAAGAACATTTCTACGAAGCGATATTTTCACAAAAACCAGGTACAAACAAAATAACTCATGTGCCCGTCCCTCGACCAATACAGATTGGATATTTTATGCCTGAACATGAACCCACAAGGCTCGAACTACTGAGTCTTATGGAAGATCTCTTTGAAAATCCCAAGAGTGGATACGAATCTTATGATGTAGACCGTCCAGAGCATCAACTAGTGGATGCGAGTGAGCTGGTAATCGCGGTATCTCCCCAAAGCGGGAATATAGTTGCAGAAACACAGCAACTAGGCCCAGAGGGTGAACTTATTGCTCGATCCTACTGGGTCTATCAGCCCGGCCAAGTCTTGCCTTACTAACGATCGCTGAGTTGTTCTAACTTAAACTGCGTGGCTCGCTCAGCGGCCAAGCGTGTGAGTTCTGCATCTTCGCCCTGATTCACGAATACCATACCACCCGCAATGAGTGGATGAACTTCAGCAACTGCATCATACATCTGTTTTGCGAGCTTACGGTAGCCAGGATGGCCCTGTGGGCTAGTACGTAGTTCCATAAAATGGTAGGCTTCGCGAGCATTGAGCATAAGCTTCCACCGCATCTTGTTGCCTAGAAGCGTGGCATATTGAGCTTCGTATTCGTAACCTCTCTCAAGCAGATAGTGATATAGCTTCATGCTGAGCTCAAAACAATCTTCAAATAACGTATCGAATCCAGCTTCAGTGACAAGCTTCGGTGTCTCATAGCCGTAATGTGGAGTAAGGAGCTGCCACTCAAGACTATCTACCATACGGTGACGTTGCAGATCTCGGAAAATACCGTAGTCACAGATAAGGTCAAAGTTGTAGTGTGGCACTTCAAAAGCACGTCCGGGTTTGTGGCGACGATTTAATCGTTCTCCGATGTAGGTTTTAAAGGCAGCTTCTTTCTGCTGGTAGTTCCATTCGCTCGTCAAATTCTTGAGCTCAGCAAGGCTCAGGGTACTCTGCTCGTAGAGCATATGTGGTAGAGTATCGAACTCGTTCTTTGGCCAGAAATCAGTTAGTGTAACTGCCTGGTCACTCTCACCCTTCATTGGCTGTAGATCGGTTTCTTTGGCAAACTTTGCGACGCTGGCTCGAGTTTGGGCGCGCTGTGCAATCCAGGCTCCGCCTCGATCCGGCTTATCCGCTCGCTCAAGGAAGGTTGGGAGTACTTTTCGAGCTTCTATGAGCAGGTTATCGCCTGTCGTACGGGCTTCTTGAAGCTCGTCACTCTGCAGATGCATAATGAGACTCTCGAGTGCCTGTCCACTGGCATAGATACCAACAGTTGCTTTCGTTGCAACAGGAAGTAACGATCGGGCTGCATCACAGGCCTGAGCTCTCGTAGCAGCTTTCCAGGCTCCGTCTCGCTTTTCTTCAGGCTCGGAAGAACTCGCACGAACATGATCAGTTAATTTCTGTACTAGTTCAGAGTACTTCTCAAAAATAGTATCCATCTGTTGGTTGTAGTGGGTAACTTCTTCGGAGTTGAGAGTTTCTGGGGTGTAGTACTTAAACTTGCCATGTTCATCTTTCTGATCAAAGAAGATATATCGAGTCGACTGCTCAAGGTAGGCAGCAAGTCTTCCCCACTCTAGTTTTTTAGTAAGAAGATTACTCGCCCCTTCGATAACGAAGTGTGTACCGGTCAGCTGTTGGACGCTATCGTCGCCGTAAGCGGTGATAACCCTCTTTAAGAGGTCGCCGTCTTTCCCTTCTTTGTCGGTGAATTCGTCGAGTAGTGTTACGCGCATATCATCGCCACGTCTGCTGAGTCGGGCCATGGCTGCCGCAACTGTTTCACTGCTAATCTTATCGGTGAACACATAGACATCTTTGTCGGTGCTGGTGACTGCCTCTGATAGGTACTTCTTCCCTTCGCTTGTAATGGTGTAGCTTCCGTTCTCGTTTTTCTTCACATACGGATTAGTCTGGAGAGCAGTTTGTTTTGGCGCAAAGACGTGTTGTGTGGCAGCTTCGGCCTTTTCACTGCCACTTTTTCGAAGTTTTTTTAACATAGGTTCAATCCTTTCCCAGATCAGACTATTGATATTTGGAATACTCATCAGTTCGCCATTTTTCGTACAGTCAATAGCGGTAAAGTTTTTACTGAAGGTGCCACATAATTGCTGATACACTTCAACAGCGCGACTCAGATGATTGAGGTCCGCTTCGTGGATGTCCCGTTTCTTTTCGGTGTAAGAACGTTTTTCTTTTTGATCAACGAGTTGTTGAGCCGTTTCGGCAGGTACGAGAAGCACGACGTTTAGGTCTGCTCGCGGAATGCCAAGCATACCGAATTCAAGCTGATCGAGCCATTGCCAGAAGGCACTTCTCTCCTCAATAGTATTAAACTTTGTTC
>Ga0209023_10000506_pt1 | contig 59015 bp, 53 predicted proteins | sample LakOneMetagenome_FD_187468 | JGI IMG/M metagenome (GOLD analysis project Ga0209023, IMG submission 187468) | Freshwater and sediment microbial communities from Lake Erie, Canada (SPAdes) (version 2) | ecosystem: Environmental > Aquatic > Freshwater > Lentic | place: Lake Erie, Canada...
CTGCAGAACATCCGTGCCGATCCCGCCCTGGCCGGCCTGCCGGTGCTGATGGTGACCGCCGAAGCGAAGAAGGAAAACATCATCGCGGCCGCGCAAGCGGGCGCCAACGGCTACGTGGTCAAGCCGTTCACTGCCGCCACGCTGGACGAAAAGCTGAACAAGATTTTCGAAAAGATGGGGAAGTGAAATGACTGAGCAGACGGCCGACTCGGGCTTGAACGACGAGGTCCTGAGCCGGATCGGGCACATGACCCGCTCGCTCCACGAGAGCCTGCGCGGACTGGGCCTGGACAAGCTGATCGAAAAAGCCGCCAGCGACATCCCGGATGCGCGCGACCGCCTCGATTACGTGGCGCGCCTGTCGGAAGATGCCGCCAAGCGCGTGCTGGACGCGACCGACGCCGCGTCACCGCTGCAGGACGGCATCGACAGCTCGGCCGTGGAACTCACGCGCGCCTGGCAGTCGCTGCTCGACAGCGGCGAGGGCAATCCGGAATGGCGCGCGCTGGCCGAACGCACGATCGCATCGCTCGCCGAATCGCGCAGCGCGGTCGGCGCGACCAAGGGCCACTTGATGGACATCATGATGGCCCAGGACTTCCAGGACCTGACCGGCCAGGTGATCAAGCGCATCACCGGCATCGCCCAGAACCTGGAAAAGCAGCTGGTGCAGATGCTGGTCGATTTCGCACCGGCCGAGGTCAAGCGCGAGTTCGACAATGGCCTGCTGAACGGTCCGCAGATCAACCCGGAAGGCAATACCGAAGTGGTGGCCGACCAGGGCCAGGTCGACGACCTGCTGGACAGCCTGGGCTTCTAAGCTTCTGCTAAGTGCCTGTTTTACCGATGCGCCAGCGGACGGCGCATCGTGTCCCCCAGTTTCACCGGTGTTCATAAAATGCATCAGACCAACTTCATCGTCCGTGAACCGCTGCTTGACGCCAAGCAGCGTGTGATTGGTTATGAACTCTGCTGGCAACAGCAGAACGGAAGGGAAGTCGGCCCCGCCGACCTCGAATCGCTGGTCGGCTTCGTGGCCGAGCACCTGGTCGACGACGACCACGGCTGGCTGCTGCGCGAGAAACTGCTGTTCCTCGACGCCGTGCCCGCCATGCTCTCGACGGATGCGCTGCACGCGCTGCCGCCGGAGCGTACCGTGCTCTCGATGAGCACCCGTGAACTCGCCAACCCTGACACCCGTGCCGCCGTGCAGGCCCTGCGCGCCGGCGGTGTCGGCATTTCGCTGCGTGGCGCCAACCTCGACCTGCTGGGTAAGAACCTTTCTTCCGTTGCCTCGTATGCCGAAGTGCGCTTCACCGGCAGCGACGTGGCGACCCAGGCCCGCACCTATGCAGCGGTCAAGCAGTCGACGCTGCGCATGGTCGGCCGACCGGTGGCGACCTGGGCCGACTACGACGCCTGCGCCGCACTGGGCCTGGAAGCCTTTGTCGGCAAGCTGCACCTGACGCCGCGCACCGGCGGCAATACCAAGGGCATGAACCCGGCCCAGGCCATCATCCTGCAGCTGATGCAGATGGTGCAGAACAACGAAGACGTGCCGAAGATCGAGGCCGTGCTCAAGCGCGACCCGGCCCTCATCTACAAGCTGCTGCGCTTCATCAACTCGGCCGGTTTCGGCGCCGGCCGCCAGGTCGAGTCGCTGCGCCAGGCGATCGCCATGCTGGGCTATGCGCCACTGTACCGCTGGCTGGTGCTGCTGCTGGCCACGGCCAGCTCGAGCGGCTACTCGCCGGTGCTGATGGAAACCGCGGTCGTGCGCGCCCGCCTGTGCGAGCTGCTGGGCCAGAAATTCCTGCCGCGCGCCGAGAGCGAATACCTGTTCGTGGCCGGCATGTTCTCGCTGCTCGACCGTCTGCTCGGCCTGCCGATGAAGGAAGTGCTGGACACCATCCAGCTGCCGGACGAGGTGGTGCGGGCGCTGCTGACGCGCGGCGGTGCGTATGGACCGTATCTGGCGCTGGCCGAGGCTTGCGAGCTGAACTCGCAGCTGGTGGCCTCGATGGCGGCGGCGCTGGATATCAGCCCGCTCGATGTGAACAAGGCGCATTTGAGTGCGCTGGCCTGGGCCCAGAACGTGACGACCTGAGCATCGTCATCGGCACACGCAAAGAAAATGGCCCGCAAAAGGGCCATTTTTATTTTTACCATTCGGCAAAACTTCAGCGCTTCATCTGCACCTTACTGACGGCCCGCTCCAGGCGCTGCTTCATCTGCATGCTGATGTTCGAGATGCGGCAGCCGACCTGCACCTGTTCGCCCAGCAGGAAGGTGCGGAAGGGGCGCAGCAGGCGCACTTCGAGGTCGGCCAAGATGGCCAGCGAGGGACCCAGCTCCAGGTGAACGCCTTCGAGCTTCTTGCCGACGAATAGTTCATAGGCTTGGTCGGGTGTGGCGCGCAGGCCGACGCCGCCGAGCGAGAAGTCGTACAGCGGCAGTTCGAAAGTCTTGCCGAGATGGGTGAAGCGGGCGCCGTAGTGGCCGCCCAGCGGGGTGTCGAGGCGCGACTCGGCGCGGCGGTTCAACACCTGGCAGCTTTCCGGCAGCGGCAGTTCGACGGCCTGGCTGCGGCCGCTTACGATGCTCCAGTTGGCGTCGAGCGTGAACTGCACCTTCGCATTCCCGCCCAGCGAAGCCACGAAGTCCGCCTTGCCTTCGGCCAGGATGCTGTCTTCCGCCAGGTCGAGCACGAATGAGCGGCGGTCCGGATCGACGGCGTCGATGCGCGCCATGAGGAAGTCTTGGCCCATCGGATAAACGGTGATGGCTTCGCCGGTCTGGGCCAGGGTCGACAGGGTGTCGAAGATCTGGAAGGCGTCGCTCATCACGTGCGAGGCCGTGTTCGGTTTGATGCGTTCGACGGCATCGCTGAGCTTGGGTTGACCCTTGCGCATCTGGGTGGTGGCCATGTCGGTCACGGTACGACTCCTTGAAGCTTTTTACGTGGTTTGGGTAAAAAGTGTTGCCTGTAGATTCTAGCAAAGCAAGTTGCCAATATCTACAGGGTAATTTCAAAAAAGAAAGGAGTGTGGTTCAAACTTCCAGATTATCGATCAGGCGGGTATTGCCCAGTTTGGCCGCAGCCAAGACCACCAATTGCTCACCAGCAAGATGTTCGTCGCGGCTGGGTGCCTGCAGGTTCATGCGCTTGCGGATCGAGACGTAGTCCGGCTTCCAGCCGCGTGCCGCCAGGCGCTCCATCGCTTCCTGTTCCAGCGCCAGCAGGTCGGCGTGACCCGTGCGGGTCTGCTCGGCCACATAGTTGAGGGTCTGGTACAGGAAAGGCGCCTCAAGGCGTTCGTCGGTCGACAGGTAGCCATTGCGCGAGGAGAGCGCCAGGCCGTCGTCTGCACGGAAGGTCTCGGCGCCGATGATCTCGGTCGGCATCGCCAGCTGGCGCGCCATGTTTCGGATGATCATCAGCTGCTGGTAATCCTTCTTGCCGAACACGGCCACGCGCGGCTGCACGCAGGAGAACAGCTTGGTCACCACGGTACACACGCCCGGGAACATCGCGGGGCGGAATTCGCCTTCGAGGATATTGCCCAGGTCGTTAGGCGGCAGCACGCGGTATTCCTGCGGCTCCGGGTACAGGTCCTTTTCGGTTGGCGCGAACAGCACGTAGACGCCTTCCTTCTCCAGCTTCTCGACGTCGGCCTGGAAGGTGCGCGGGTATTTGTCGAAGTCTTCGTTGGGGCCGAACTGCAGGCGGTTGACGAAGATGGAAGCGACCACCGGGTCGCCGTGACGGCGCGCCAGGCGCATCAGCGACAGGTGGCCTTCGTGCAGGTTGCCCATCGTCGGAACGAAGGCGGTGCGCAGTTGTCCGCGCAGCTGGTCGCGCAGTTCGTCGATGGTGGAGATGATTTTCATGGTGTCTTTGTAAAGCTCAGGCCGGCGAATACGCCAGCCTGACGTAGATCGGCGCAAATGGTTCGGCCTGGGTAATTTCGATCAGGGTTTCCTTGGCCAGCTCGAGCATGGCCACGAAGTGCACGACCACGACCGGCACGCTGGCCTGGCCCTGGAACAGGTCGGAAAATTCCACGAAGCGGTTCGACTGCAGTGTACGCAGGATCGCCGACATGTGCTCGCGCACGGACAGTTCCTCGCGGCCAATCCGGTGATGCTGGGTCAGCTTGGCGCGGCGCAGCACGTCCATCCAGGCGCGCTGCAGATCGTGCGGGTCGACATGCGGCCAGATCGGCGCCAGGCCTTGCTCGACCGGCAGCGAGGGGCGTACGAAATCGCGGTCCAGCTGGGGCAGGGAACCGACCTGCTGCGCCGCCACCTTGATCTGCTCGTATTCCAGCAGGCGCCGCACCAGTTCCGCGCGCGGGTCGCCGACGTCCTCGACCAGGTCGTCCTGGCGCCTGGGCAGCAGCATGCGCGACTTGATCTCGATGAGCATGGCCGCCATCAAGAGGTACTCTGCCGCCAGCTCCAGGTTGCTCTTGCGGATTTGCTCGACGTATTCCAGGTATTGCAGGGTCACCTGCGCCATCGGGATGTCGAGGATGTTGAAGTTCTGCTTGCGGATCAGGTAGAGCAGCAGGTCGAGCGGACCTTCGAAGGCGTCGAGGAAGACTTCGAGCGCATCGGGCGGGATGTACAGGTCGTTCGGCATGCGCAGCAGCGGCTCGCCGTAGAGGCGGGCGATGGCGGCCTCGGCCGCCTCGTGTGCGTCGCTCGATGCCTGCAGGTCGGCATCGGGGATGGCGCTGTCGTCCGGCGTGGGATCGGCACCTCCCTCGGGAGACGCCGGGGCGCCGGCCGCCTGCTCGGGCACCATCGTCGTCAGCCTCTGCCGTCAGCCGGGCTCAGCCCTTGGTCTTGGACTGGTACGGATAGGCGTTCTGGCGCAGGCGCGACTCGGCGATGCGGCGCTGTTCGTCCAGCGACAGCGGCGCCTTGTCCCACAGCAGCGAGCGGCCTTCGACCTGGCGCTCGTCCATGCCCGGGGTCTTGTCTTTCAGTTCCTTGATGAACTTGGTGTGGTCGGATTCGTAATTCGAGTGTTTCGTGAACAGGCCCATGGTGCTCTTTGCAATCTAAAAGGTACAAACGTTCGATTTTACCGCGCGGCAGCGTCTTGGTTGTGCTGCGCGTTCAGCTGGCGGGCGATGATGTCGTGGTTGAGCCACAGCACCGGCGCGATCTTCTCGGCCGCGCCATGGAACATCAGCGGACCGGTGCCTTCCACCACCAGCGAGGACAGGTGGTCGGTGACCAGCGCCTTCTTGTCCTGGTGCAGCCCGGTGATCTCGTCGGCGGTGCCGATCATCAGCTCGGCCAGCTCCGGCGAATTGTCCATCGGCCAGGCTTCGTAATTGCGGTAGCCTTCCAGGGTTTCGGTCTGCAGGTAGGTTTCCAGCTTGTCGAGGATGCCCTGGACCGACTCGCCTTCGTTCAGCAGGCGTTCGCAGGCATCCCACTGCGCCTGCGCCCAGGCGCCGCCGCCTTCCTTCTTGAGGGCAGCCAGCAGCGGGAACAGCGACAGCTCCACGCCGACGAAGATGTCGGACGAATTGGTGCGGATTTCCGGGCAGTTGAACACGGTCGCGTACACGCCCTGTTTCCAGGCGGCTTCCGCGATCGACTCCAGGCGCATCTTGGCGTAGCCCTGGGTGTAGTTGGTGTAGGTCTGCCACTTGTACTCGCCGCCGATCAGCACTTCGGTGCCGTGGTAGCCGTAGGCCGTGTAGCGCACTTCGCCGCCCTTGGCCGTGACGCGCTCGCGGATGGACGCGGAAGCGTCGATCAGGTGCTTCAGGGTGTTGGCCGAAACTTCGTCGAAGTTCATCAGGATCAGCTTGCCCAGGTCGCTGTCGAGCAGGGCGCGCGAGGACATGAAGCGATCGCCGCGGCCTTTATAGATGCGGTTGGCGATGGCCAGGAAAGCCTTGATGCGCGGAATGCCGCCGGCCATCGTGTGGGCGAAGAAGACGTTGGCGCCGTCCGGGATCAGTTTATCGATCTCGGCCATGGCCTGGCGGGCGGACTCGCTGAAGCGGGCCACGCCGGCCTGGCGGCATTGCTCGATCTTTTCCCAGTCCAGCTTGTCTTCCTGCCAGCTCTTGAGGGTAACGCCGGACAGCATCTCGGTCGGGTTCTGTTCGCCCGCCGGTGCATCCATGTCGAAACCGGCCATCAGCGGCACATTGATGATGCGGCCGCCCAGCTTGGCTTCCGCTTCCGCATGCTCTTCCGCGGTCAGGGCGCGCAGGGTGCCGTCGTCGTTGCGGCGGCCCACGGTGACGCCCAGGATGGTCATGCCGGCCTTGCGCGCTTCGTCGATCAGGCCGTTCACGTAGCCACGGCCGAACAGTTCGCCGAACAGCACGAAGACGTCGCCTTGACGGAACAGGTTCGCTTGCGGAATGTGTCGCAGGGCTTTGTATTCGGTCATTTTATTTTGCTACCACTCAAGAGTTTCGAAAAAAGCGCATTATAGCTACGCTTGCACTGAAATTAATAGCTCAGCGGATACGCATGCCCGGCTTGGCGCCCGAGACCGGTTCCAGCACGTACAGGCCCGGATCGGTTTTCTCGTCCTTGGCGGAGGCGCACAGCACCATGCCTTCCGAGATGCCGAACTTCATCTTGCGCGGCGCCAGGTTGGCGACCATCACGGTCAGCTTGCCGATCAGCTGCTCCGGCTGGTAAGCCGATTTGATGCCCGAGAACACGTTGCGGTAGCGGCCTTCTCCCACGTCCAGCGTCAGGCGCAGCAGCTTGCTCGAGCCTTCGACGTGTTCGCAGTTGACGATCTTGGCGACGCGCAGGTCGATCTTCGTAAAATCGTCGATCGAGATTTCCGGGGCGAGTTCTTCGATATCGCCGGCTTCAGGTGCTGGCAGGTCCGCCGCGGGTGCTGCGGCTGCGGCCGGGGCTGCTGCCGGAGCGGCAACTGCGGACGCGGCCGGCTTGTCGAACAAATCCTCGACCATCTTGGCGTCGACGCGCTGCATCAGGTGGCTGTAAGTGCCGATGGTGCGGCCCAGCATCGAGTTCCAGACATTGTCGCCCTGGGTGTCGTCCCACGAGAAGGACGCATCGCCCAGGAATTCCTGGACGCGCGTCGCCACGAAGGGCAGCACCGGCGACAGCATGATGCTCAGCTGGCGGAACAGGATCAGCGCGGTGGTGCAGACTTCGTGCAGCTCGGCCGTTTTGGTCTCGTCCTTGGCCAGGATCCAGGGCTTGTTCTCGTCGACGTACTGGTTGGCGACGTCGGCGATGGCCATGATCTCGCGCAGGGCGCGGCCGAATTCGCGTGCTTCGTAGCTGGCGGCGATGGCCGCCTGGCGCTCACCGTCTTCGCCGTGCAGGGCGCGGGCGATCCACTCCCTTGCCTTCGGCGACAGCTCGGCAGCCAGCTTGCCGTCGAATTTCTTGGCGATGAAGCCGGCGCAGCGGCTGGCGATGTTCACGTACTTGCCGATCAGGTCGCTGTTGACGCGGGCGACGAAGTCCTCGCCGGTGAAATCCAGGTCTTCGACCTTGCTGTTCAGCTTGAACGCCAGGTAGTAGCGCAGCCACTCCGGGTTCATCTTCAGTTCGAGATAGCGCAGCGGCGAGATGCCGGTGCCGCGCGACTTCGACATCTTTTCGTTGTTCACGGTCAGGTGGCCGTGGACATTGACCTTCAGCTTGTCGATGATCGGGTGGTTCGAGAAGTTCAGCATCGCCGGCCAGAACAGCAGGTGGAAGGAGACGATGTCCTTGCCGATGAAGTGCACCTGCTCGGCGGCCGGGTCGTTCAGGAAGGCTTCGTAGTCGAGGCCCTTCTTTTCGAAGTAATTCTTCAGCGAAGCCAGGTAGCCGACCGGCGCGTCCAGCCAGACGTAGAAGAACTTGCCCGGCGCATCGGGAATCGGGATGCCGAAGTAGGGCGCGTCGCGCGAAATATCCCAGTCGGCCAGCTTTTCGCCGTTCTCGCCCAGCCATTCGGACACTTTATTGACCATTTCCGGCTGCAGGCGGCCCGGGGTATTCAGCCACTCCTTGAGGAACTGGAAGCAGCGCGGGTCGGACAGCTTGAAGAAATACTGCTCGGACGGCTTCAGGATTGGGGTCGAACCGGTGAACACCGAGAACGGATTGATCAGTTCGGTCGGCTGGTAGGCGGCGCCGCAGACTTCGCAGTTGTCGCCGTACTGGTCCTTGGCATGGCAAACCGGGCACTCGCCCTTGATGTTGCGGTCGGCGAGGAACATGCCCTTGGCGGTGTCGTAGAAGCGGTCGACGGTCTTGGTATAGATGAGGCCGGCATCGCGCAGCTTGCGGTAGATGCCCTGCGACAGATCGACGTTTTCCGGCGAATCGGTCGAATACCAGTTGTCGAAGGCGATGTGGAAGCCGTCCAGGTACTGGGCGCGGCCGGCGGCGATGCGGGCCACGAATTCCTGCGGCGTCACGCCTTCCTTCTCGGCGGCGATCATGATCGGGGTGCCGTGGGTGTCGTCGGCGCCGACGAAGTGCACCGTACGCTGCTGACCACCGTCCTTCTGCATTCGCTGGTAGCGGACCCAGATGTCGGCCTGGATGTATTCCATCATGTGGCCGATGTGGAAGGCGGCGTTGGCGTAGGGCAGGGCGGTGGTGACGAACAGCTTGCGTGTCATGGTCGGTCGAGAAGCGATAGGTGAAAAAAAGCATTTTACCAGCGGATGACCCTAAACGGTCAGGGGGTAATCAAGGTTGAAATAAGCTAAACTCTGCGCATTACATACGGAGAACCCAATGAGCATCACTGTAGAAGACGTAAAGACCGCACTGTCCGCGGTCATCGACCCGAATACCAATAAAGATTACGTCAGCACCCGCTCCACCAAGAACATCCAGGTCGACGGCGGCAACATCGCCCTCGACATCGAGCTGGGCTACCCGGGCAAGAGCCAGGTCGGCCTGGTGCGCAATGCCGTCATCGAGGCGCTGCGCCAGCTGCCCGGCGTGCAGAACGTCAGCGTCAACGTCGGCTCGAAGATCATCTCGCACACCGTGCAGCGCGGCCTGAAGGTGATGCCGAACGTCAAGAACATCATCGCCGTCGCCTCGGGCAAGGGCGGCGTCGGCAAATCGACCACCGCCGTCAACCTGGCGCTCGCCCTGGCCGCGGAAGGCGCTAGCGTCGGCGTGCTGGATGCCGACATCTACGGCCCTTCGCAGCCGACCATGCTGGGCATTAACGGCCGGCCGCAAAGCCTTGATGGCAAGACCATGGAGCCGCTGGAGAACCACGGCGTGCAGGTCTCGTCGATCGGTTTCCTGATCGACCCGGACGAGCCGATGGTCTGGCGCGGGCCGATGGTCACCCAGGCCCTGCAGCAGCTGCTGGAGCAGACCAACTGGCGGGAACTCGACTACCTGATCGTCGACATGCCGCCTGGCACCGGCGACATTCAGCTGACCCTGTCGCAGAAAGTGCCGGTGACGGGCGCCGTGATCGTCACCACCCCGCAGGACATCGCCCTGCTGGACGCGCGCAAGGGCCTCAAGATGTTCGAGAAGGTCGGCATCCCGATCCTCGGCGTGGTGGAAAACATGAGCATGCACATCTGCTCGAACTGCGGCCATCACGAGGCCATCTTCGGCGAAGGCGGCGGCGAGAAGATGTGCGCCGATTTCGGCGTCGACTTCCTGGGCCGCCTGCCGCTGCAGCTGTCGATCCGCGAGCAGGCGGATTCCGGCACGCCGACCGTGGTGGCGGAGCCGGATGGTGCGGTGGCCAATATCTACAAGGCGATTGCACGCAAGGTGGCGGTGAAGGTGGCGGAGAAGGCGAAGGACATGAGCGCCAAGTTCCCGACGATTGTGGTCAAGAACGACTAAACCGTCGCCCCCGCGCGGGCGGGGGCCCAAGTTTGCGTGCGTCTCGGCTGCTCGTGCAACTTGGGGGGATAGCGCCAGTGGCGCTATCCCGCCTGCGCGGGAACGACGAGGATGAGTATGCGCCTCTCTGATCTCCGCACCCGCCTCCGCGCCCTTGGCGCCCTCCCGCTGCACGAAGACCGCATCCTGCGCGACTGGGTGCGCAACGCCGGCCATGACCACGGCCGGCGCCGTCCCATGGATTTCCTGCCCAAGCCGGTGAGGGAAGCTCTGCCGCAGATCGACGAAGAACTCGACAGCCTGGCCCGCGTCCTCAGCACCCATCCGGCGGAAGACGGCTCGGCGCGCCTGCTGGTCGGCCTGCAGGATGGCCAGACGGTCGAATCGGTGCTGCTGCCGCGCGACGGCGTCTGCGTATCGAGTCAGGTCGGCTGCGCGGTCGGCTGCCAGTTCTGCATGACCGGGCAGAGCGGCCTGATCCGGCAGGTGACGAGCGGCGAGATCGTCGCCCAGGTCGTGCTGGCGCGCCGCCAGCGGCCGGTCAAGAAAGTGGTCTTCATGGGCATGGGCGAGCCCGCGCACAATCTCGACAACGTGATGGAAGCGATCGAGCTGCTGGGCGTCGAAGGCAATATCGCGCACAAGAACCTGGTGTTCTCGACCGTCGGCGACCCGCGCGTGTTCGAGCGCCTGCCCGCGGGGCGCGTGAAGCCGGCGCTGGCGCTGTCGCTGCATACCACCAAGCCCGAACTGCGCGAACGCCTGCTGCCGCGCGCGCCGCGCCTTACGCCGCGCGAACTGGTGGAAGAGGGCGAGCGCTATGCGCGCCTGACCGGCTACCCGATCCAGTACCAGTGGACGCTATTGGACGGCGTGAACGACGGCCAGGACGAACTGGACGCGATCGTCGAACTCCTGCGCGGCAAGTACGCCGTGCTGAACATGATTCCGTATAACGCCAACGAAGGCTTGCCCTTCCAGCGGCCGGGCTGGGACAAGGCAGAGCGAATCGCCGCCTGGCTGTTCGAGCGCGGCATTCTCACCAAGCTGCGCGACTCGGCCGGGCAGGACGTCGATGGCGGCTGCGGGCAGTTGCGGGCGCGGGTGCTGGATGGCGCGCAGCCGATCAAACTTCACCGAACGGCGTAGTCTAACGTGGGCTCGGGGAGCCCACCCTACGGTCGGTGATACAGGTAGGATGGGCACCTCGTGCCCACGCAAATCACCCCGTCCGTCCCACCTTCTCAACCCGTTGCCCCAGCTGGCGCGCCCGCACCAGGTTGCGCCCCGCGTGCTTGGCCTCGTACATCAGCTGGTCGGCCAGCGCGATCATGCCCTGCGGCGTGACGGCATGGCTGCCGCCGAATTCCGCGCCGACCACGCCGAAGCTGGCCGTGGTGCCCAGCTGGACACCGCCGACCTCGACGCGCTGCTCGGCAAAGGCCGCGCGCACGCGCTCGGCCAGTTCGAGGGCGCCGTCGAGCCGCGTCTCGGGCAGGATGATCAGGAATTCCTCGCCGCCGTAGCGCACCACGGTGTCGATCGCATCGCGCGTCATCGCCTGCACCAGGGTGGCGAAGCTGCGCAGCATTTCGTCGCCGGCGTGGTGGCCGTAGGTGTCGTTGATCTTCTTGAAGCCGTCGAGGTCGCACATGATCAGCGACAGGCTCAGGCGGTAGCGGCGGGCGCGCGCGATCTCGCCGTCGAGCAGGCCGGCGTTCAGGTGGCGCCGGTTGTAGGAGCCGGTCAGCGGATCGCGGATCGACAGGTTGGTCAGCACCTGCTGGGCCCAGTACTGCTCGCGCCACAGCCGCGCATGGCGCTGGGCGACGGTCACGCCGAACACGTTGGCGCAGATCAGCAGCAGGGTCAGCGAGCTCAGGAAACGGGTGTCGACGGCGTGCTGGATCCAGGCCAGCACGACGAAAATAGTGGTTGCGCTCACCGAGATCGCGGCGGCATACAGCAGCCGGTTCGGGATCAGGACATGGATCACCATCGCCATGATCGCCCAGGACATCGCGTGCAGCAGGATGTCGCCGGGCCGGTAACAGACCACGACGAAGTAAGTGGCGCCCCAGACCAGCGTGAAGAAGCTGGCCGCGTGGCTGAAAGCGCGCACCGATGCCTTCGGACGGCGCGCGTAATACAGGCAGCCCATCGCAACGAAGGGAATCGTCAGGCGCGCCAGCAGCGGCACGATGGCGCCGTGGAAGCCGAGCGCGGCGATGTCGGCAGCCCCGAACAGCAGATAGAACAGCGAGCACAGCAGCAAGCCGCGGCGCAGGTCGCGCAGGATCACGGCCGCCTGCTGGTGCAGGAAGCCGACTTCCGTGGTGGCGCAGGAGAATTCTCCGCGCAAGGACGCGATGGGAGCGATGCTCGGGTCGTTCGACATGGGTGGAACGTCAGGCGGGGCCGGGGAAAGTGATGAAAATGCTGATTGAATACGAAAGGGTAGCCAGATTTTTAATTTCTGTAAAGTAATTACTTGTTGTGCCCATGTCAACGAAGGCCTGGTATGCCAGGCAAAGTGACAAGCCTGTAAAATAGCCGCCTTGGCATATCACCCCATTTCTATATAACACCATGACCGTCCGTACCCGTTTTGCTCCCAGCCCGACCGGCTATCTCCACCTCGGCGGCGCCCGCACCGCGCTGTATTCGTGGGCCTATGCCCGCCACTTCGGCGGCACCTTCATCCTGCGCATCGAAGACACCGACCTGGAGCGTTCGACCCCGGAAGCGGTGCAGGCGATCCTGGACGGCATGAAGTGGCTGGGCCTGGAACACGACGAGGGCCCGTTCTACCAGATGCAGCGCATGGACCGCTACCGCGAAGTCATCAAGACCATGCTGGAAGCCGGTACCGCCTACCTGTGCTACTGCACGCCGGAAGAAGTCGAGGCGATGCGCGAGCGCATGCGCGCCGCGGGCGAGAAGCCGCGCTACGACGGCACCTGGCGTCCGGAAGAGGGCAAGCAGCTCCCGGAAGTTCCGGCAGGGATCAAGCCGGTGGTGCGTTTCAAGAACCCGCTCGACGGCGAAGTCACCTGGCACGACGTGGTAAAAGGTCCGATCACGATCGGCAACAAGGAACTCGATGACCTGATCATCGCGCGCGGCGACGGCACCCCGACCTACAATTTCTGCGTGGCGGTCGACGACTGGGACATGAAGATCACCCACGTGCTGCGCGGCGACGACCACGTGAACAACACGCCACGCCAGATCAACATCCTGCGCGCGCTGGGCGCCGAACTGCCGCAGTACGGCCACCTGCCGATGATCCTGGGGCCGGACGGCCAGAAGCTGTCGAAGCGCCACGGCGCCGTCAGCGTGATGCAGTACCCGGAGCAGGGCTTCCTGCCCGAGGCGATGCTGAACTACCTGGCGCGCCTGGGCTGGAGCCACGGCGACGACGAGATCTTCTCGATGCAGCAGTTTACCGAGTGGTTCAACCTCGAACACCTGACCGCGTCGGCGGCCCAGTTCAACCCTGAGAAGCTGGCCTGGCTGAACAACCACTATATCAAGCAGTCGGACAATGAGCGCCTGGCCGGCCTGGCGCGACCGATCATGGAGCGCGAGGGCGCGCAGTTCGACGGTGCCCCGCCGCTCGCCGCCGTATTGGGTTTGATGAAAGAGCGCACCAATACCATCAACGAACTGGCCGATGCAGCGATGCTGTTCTTCCGCACGCCGAACCCTGACGCGGCGCTGCTGACCCAGCACCTGACCGAGGCCGTGCGTCCGGCGCTGGCGCAGTTCGCGGAGAAGCTGCAGACCGTGGAGTGGAGCAAGCCGGCGCTGTCCGCCGCCATGAAAGAGGTACTGGCGGCGAACGGCCTGAAGATGCCGCAACTGGCCATGCCGCTGCGCCTGCTGGTGACCGGCCAGCTGCAGACGCCGGCCATCGACGCGGTGCTGGAATTGTTCGGCCGCGACACCGTACTGGCGCGCCTGCAAAAAGGTCTGTAATCGACCCCCGTTGGCTATTTGCGAAATGCAAGACCCTCCGCTATAATGCTCGCACTTCAGCGCTGCGGGGGTATAGCTCAGCTGGGAGAGCGCTTGCATGGCATGCAAGAGGTCAGCGGTTCGATCCCGCTTACCTCCACCAACTCTGAAGTAGAAGCAGTAAAGCAGTCCAGGGTCCCCATCGTCTAGAGGCCTAGGACATCACCCTTTCACGGTGAGTACCGGGGTTCGAATCCCCGTGGGGACGCCAGAATTCAGATGAGGTCAGAGCCCACCCGAATGAACCGGGCTCTGACCCCATAAGAAGAAATAGCGTTGTGAAAACGATGCTGTGAGAAGTAAAAGCAGTATGTTATGATACTGTCTTCCCGAAACGGGGGTATAGCTCAGCTGGGAGAGCGCTTGCATGGCATGCAAGAGGTCAGCGGTTCGATCCCGCTTACCTCCACCAAGTTTCGGAGAGCAGTAAATAGCAGTCCAGGGTCCCCATCGTCTAGAGGCCTAGGACATCACCCTTTCACGGTGAGTACCGGGGTTCGAATCCCCGTGGGGACGCCAAGAATACAAGATGATGCCCACCCAGCAGGGCGCCATCGAAGAAGTAAAAGCAGTATAAAGAGTTTTAGGTCCCCATCGTCTAGAGGCCTAGGACATCACCCTTTCACGGTGAGTACCGGGGTTCGAATCCCCGTGGGGACGCCAGCATTGCAAGGAGCCGCCTTGGGCGGCTCTTTTGTTGAGTGCAGCAGTAGCAGTAATGCCGCACAATTGGGGGGTATAGCTCAGCTGGGAGAGCGCTTGCATGGCATGCAAGAGGTCAGCGGTTCGATCCCGCTTACCTCCACCAAGTTAGAATCAGACGGGGTCAGAGCCCACCCGAGTAATTCGGGCTCTGACCCCGTAGGATAAGTTTCTTAGGTCCCCATCGTCTAGAGGCCTAGGACATCACCCTTTCACGGTGAGTACCGGGGTTCGAATCCCCGTGGGGACGCCAGTCAAAAAACCGGAGCAGACCGCCCGCGCATGCGGAAAGGTGCTCCGGTTTTTCTATTTGGCCGCCTTCCTTTTCAAACGATCATGTCTCCTGATTTCCCGCGCACCCTCGCCATTTTCTGCAAGGTCGTCGACAACTACGGCGACATCGGCATCTGCTGGCGCCTCGCGCGCCAGTTCCAGAGCGAGCACGGTATTGCCGTTACGCTGTGGGTCGACGACCTGGCGAGTTTCCGCCGCATCTGGCCCCAGGTCGATCTCCACGCCGACGTGCAGGAAGTGCAGGGCGTCACGGTGCGCCACTGGCCCGACAACGACGGCGCATTCGCAGCAAGCGATATTCCAGATGTGGTGCTCGAATTCTTCGGGGTCGATATCCCGCCCGGCTATATCGAGGCGATGGCGCAATGCGAACCGCGTCCGGTCTGGATCAATTACGAAGGCTTGAGCGCCGAGGAATGGGTCGAAGGCTGCCACAGCCTGCCGTCCATGCACCCGCGCCTGAAATTGACCAAGCATTTCTTCTTCCCGGGATTCACGGATAAAACCGGCGGCCTGCTGCGCGAGCGCGGCCTGGTCGAGGAGCGCGAGCGCTTCCAGGCCGACCCTGCGGCAATGGCGGCGTTTCTGGCGCGTCTAGGCATGAGCGCGGACGAGATGGCGTCGCTGAAAGTCAGCCTGTTTTGCTATCCGCATGCGCCGGTGGCCGAATTGTTCGCCGTGTGGAAGCAGGGCGGCACAAATATCACCTGCCTGGTCCCGGAAGGCGTGGCGCGCGAACAGGTGCGGGCTTTCATCGGCGCCGAGCCCGCGGCGGGCGCTGCCGCAACCCATGGCGCGCTGACGGTCAGAGTGATTCCCTTCATGCCGCAGACCGACTATGATCGCCTGCTCTGGGCCTGCGATGTGAACTTCGTGCGCGGCGAGGACTCCTGGGTGCGAGCGCAATGGGCGGCCCGACCCTTCATCTGGCACATTTATCCGCAAGACGAAAACTTGCATCATGTTAAACTCCGCGCGTTCCTGCAAAAGTACGCGGTGAATGTGCAGAGCCTGGTCGACTTTTCCCTGCGTTGGAACGATGCGCGGGAAGGACACATGGACGTGCTCTGGCCGTTCCTGCAAGCCGAATTGCCAACGATGACGCGCCGTGCCCGGGAATGGGAAACGCAGATGTTGGCAAATGGCGATTTGGTGAGCAATCTGCTGAATTTCGTCCGGTCGCTTCGGTAGGCGGCGGAAAAATAACATGGTATGATGCTCGGTTACAGCAACTCATTTTTTGGTTAATAATTCCTATGAAACCCGCTAAAGAAATCCGTGTCGGCAACATCATTATGGTCGATGCCAAGCCCTTCATCGTGCTGCGTTCCGACGTCAACGGCTCGAGCCGCACGGGCTTCACCTACAAGTGGAAGATGAAGAATCTTCTGACCAACGCACCGCTGGAAAACGTGTTCCGCGGCGACGACAAGTTCGACGTCGTCGTGCTGGACAAGAAGCCGGTGACCTACTCGTATTTCGCCGATCCGCTGTACGTCTTCATGGATGAAGAGTACAACCAGTACGAAATCGAAGAAGAAAACATGGGCGACGCCATCAACTACCTGAAAGACGGTATGGAATGCGAAGCCGTGTTCTACGACGGCAAGGCGATCTCGGTCGAACTGCCGATCACCATCGCACGCCAGATCATCTACACCGAGCCGGCCGTCAAGGGCAACACCTCGGGTAACGTCCTGAAAGAAGCGCGTCTCGAAAACGCGATCGAGTCGAAGCAGTTCACCATTCAGGTGCCGCTGTTCGTCAACCAGGACGACGTCGTCGAGATCGACACCCGTACCGCCGAGTACAAGAAAGTCGTGCGTAACTAATTCGTTAGTATCGCTGGACGAAAAAAACGCTGCCTCGGCAGCGTTTTTTTTTGCCTGCGCCAATTACGTCCGGCAGCGCAAACCATCCACCAATAAGCCCACCATTCTACGCGTCAGCGCCGGATCCTCATCCGGATTCGCCTTGCACAGCGTGGCTGCCGCGCGCAGCAGTTCGTCGGCCCCGAAACCGGGGCGGATCGCCTCCTGCTCGACCGCTGCCTGCAACAGCGCGGAGAGGGCCGGGCGCAGGCGCGCGTAGAAATAATCCGGCAGCGCCGCATAGGCCGCGTGGTCCGAATGCAGCGCATTCGACAGCCCGCGCTTGGTCAGGATGAAGTCGGCGTAACGCTGCATCCAGCGCGCCAGCGCCTCGCCGGGTTCGTGCTCGGCGGCGATGGCGGCTGCGGCATCGGCGCAATCGTCGATCTGCGATTTCATCACTGCGACGATCAGGTCCGCGCGCTGCGGAAAGTGGCGGTAGACCGTGCCCACGCCCACGCCAGCCCGCTCGGCGATCTCGCGCACCGGCGCATCGACGCCCGATTGCGCGAACACTTCCATGGCTGCTTGCAGCAGCGAACGCAGATTGCGCTGCGCATCGACGCGCTTGCTGCGCGGCTGCTCGTCTGCCGCCGATGCGGTTTCTTCCTGCTTGGACTTCGTATTCATAAAAAATATCTATTATCCGGAACGACGTTCCGGTTATAATTCGGAATCGTGTTCCGCTTTAAGGGGATGATACCATGAGCAAACCGCAAGTATGCATGTTCTGCCGTTATCGCAGAAGCCGTGCCCTCGAGCTGGAAGCCTGCTGCATGGCAGCCGAACTGGCGCAGCCGGCGAAAGATGCCGGCGACCTTCCTATGCAGGGCGCCGGCCGGGGGATACCTAACCGGCTGCGCGCACCGCAAGCGCCGCAATACCGCCCGCGCTAGCGCCCTCCGGTTCAAACATGCGTGTCACATGGGCAACTTTACTGCTATGCTCATGCATTATCTGACACGGAGGGTTGTATGAAACGCAGGGATTTCGTTCGGCTTGGCGTAGGGGCGGGTGTGGCGGCAGGCGCCGCGGCCGGGATGGCGCAGGCGGCCAACGCTGCGGCATCGAAAAGCGCTGCCGGTTCCAGTATCCTGGACGCCGGCGTCCAGGAGCAGCAGGCCCAGATGGCGGCGGGCAAGCTGAGTTCGAAGTCGCTGGTCCAGCAATACCTGGCGCGGATCGCCGCCATCGACAAGGCCGGCCCGCGCCTCAACGCGGTCATCGAACTGAATCCGGATGCCGTCGCCATCGCCGAAGAGCTCGACCGCGAGCGCAAGTCCGGCAAGCTGCGCGGCCCGCTGCACGGCATCCCGGTCCTAATCAAGGACAACATCGCCACCGCCGACAAGATGAGCACCACCGCCGGTTCGCTGGCCCTAGCCGGCGTGCGCGCCAGCAAGGATGCCTTCGTCGCGCATAAGCTGCGCGAGAACGGCGCCGTCATTCTTGGCAAGACCAATCTGTCCGAATGGGCCAATATGCGCTCGACGCATTCGGTCAGCGGCTGGAGCGGCCGCGGCGGCCAGACCCGTAATCCGTATGCGCTGGACCGCAACACCAGCGGCTCCAGCGCCGGCTCGGGCGCAGCGGCGGCGGCCGCTCTGGCGACGCTGACCATCGGCACCGAAACCGACGGCTCGATCGTTTCGCCTTCCTCGACCTGCGGCATCGTCGGCATCAAGCCGACCTTGGGCCTGGTCAGCCGCAGCGGCATCATCCCGATCGCGCATTCGCAGGACACGGCCGGCCCGATGACCCGCAGCGTGGCCGACGCCGCGCTGCTGCTGGGCGCGATCGCCGGCGTCGACGCCAGCGATGCAGCGACGAAGGACGGCCAGGGCAAGACCGCGGATTACGCTGCCGCGCTGCGCAGCGACGCGTTAAAAGGCAAGCGCATCGGCGTGGCCCGCAACTTCTTCGGCAGCAGCCCGGCCATCGACGCCCTCATCGAAAAAGAGCTGGCGATCCTGAAGGCGCAGGGCGCGACTCTGGTCGACGTACAGGTACCGAACGTCGACAAGTACGGCGACAGCGAGCTCGAAGTGCTGCTGGCCGAGTTCCGTCCGGACCTCGAAGCGTATCTGCGCGACTACGCGCCGCACGCGCCGGTCAAGAGCATGGCCGACATCATCGTCTTCAACGAGAAGAACGCCGGCCGCGAGCTGCAGCATTTCGGCCAGGAGCATCTGGTCGCCGCCTCGACGAAACCGGGCCTCGACGACAAAGCCTACCGCGATGCGCTGGCCAACAACCACCGCTATGCGCGCGAAGAGGGTATCGACAAGATCCTGAAGGACGAGAAGCTGGATGCGCTGGTCGCCCCGACCGGCGGCACCGCCTGGCTGACCGACTACATCAACGGCGACCACTACGGCGGCAGCTTCTCCTCGCCGGCCGCGGTGGCGGGCTACCCGCACATCACGGTGCCGGCCGGGTACATCCAGGGCCTGCCGGTCGGGATCTCCTTTGTCGGCACCGCCTGGAGCGAGGCGAGCCTGATCGGCATGGCCTACGCTTACGAACAGGCCAGCCAGCGCCGCCGTGTGCCTGGCTTCCCGGCCTCGGTCAACGTCAAGGCCTGAGCCGTGCGCCGCCGCGGTACGCTCCCTGCGCTGGCGCTGTGCCTGGCAATGCTGGGCACGGCGCAGGCCGTGGCTGCAGCAGACACGCCGGCGGCCGCCGACTGGACCGCCATCGCGCGCCAGGACCTGCGCTTTGCCGCCGATGCGGTGCGTACTCGTCATGCCGGTTACGTGGCCGGCATGCCGAGCGTAATCCTGCCGCTGGAGGATGGCTTGCGCACGGGGCTGGCCGAGGCCGAGACCGTGCGCAGCGAGCAGGATTACCGGCGCATGATGATGCGCTTCGCCTCCGGCTTCGGCGACCCGCACATGGGTGTCGACCTGGGCCTGTCCCTCAAGGGCTGGACCGGCATCATGCTCGACCAGATCGGCGGCCCGATGGAAGCGCGCTTCAGCGTGACCTGGTCCGAGCCGGGCTGGCCGACACCGCTGCCGCCGGTCGGCAGCACGGCCCAGTCCTGCGACGAGGTCTGGATCGGCAGCTGGCTGCAGATGAAGGTGGCGCCGTTCTGGAATTACAGCGCCGAGTATGCGGTGTCGGCCGGCCGCGATGCCCAGCTGGTGATGTTCGATTACGGCCTGGGCTGGACGCCGAAGCAGTGCACGTTCGCGCTGCCGGACGGCAGCCGCAAGCGCTACGAGCTGGCGCTGCGTAGCGTACCCGGCGAGCTCACCCAGGCGCATATCGACCAACTTCGTCCGCGCCTGCGGTCGATCGCCAAGCCGGTCGGCCTGAGCGCACTGGGCGCCGGCAAGTACTGGGCCGGCATGCCGGACTTCGACGGCGGACATTCCGGCGCCGCCTACGAAGCCCTGTATCCGAAGCTGGCGGCGCTGCCGAAAGCCGGCTGGATCGTGTTCGACCTGCGCGGCAACGGCGGCGGCAACTCGAGCCTCGGCACCCGTGCGCTGGCGGCGCTGTATGGCGCAGCGTATGCGGACCGGCTCAGCCAGGCCGGCGGCGCCAGCAAATACCAGATCGCCGACCAGGAGACGGCCGCGCTGCTCAGGCGCTACATCGCGGAAGAGACCCACGCGGATTCGAAAGCGGAGTTCGAAGCCGACCTCGCCAAGGTCGAGGCGGCGATGCGCGCCGGCGAAAAGATGGCCCTGGTGTCGGGCAGCGGCGATGCCGGCGCCGAGCCCTTCACGGTGCGCCGGCCGCACGGTCCGCGCATCGCCGCAGTCATCGACCGCTACTGCTTCAGCTCCTGCATGAACTTCCTGCAGCAGCTCAGGGCGGCCGGCGATACCGTGGTGCTGGGCGAGCCGACCATCGGCTATTCGCCCTTCGGCGAGATCAACCGCCATCCGCTGCCGAGCGGGCGCGGCGCGCTGCGCATCCCGTCGGCGCTGTTCAGGACGGCGACGGCGACGCGCGAACCTTTCGTGCCGGACCTCGTCTACAAGGGCAACATGACCGACGACGCCGCCCTGCAGAAGTGGGTCAAGGCCCAACTCGATGGAGTAAAAAAATGAGCAATAAAGAAGCGGCAGTCAGCTTCCTGCAGATGACCGCGGCCGGCCAGGTGGCGCAAGCTTTCGAACGTCACGCCGGCCCGCAATTCCGTCACCACAATCCGCATTTCCCCGGCGACGCCGCGTCCATCCAGGCCGGCATGCTGGAAAACGCCGCGCGCTTTCCGCAGATGGTGTTCGAGGTCCAGCGCGCGCTCGCCGATGGCGATCTGGTGGCCGTGCATTCGCGGGCGCGCATGACGACGGAGGGCGCGGATATCGCCATCGTCCACATCCTGCGTTTCGAGGACGGGCGGATCGTCGAGATGTGGGACATCGGCCAGGCCCAGCCCGATTCCATGCCCAACCAGTACGGCATGTTTTAAGCGGGCAGCCTGCTGAGCGCTTTGCCGAGCCGTTTGCCCAGCGTCAGCAGGGTAAGCGTCGGCGGCAGGCCCCAGGGTTCCGGCATCACCGAGGCGTCGCACACGTAGAGGCCTTGCGTCGGCGTCGCCAGTCCGGCATCGACCTGGTCGCCGATGCGCAGGCTGCCGCCCGGGTGGGCCGCGAAGTGGTGGCTGGCGAAGACGTGATGGGCGCCGGCGCGCGCCAAGATGCTGCGCGCGATGGCGATGCCCTTGTCGAATTTTTCGCGGTCGGCCGGCTGCAGGGTCTTGTCGACCCAGCGCTGGCCGATTCGGCCGCCGATCGCGTCGCGGATCTTGACCATGATGCTGAGCGTGCGGCGATGCGCCAGCAGGCGGTCGACGCGGCCGGCCTGCAGTGCGAAGGCCTGGTACATGGCTTGCGGCAGGGTCAGGTCGGCGAGGGCGATGCCGTCCGCGTGCCAGCTGGCGCCGGCCGCCATCGGGACCTCGGCGCCGCCGATCGCATCCTCGCCGAGATCGTCGACGCTGCCCATCACTGCCACCACCGGATCGCTGAAGAAGGCCGCCGGCTGCGCCAGCAAACGGGAGGCGCGCAGCAGGCGCGGGCTGCCGATGCCGCCCGCAGCCAGCACCACGCGTTCGGCATACAGCAGCTGCGTCGCGCCATCGATCAGCGCTTCCACGCCGATCGCGCGGCCGTTCTCGACCAGCACGCGCTGCACGTTCGCACCCGTACGCAGCACGGCGCCATGCCGCAGCGCTTCATCGACGAAATCGCGCGCCGTCCATTTCGCGCCATACGGGCAGCCGGTCACGCAGCGCCAGCAGCCGCTGCGGCAGGCCTGGGACCGGATCAGCTTGTCGAGCTTGGCCCAGGGCAGGTCGAGCTCGCGCGCAGCCGCCATGATGCGGGCCGCCATCGGACCGACCAGATTGTCGGGCAGCGGCGCCATCGGCAGTTCGGCGCGCAGCTCGGCCAGCGCCGGCGCCAGGTCGATGCCGTGGGTGGCGAACATCGCCGCGGGCGGTGGCGCCGCGGTGGCGAAGTTGATGGTCGAGGTGCCGCCCAGCGTGATCGCGCGCACCAGCAGCGAGGCGTCGCGGTGGATGAAGGCGCCTTCGCCCGGCACGGCGGCCATGCCGGCCATCTGGCCCAAGCTGCCCCGCAGCGGCGCGGCGCTGCCCTGTTCCAGCATCGCGACTTTCGCACCGTGCATGGCCAGCTCGCGCGCCACGCTGGCGCCGCCGGGACCGGTGCCGACCACGATCGCGTCGAATGAAGGATGGGGAGATGCGGACATGCGGCATCCTACCACCGCGCTCCCACCATGTGCAGATGGGTGACCGGCAGTGTCATTGCCGTCAAGATACTTAGATACATTTACTTACAAATGCCTTGTCAATTTTACAAACCTGAAAAGATACGTTTGAAGCAATGGAATTATGCTTGGGAAACTCTTAAAAAAGTTCTCTCATGCAATCATCGCTATCCTTTCATGCACTGAGTGCGCCGCTGTCCAGCAAGGTCTTGTCGGCTTTCCGCAAGGACGCCGGCTGGAGCGAGCGCGATTTGCCCGTGGCCAGCGCGGGTGGCCAGTGGGGCGGCCAGGCCCAGTGGGTCACGGTCGAATCCGGAAAGAAGCGGGTCGCCATTGCCCTTCTCGAGCTTGCACCGCCGCAGTTCTGTTTCGTCTCGGACCTGATCGTGCTGCGCACACACCGCGGGCGCGGCGTCGGCGAATGGTTCATGCGGCAGATCGAAGGCCACTGCCTCAAGCAGGGCATCCCGCGCGTGCTGCTGCAGCCGATGGCGGACAACCGCGCGTTCTACGAGAAGCTGCACTTCGTTGCCGATCCGCTGGCGGCCGGCGTTCTCAAGAAGGAAATCCTTCCGCTGCAGCGCAGGAAACTGCCGTTCTGATCCGAATTGATCCGAACAGCAGTCCCGGGCTGTTCAGCGCTGGCCGGCGGCCTGCTTGGCCTTGGTGAAGACCGGACCCCACAGCGGGTGGCCGTGTTCGCCGGGCGCCAGGTCGAAGTTCGGGTCCAGGCGCAGGGCGCGGTCGAAGGCCTGGCGGCAGGGCGCCGGACGCGAGGTCACGCAATAGCTGAACGCCTGGTACTTCAGCGCCGTCAGGCGGGTGGCCAGCGGCCCGTTGTTGACGTCGCGCGCGGACAGGCGCCGGATCGCGCCGTTGAAATCGCCCTCGTCGTACAGGCGGATGCCTTCGCGCAGGCCGTTTTCCTTTTGGTTGTCGGGGACGCCCGGTCCGTCGCTACGGGCGCCGTCGCGGTCGCGTGCGCGGCCGGCTGCCTCGCGCGGCGGCGATGCATCGCGCTCGGCCGGTGGCGTGGCACGTGGCACCGAGGCCCTCGGATGCGAGGGCGTGCGCGGCGCTTTCTGGTCGAAGATCGGGAATTCGGCGCAGCCGCCGAGCAGCAGGACGCCGGCAGTGGCAAGGGCAAGGAGGTGAAGTCGCTTGGTCATGTAGGTGGGCGCGCTCATCTTTTCTTATCTCGGCTCGTCTTTGAAGTCGACGGCGATCATGCCGCCGCCGGCGCTGGTATCGACTTCGAGCACGCGGTCGTGGAAATTCGGATTGGCGATACGGATCGTGTGCCGGCCCGGCGGCAGCACCAGGCGCTTGACCGGCGGGCTGACGCCGCGGTCGACGCCATCGACGTAGACCACACCCCAAGGCTGGATCTGGAGGCGGTAGGTGGCCGATGCCGCAGGCCCTGCGGCGTTCGGCCTTGCTGCCGCCGGCGGCAGCTGGCCGGCGGCCGGCGCGGGCGCTGCCGTTTGTGGCTGCGGCGCGGGCGGCAGGGATGCCGGGGCAGGTGCTTGCTGGCTTGCGGTTTCGGCTGCAGTGTCCTGGTTCGCCGCGGGCGGCAGCGGTGCGGCAGCCTGCGCTTCGGCCTGGGCCAGCGGCGGCGGCGCGGATGCCGCATCGCTGTGCGCCTGGTCGCCGGTCTGCGGCAGGGTCAGCACGATATGGTCGTAAGAGCCGGAGTCGCGCAGCTCCGCGAACAGGGCCAGCGCGACGGCCAGCAGCAGGGCGCCGCCGCCGCCGGCGATCGCCCAGCGCTGCCAGCGCGTCAGGCCGCCGGGAGCACGGGTTTTCACGGCGCCGGTGTCGCGCATGAAGGAAGGCAGCGGATCGCCGGCCGCTGCGGCGGTGGCGATGGCGGCCGCGGTGGCCGCAGTGGCCGTAGCGGTGGCCGGGGCAGCCGGGGCAGCCGCGGACATGATCTTCACGTCAGGCCCCGCAGCCGCGAACGGCGCGTCCAGCGGCACCGCCACCGGCATCGTCATGGCGTCCGGCTCGTCAGGAGGCAGGACAGCTGGTGCGACCGGACCGAGCGAGACGATGCCGAGGATGTGGCGCAGCTCGTCGATGGTGCGCGGACGCGCGGCGGCATCGCCAACCATGCAGCGGTCGACCGCGGTGATGAGGGAATCGCTGTAGCCTTCCAGCTGGCGGCCGTGGAGCGGACCGGCGGGCGCCAGTTCGCGCGTGATCGCAAAATGCACGAGCCGCGCCAGCGCCGTGAGGTCGGCCGCTTCGTCGGGTTCGGCATCGTCGACCGCGGTCGGCAGCAGCAGGGGTTCGCCGTTGTCGTGGAAGACGACCGTGTCCGGCGTAATGGCCCGGTGCGGCATGCGCATCGCGTACTGCAGTTCGAGCGACTGCAGCAGCTGGCGGAAAATTTTGCGGCACCAGACCTCGTTGACCTGCGCGGGATCGTGTTCGACGATGTCCCTGACGGTGCGGCCTTCGAGGTGCTGCTGTTCGGGTCCGGTAGTGAGTGTGCTGGTCATTTTGCTAACCTATATTTGTAGCAAATCATGCCAGATTTACAGGGACAGCGCCCCGCTGCGCTTCAACCGTGCGCGGCGGTTACGCCCTGTTACAACTCAGCAGTATCGGAGACCGCGCATCACACATCAAGGAAGCGCATTTTGAAGTTGCGGCCCTTGACCGTGCCGAACTCCGGTCCCAGCGGGTTGCCGCCGTTCAGGCGTTCGAAGGCCTGCTCGGCTACGCGGCGGTCCAGCGCCACGTAGCTGAAGAATTCGCCGATCTGGATTTTGCCGACCTGGTCCTTGTGCAGGCCGGCGTCGCCGGTCAGGGCGCCCAGCAGGTCACCGGGGCGCAGCTTGTCTTTCTTGCCGCCGGCGATGGCCAGGGTCAGCATCGGCGCCGGCGCGTCCGGGTAGGTGTCCTCGCCGAGTTCGGCCAGCGGGTGCCATTCGGCGGCGGCCTGCTGGTATTCCTCGATCAGCTTGACCCATTTCTTTTCGTTGGGCGCGGCCAGGGTCAGCGCCTGGCCGCTTTCGCCGGCGCGGCCGGTGCGGCCGATGCGGTGCACGTGCACTTCGGCGTCCTTCGACACGTCGACGTTGATCACGGCTTCCAGCCCGGCCACGTCGATGCCGCGCGCGGCGACGTCGGTGGCGCACAGCACCGTGCAGCTGCGGTTGGCGAACATCGCCAGCGTCTCGTCGCGGTCGCGCTGCTCCATTTCGCCGTACAGCGCGCGCGCCGACCAGCCCTGCTCGCGCAGGTAGTCGGCCAGTTCGCGGCAGCGCGCCTTGGTATTGCAGAACAGGATCGCGGAAGCCGGCTTGAAGTGGGCCAGCACGCGCGCCGCGGCTTCCAGGCGGCCGTCGAAGCCGATCTCATAAAAGCGCTGGGCGATGCGGTCGGCTTCGACCCGGGTCTCGACCGCGACTTCTTCCGGATTGCTCAGGAAGTGCACGGTCGCTTGGCGGATGTCGTCGGGGTAGGTGGCCGAGAACAGCAGGGTCTGGCGGTGCGACGGGCACTCGCGCACGATGGCCGCGATCTCGTCGTAGAAGCCCATGTCGGTCATGCGGTCGGCCTCGTCCAGCACCAAGGTGCGCAGGCGCGCCAGGTCGAGGGTGCGCTTGCCCAGGTGATCCTGGACGCGGCCCGGCGTACCGACCACGATGTGGGCGCCGAATTCCAGCGAGGCGATCTGCGGACGCATCGGCACGCCGCCGGTGAGCACCACGATCTTCACGTTGCCGATGCCGCGCGCCAGGCGCCGCAGCTCGTTCGCGACCTGGTCGGCCAGCTCGCGCGTCGGGCACAGCACCATGCCCTGCACCGCGAACAGCGCCGGGTTCAGGCGCAGCAGCATGCCGATGCCGAAAGCGGCGGTCTTGCCGCTGCCGGTTTTCGCCTGCGCGATCAGGTCGCGCCCGCCCAGCGCCAGCGGCAGGGTGGCGGCCTGCACCTGGGTCATCTCGTGGTAGCCGAGCTGGGTGAGGTTGGCGAGGAAGGGGGCGGGGAGCTGGAGGGAGGCGAACGAGGTGTCGGACATGGCGGGGAAGATTTACGTTATGGCCGCCGGCTTCCAGACCGGCAAGCCTGTCAAATCCAGATCGGGATCGGACTTCCAGACCGGCAGGCCGGTGGCATCGGTTTGTGCCAGGTCGAGCAGCGGGATCTGTTCCTGCTTGAGTGCGGCGCGGCGGGTGCGCTGGCCAGGGCGCTTGGATTCGGGAACAACGTTCTCGACCGGTTCACCCGGCTCGAAGCCCGGCAGGTCGAAGGTGGCGTTGTCTTTCTTGTCTCTCATGCGCTGCGCTGGCCCAGAAAACAAAAGCCCGGCTCAAGATTGGGCTTGAGATTCGGGCTTCTGTCGTACAGTATTTGGTTGCGGGGACAGGATTTGAACCTGTGACCTTCGGGTTATGAGCCCGACGAGCTGCCAGACTGCTCCACCCCGCGTCTGAGAACGCTATTGTATCGCTTCCTGGCCTGAAGTGCAAATCAGGCTACTCAGCCGGCAGTTTTTAAGCGCCACAGCGAGGTCAGCTCGGCCATACGGGCCGCCGCCAGCGGATCGTCCGGGTCGCTGGCCTTCGGGTGCACGGGGCGGATGTCGTGACGGCCCGCCACCTCCAGGCCGGCCGCGGCGATCCAGCCCAGCAGCTGCTCGCGCGAACGCAGTCCCAAGTGCTCGGCCAGGTCGGACAGGATCAGCCAGCCTTCGCCACCATCGAGCAGATGCTCCTTCAGGCCGGCCAGGAAGCCGCGCAGCATGCGGCTGTCCGGATCGTAGACCGCGTATTCGATCGAGGAACTCGGCTTGCCCGGCAGCCAGGGCGGATTGCAGACCACCAGATTGGCGCGGCCCTGCGGGAACAGGTCGGCCTTCACGACCTCGACCTGGCCTTGCAATCCCAGGCGCTCGACGTTGGCACGCGCGCAGCCCAGCGCGCGCTCGTCCATGTCGGTCGCGATCACGCCTTGCAAGCCGCGGTGTGCCAGCACCGCCGACAGCACCCCGGTACCGGCGCCGATGTCGAAGGCAAGCGTCGCACCCGCGGGCAGGGGCGCCTGCGCGACCAGCTCAACGTATTCGCCGCGCACCGGTGAGAACACGCCGTACCACGGATGGATGCGCGCATCGAGTGCGGGGATGAAGACGCCCTTGCGGCGCCATTCGTGGGCGCCGATCACGCCTAGCAGTTCGCGCAGCGAGGCGACGAAGGCTTCGCCGCCGGGGCCATAGGCCTCGGTACAAGCGTCCTGCACCTCAGGCGCGCGGCGCAACGGGATCGTGTAGTCGCCTTCGAACGGGATCAGGAGCATGGCCAGCGTGCGGGCGCGCTGCAGCTGGGCCAGGCGATGGCGGTGGAACTGTTCGGTCAGCGTCGCCGGTTTGGCTGTGGCTTTCGCACGCTTGCTGCGGGAACCCTTGTGTTCGATGCGGCGCACCAGCGCCTGCAGCAGCTGGCGCGCGTTCTGGAAGTCGCCGCGCCACAGCAGGGCGGTGCCGTCCAGCGCCAGGCGGTAGGCGGCGTCGGCGTTCATGGTGTCGTCGGCGAGCACGACTTTCTTCGGCGCCGGCCAGCCGCTTTCGGAGCGCCACAGCGCAGAACGCTCTTCGCCGTTTTCGATCCAATGAATGCGTTCGGTATTCACGAAGGACGCCCGATCAATGGTGGTGGTGCCAGTGGAGCTCGTTCGACTCGACGTAGGACTTCACGGCCTCCGGGTTGCCGGTGGCGTGGCGCTTGATCTCGCCGCATTCGCAGATGCCCTGGTAGGGCTGGATGTGCGAGCAGGCCGAGACTTTCTGCAGGGTGACCTTGACCGGCTTGGCGCATTTGGCGCACTTGAAGGTCAGGAAGCGGGCGGGTTTGTTCATGGAACTTGGGTCCCCGCCTGCGCGGGAACGACGTGTTGAGGGAAGGCGCGCATTTTAGCACCGGCAGCCAGCCGTCTGCCCAGCTGCTATGCTGGTGTCGTCAATATGGGATGGAGCCGTCATGAACAGAGTCATTATTCCTCCTGCGGCCGCGCGCGATCCCAATGCGGTCGAGATGCTGGGTGTGTGGATCGCCGAACAGGGCCTGCATTGCTCGCTCAAAATCGGGATGTACCGGGAACGCGGCATCGCCGAGGAGCAGGCCTGGGGCACCATCCTCGCCGATGCGGCCCGCCACATCGCGCGGGCGCTGGCTGCGGAGTCGCAGCTCGACGAGCAGGTCGTTCTCGACAACATCCGCGCCAGCATGCAGGCCGAGCTGGCGGATCCGACCTCGCCGATCCGCGGCGGCTTTACGGCGTCCTGAAGGGGCTCACTGGACCGTGATTGCGCTGCTGCCCCCGCCGGCCGGCCGCACCAGCACCTTGGTCGAGATCCGCTCCGTCATCTCCTGCACGTGCGAGATCACGCCCACCTTGCGGCCCAGCGACTGCAGGGCGTCGAGCGCATCCATGGCGACGCCCAGGGTATCGCTGTCCAGGCTGCCGAAGCCCTCGTCGATGAACAGCGACTCGACCTTCACCCGGTTCGACGAGAGGGACGCCAGGCCCAGCGCCAGCGCCAGCGAGACCAGGAAGGATTCGCCGCCCGACAGCGAGTTGACCGAGCGGATCTCGCCGCCCATGTCCTGGTCGCGCACCATCAGCGCCAGCGAAGGGCCGGCCTGGCTGGCCACGCGCTCGAGGCGGTAGCGGCGCGCCAGCTGGGCCAGGTGGATGTTGGCATAGCCGAGCAGGACGTCGAGCGTGAACTGCTGGGCGTAGTTGCGGAACTTCTTGCCGTCGGCGGAACCGATCAGCTCCGCCATCTTGGCCCAGCGTTCCTCGATCGCGCGCTGGCGCTCGATCTCGTCCATCATCGCACTGGCCCGCTCGCGCCGCTGCTCGTCCTCGCGGATGCGCACCGCCAGGCCGGCGGCCGTTTCGTGCACGCTGCGGCGCTCGGCCTGCACGCTGTCGAGCAGGCGCGCCAGGGTGTCGGCGTCCTGCGGTGCTTCGGCGTCCGCTTCCGTATCGGACGCAGCGGCGATCGTCGGCAAGGCTGCCTGGCGGGCTTCATGCTGCTGGCGCTGTCCGCGCCGCTCGGCCAGCACGGCGGCCGCCTGGCGCGCGCGCCCATCCAGTTCCAGCAGGGCCTCGCGTTCCTGGGCGATGCGGGCGGCGCTTACCGCCAGCAGGCTGGCAAGCTGCTGCTCGTTCTCGACCGGCTCGAGGTCCGGGTCGCTGCCGGCGAAATCTTCGATCCATTGCGCCAGGCGCGTGGCGGCGTCCTGCGACGCGCCTTGCAGGTCGGCGATGCGGCGCAGGCCCTGGGCCTGGGCTTCCCGGACCTTGGCTTCCAGCTGGGTCGCCTGGAAGCTGGCCGTCTGGCAGCTCGCCACCGACTGGCGCGCCGCTGCCACCGCGGCAGCCAGCGCCTGCTCGACCTCGACCGCCTTGCGGCCCTCGAACAGGACCGCACGTTCTTCGCGGCGTTCGCGCAGCTCGGCGTCGATGCGCGCGAACTCCTGGGCCGACACATCGCGCTGGCGCAGCGCCTGCTGTAGGCGTTCGTCCAGCGCGGCCTGCCCGGCTTCCAGCGTGGCGATGCTGTTCGCCAGACGCGCCTGCAGCTCCGATTTCGCCAGCCATTCGCGCGCCTGTACCGCACGCGCCGTGCGCCAGCCGGCGGGGTCGCGCTGCCAGGCATGCTGCCAGCCGTCGCCGCAGGCATCGCTCAGCACCGGATCGAGTTCGGCCAGCAGGGCGTCCAGGCTGCTCGCCGCGGCCTCGCGGCGGGCCGCCAGGCCGGCGATGTCGGCATCGAGCTTCGCCAGCTGGCCTTGCGCGAGCTGCGCGGCCTGCAGCAGGCGTGCATGTTCGGCGTTGGTCTGGTCCCAGGCCTGCTGGGCGGCGTCGCGCGCCAGGCGGGCGCGGCCCAGGCCCTGGTCTCGGGCGTCGAGCGCGTCGAGGTCGGCGCGCAGGCGCGCGGCCTGGTTGGCGAACCAGGTTTGGCGTCCGGCTTCCGCCGGAGCTTCAGCCGCCAGCTCGCTGTCCTGCCATTCGTCTTCCAGTTCGGCGATGCTGGCCGCCAGGCCTTCGCGCTCCCGGCCCAGCTGCGCCAGTTTTTCGGCGGCGGCGTCAAGAGCGGCGCGCTGCTCGGCCTGCAGGTTCATGTTCTCGCGCTGCTCGCGGCGACGCGCTGCCAGTTCCTCGGCCAGGGCCGCCAGCACCGCGTGCAGGCGCTCGTCCTGGTGGCGATAGGGATGGTCTTCGGCGCCGCACACCGGGCAGGGATCGCCGTCGACCAGGGTCGCGCGCAGGCTTTCGACGCCGTCGGCGCAGGCCAGCTGGGCGCCCTTGAGCAGGCGTTCGGCCTGGGCCACCTGGGCATCCAGCGCGATGCCGGCGGCGCGCGCGGCCTCGAAGGCTTCCAGCGCGGCGCTACGGGCACGGTCCGTTTGGCGCGCGCCGGCGTCGAGTTCGGCCAGGCGCTGGTGCGCATTGCGCAGGACGTTCCAGCTCTGTTCCAGCGCGGCCAGGCGCTCGCGGCGCGCGTCCAGCTGGCGACGCTCGTCGCGCAGCAGGTCCGAGTCGATGCCGGCCAGGGCCTCCTGCGCCGCCTGGCGCGCTTGCTCGCGGGTCGCCAGCAGGCTGGTGGCGGATTCGAGGGCCACGGCGGTGCGCTGGGCGGCATGCGCGGCCTGCTCGGCGCCGGCTTTGGCCTCGTGCAGGGCAGCAGCCGATTGGGCGTCGCTACGGGCGGCTTCCTCAGCCTGTACCAGGCGCTGTTCCCAGCGCGACCACTGGCCCGCCAGGCCCGCCAAGGCACGCTGGCCCTCCAGCCAGGTGCTCGTGGCTTGCAGCGATTCGCGCGCGGCGGTGAGTTCGCGCGCCTTGGCCTGCTGCTGCGCCTCGGCTTTCACGGCTTCATCAAGCGCCTCGTCGCGCGCCGTGCGCGCCTTGGCATGCGCGGGCACCAGCGTGTCCAGCGTTGCATCGAGGGCCTTGGCGCGGTCCAGCTGCGGTGCGGCGGCGCGCTGGGCATCCTCGGCCGCTTCCAGTTTGCGCTCGGCTTCCATCTGCCCGCGCAGTGCTTCCTGCTGGGCCGACAGTGCGCGCGCCAGGTCCTGTTCGCCGGCCGCCAGTTGGGATTGCACCTGGCGCTGCTCGTCGGCCAGGCGCGCCAGGTCGGCCATCAGCGGTCGCGCCGGCTGTACGGCGTCGAGTGTGGCAAGGCGGCGGCGGCGTTCGGCGGCTGCCGTTAGTTCGGCCTCGGCGGCGGCGACGGCACTCTCGGCGCTCGTCTCTGCGGCCTTCAGGCGCGCCAGCTCCTGGTGCCAGCGCAGGCGTTCTTCGAGCGCGGCGCGGCGCGTGTCCACCGCCGCCAGCTGTCCGTTCGCCTGTTCGAGCTGCTGTTCGATGGCTTCGCGCTCGCTCGGCGCCAGCGGCGCATGGTCCTGCAGGCGCGCAGTCAGGCGGCGCATCGCTTCCTGTTCCTGGCGCCAGCGTTCGAAGGCGCGGCGCGAGATCTCGCTGTAGACGGCGCTGCCGGTCAGGGTTTCGAGCAGCTCGCCGCGCTCGTTCTCGTCGGTGCGCAGGAAGGCCGAGAATTCGTTCTGGGCCAGCAGCACCGAGCGCGTAAACTGTTCGAAGGAGAGACCGATTCGGCGCTCGATCTCGCCCAGCACCTCGGTCTTGGTGGCGCCGATCGGATTCAGCGCCGGCAGGCGCTGCAGGCTCATGGTGACGGGCTGCAGCGCGCCGGCGGCGCGGTTGCGCGAACGGCGCACGCTCCAGCGCGCACGGTAGCGGCCTTCGTCGTTGCCGACGAAATCGACTTCCGCAAAAGCTTCGGCGGTGCCGCGCCGCAGCAGGGTGCGGCGGTCCTGCACCGACAGCACCTCGATGCCGACGTCGGGCAGGAAGTTGCCGGCGCGCGGACCCTTGAGCAGGCGCGGCGTCGCGTCGTACAACGCCAGGCACAGCGCGTCGAGCAGGGTGCTTTTTCCCGCGCCGGTCGGGCCGCTGATCGCGAACAGGCCGCTCGACGCCAGCGGCTCCTGCTCGAAGTCGACTTCGAATTCGCCGGCCAGCGAAGCCAGGTTCTTGCCGCCGATGCGCAGGATCTTCACAGTTCCCCCGTCATCAATTCGGCGAACGCAGCCAGCTGGTCCTCCGGCGCGTCATCACCGAAGCGCTGCTGCCACAGGCGCCGGAAGATGTCGTCCGGCTGCAGCTGGGCCAGCTGATCCAGGCTCAGGGCGGGCTCGAAGCCGGGCGCGGTGACCACCTTGCGCGTCGGCTCGATCTTCGCCAGGCGCACCGGCTTGCCTTCCAGCGCCGCCTCGACCTGGGCGCGCAGGCTGGGCTCGGGGCCGTCCAGCAGCACCCGTACTTCCAGGTAGGGCTGTTCGTGCAGCGGCGCGTCCGGCAGGTCCAGGCCCACCAGCTCGGCGATCACCTGGGTCATGGGCGCCGGCTGGCTCGGTACGCGCAGCAGCTCGACCGCGCGCGGGACGTGCAGCGGCACGATCTCGCGGGCCTTGTCGCCGTTGAGGTCGATGCGCAGCACCTGGTGCTGGTAGCCGATCTCGGCGAAGGACAGCGGAATCGGACTGCCGCAGTAACGCAGATGCTCCTGCTTGCCGACCTTCTGCGCCAGGTGCAGGTGGCCCAGTGCGGCATAGGCGATGCCCGGATCGAACATCGACGAAGGCAGGGCCTCGGTGCCGCCGATCAGGATGCGGCGCTCGGAATCCGGGGAGGAATCGCCGCCGACCATGTGGCAGTGGCCCATCGCCAGGATGGCTTCGCCGTTGGTGCAGCGCGAGCGCGCCAGCGCATAGGCTTGCTGGTAGAGCAGGGCGATGCCGGACAGGTAGGCGTCAATCGCGGCATTCTCTGCTGCGCTGCCGGCGTCGACGCGCGGCACGTCGCCGGGACGCAGGAAGGGGATCGCCACGCACCAGGCCTTGACGCTGCCGTCGCGGTTGGTCAGCGGCACCACCATGCGTTCGAGGTCGATCTCGCCATCGCCCTTGCGCACGACGTGGCCGACCACGCGGGTGCCGTGGGCTTCGAGCAGCGGTCCCGGCGCTTCCAGGCGGCCCGGTGAATCGTGGTTGCCGGCAACGATCACGATGTCCAGCTGCGGCGACCTGGCGCGTGCCTGCTGCAGGAAACGGTAGAGCTGGCGCTGCGAGGCCGCCGACGGGTTCGAGTTGTCGAAGATGTCACCCGCAATCAGCAAGGCATCGGCCTGCTCGGCCACGATGGTATCGAGCAGCCAGTCGAGGAAGCGCTGGTGTTCGTGGGTCCGGTCGAAGTTGTGCAGGGTCTGGCCGAGGTGCCAGTCGGAGGTGTGCAGCAGCCGCATGGATTTCTTGCAAGAAGGTGGGTGGGCGTCGAGGGCGCTAACTATATCCCAGACCCGCTAGGGCTGACAAAAGTTCTCTGCTGGAAGAGCAATCTGACAATAGCTAAAATAGAATAGCAGCATGAGCGAACTCACCATCAGTTTGAACGCCGCACGCGCCCTGCACCTGGCAGCCCAGGGCATGCTACAGCCGCGCCGCGCCCGCGCCGTCAAAGACGACGTGCTGGCCGCCATCCGCCGCATGGGCGTGCTGCAGATCGATACCATCAGTGTGGTCGCGCGCAGCCCCTATCTGGTGCTGTGGAGCCGCCTAAGCGACTACGAGCCGGCCTGGCTCGAGCAGCTGCTGGCCGAAGGGAAACTGTTCGAGTACTGGGCGCACGAAGCCTGCTTCGTCCCGATCGAGGATTACGGCCTGTACCGCCACCGCATGCTGGACCCGGATTCGATGGGCTGGAAGTCCGGCGCCTCCTGGATGAAGGGGCATGGCGAGCAGGTCGAACGGGTGCTCGAACACATCCGCGTCAATGGCCCGACCCGCGCCGCAGACTTTGAACGCACCGATGGCAAGAGCGGCGGCTGGTGGGCGTGGAAGCCCGAGAAGCGTTCGCTGGAGGCGCTGTTCACGGCCGGCAAGGTGATGGTGGCGCGGCGCCAGAATTTCCACCGCGTCTACGACCTGGCCGAGCGCGTACTGCCGGGCTGGGACGACAGCCGGGCCCCGGCGATGGATGAAGTCCGCCGCGCATTCGTGCTGCGCGCGGTGAAGGCGCTGGGACTGGCAAAGGCGGCCTGGATTCCCGACTACTACCGCACCCGGCCGCCGCACCTGGCGCCGCAGGCTCTGGCCGACGAAGGCCTGCTGCTGCGCGCCCGCGTCGAAGGCTGGAAGGAGCCGGTGTTCGTGCATCCGGACCACGCGGACTTGCTGGCGCAGGCGGCGCAGGAACGCCTGAATCCGACGGTGACCACGCTGCTGTCGCCGTTCGACCCCATCGTGTGGGACCGGCGCCGCGCGCTGGAACTGTTCGGCTTCGATTACCGCCTGGAGTGCTACACGCCGCTCGAAAAGCGCCGCTACGGCTATTTCACGCTGCCGGTGCTGCGCCGCGGCCAGCTGATCGGGCGCATCGACGCCAAGGCCCATCGCGCGGCCGGCGTGTTCGAGCTGAAATCGGTGGCGCTGGAACCGGGCGTGCGCGCCGGCGAGCGCCTGCTGCGCGACCTGGCGGCGGCGGTGACGCGCTGCGCACGCTGGCATGGCTGTCCGGCGGTCGAGGTGACGCGCACCGATCCGGAAAGTGTGGCGGCGCCGTTGCGCGCCTTGTTTACCACACCGGAACAGGTTGCTGCCTGAGCTGTTTCCTGCCCCCAGCAATGGGGGCGCGAGGGGTGGTGGTTTGTGCCAGATCAAACCTGGCCCGAGGCCCGGTCCTTAAACTAGACGCTCTTTCAGGCCGATGACCAAAAAACACAGGGTTCATCCTCCCTTCAGGCCTGTTCAAAACAATGCCTCCCATTCAGGTCCCTGTCCCGACCATGCCGGTCAGGCAGACCTTTTTGTTGGCAAAAAACTGAGCGGAGACCGAATGCTGACGTCGACTTACACTCTCGTTGCCCTGTCCGTGGAACATACTGCCGTGCGCTCGGCGCTGCAGTCGCTGATGCGCGCGCTGCATGCGATCCCGGAGGAGGACGGCCTGCTGCCGCCCGGCCAGGCGGCCCAGTTGTGTGCGGAACTGCGCCAGGTGGTGAACGACTGCCACTGGCGCAAGCTGGACAAGTTCCTGGTGCCGGCTCTGCGCCGCGCCACCTCCGCCGCCGACGGGCTGCTGGGCGATCTCGAGCAGATCAGCCGCGCCGCCACCGACGCGCTGGCGGCGGCCGAAGCCTGCGTCGATGCGGGCAGCCGCGGCGTCGACCGCGACAGCTTCGACGAAGCCGTCGAGCGCTGCATCGGCGCGCTGCGCTGCCGCCTCGAGCGCGAGGAACACGAACTGTTCCCGCTGGCGCGCAGCCTGGTGCACGGCGAAGCCTGGTTCGCGATCGCCAACCAGATGCTGGCGCACGACGCCGTCGCCCGCGAACGGCGCGGGGTAGGGCGGCGCCCGCGCGCGGAGCCGTTCGAGCCGCGCCGTTCTTTTCATGAGTTGCACGGCCCTGGCCGCGGCCACGGCCAGGCCATTGAGGCCGCGGGTCCGGATTTCGGACGGCGCCATACCGCGCTGGCCTTACTGCACTGAGGCCCGCGGCAGAGCACCCGGCCGCACGCGCCAGTCCGGTGACGCGAGGCCATCAGGTTCTTTGTTATGATGGCGATTTTGGAAGTGCGATTTCATCATGTTCGAGTTCCTATTCAAGCGGCCGGGCGACAACAAGCCCGGCGACAAGCAGCCGGCCGGACAGGAGGCGCAACCGGAACAGACGGCCTCGCCAGGGACCGGTTCGGGTGCGGCCCCGCAACGCGCGCTGCAGGCCGAAAAGCTGAGCCGGATCCAGGGCGACGAAGCTGCCGCGGTGGAATTCATCCTCCAATGCGAATTTTCGGAGCTGCGCCTGAGCGCGGCCGAATCCATCCATAGCCCCGAGCTGCTCGAGCGCGTCCATACCGCGATGCGCAATACCGACCGCCGCGTCGCCAAGCTGATGCAGTCGCGTCTGGAAGCCCACCGGCACCGCGAGGCCGAGCGCCGGCGCGGCGAAACCATGCTCGAACAGGCGCGCTCGCTGCTCAAGGATGCGCTGCTGACGCCCAATCACGTTGCCGACCTCGACCGTAAGTGGGCGGTGATCGCCGCTCCCGAGCTGCAAGAAGACTTCGCCCAGGTCCGCGCGGCGCTGGGCCAGCGCCTGGAAGCCCAGGTGCAGCTACAGCGCGCCATGATCGACCGCCTGGCCAGCCTGCGCCGGCTGCCGTCCGAATCCTTGCCGGCGGCCGAGCTGGCGGCAAGACTCGAGGCGCTCACCCAGGAGCAGGCCCAGGCCTTGCAGGCGCCGGAACACCCGTCGCTGCCGCGCGGCCTGGTGGCCGAGTTCGGCCTCGAAGCCCAGAAGCTGCAGGCCAGCCTGCATGAAATCGAAGCCGGCCAGGCCGCGCTGGCGGCGCGCGAGGCCTTCCTCGCCGCCCAGCAGGACAAGCCCGTCGCCGAGCTGAATGCGGACGCGTTGCGCAAGGAATGGCACCGCCTGCCGCAGCCGCAGCAGGGCACGCAGCAGGACGCCGTGGCCGCGCTGCAGCAGCGCTTCGATGCGCTGCTGGCGACCCTGCCGCAGCCCGAGCCGCGCAAGCCGCGCGAGCACAAGGAAGCCGTCGCCAAGCCCAGGGAAGCGAAAGAGCAGGGCAAGGAACAAGGGAAACGCGGCGCCGACCAGCATTTCCTCGACACCATGGACGCAATGGAAGCGGCCTTGCAGCAGGGCTCGCTGGGCACCGCCGCCGAACTCGACAAATCGCTGAAGGAAGCGCGCGACAAGGGTATGCGCCTGAGTCCGGCCCAGTCCGACCGCCTGGCCCATGTGCGCGCCGAGCTCAAGCGCCTGTCCGACTGGGCGCGCTGGGGCGGCAACGTCTCGCGCGAAGAACTGATCAAGTCGGTCGAAGCGCTGCCGACCCAGAACCTGGCGATGAGCGAGCTGGCCAAGAAGGTCGGCACCATGCGCGAACGCTGGAAGGCGCTCGACAGCCTGTCCGGCGCGGCGCCGAAAAGCCTGTGGGAACGATTCGACGCCGCCTGCACCGCCGCCTACGCGCCGGCTGCCGCCCACTTCCGCCACCTGGCCGACGAGCGTCATGCCAACGCCGCGCGCGGCCAGGCCCTGATCGACGAAGCGAATGCCGAAATCGCCCGCCTGCAGTCCGGTGAAGCCGAATGGAAGCACGTGGCCGGTACCGTGCAGCGCCTGCGGCTGGCCTGGAGCCACCTTGGCGCCATCGACCGCAAGGAAAAGAAACGCCTGGACGCCCTGTTCACCGATGCCCTGAATACCCTGCAGGGACCGCTGGAACAGCAGCGCAAGGGCGAAACGGCGGAGCGCGAAGCGATCATCGAGGCCGCCGCCGCCATCGATCCGCACGACCGCCACGCGCTCGATACCATGCGCGCCCTCCAGCAGCGCTGGCAGGAGCACGCGCGTGCGCTGCCGCTCGAGCGCAAGAGCGAACAGGCGCTGTGGCAGCGCTTCCGCGCGGTCTGCGACGACGTGTTCCAGCGCCGTAAGGAAAGCATGCACGAGGCCGACATCGAGCGCCGCGCCCACGAAGCCGCCAAGGAAGCGATCAGCGCGCGCCTGGAAGCGGCGGCGCCGGATGTGACGCCGGCCACCGCCGGCAAGCTGTTGCGGGAAGCCGCAGCCGAGTGGCAGGCGATCGGCCCGGTGCCGCGCGCCCACGAAGCCCGGGTCGAGAAGCGTTACCACGCCGCGGTGGCCCAGGTCCAGCACCAGCTCGAAGCCGCGAAGCGCGCCGCCGGCGTGGCCCAGGCCGGCCAGCTGCGCGACAAGCTGCGCCTGGTGCAGGAACTGGAGCAGGCGGTCGCCGGCCAGGCTCCTGCCGACACCGATTGGGAAGCGCGCTGGAGCGCCTTGCCGCCGCTGGACGCCGATATGGAGCGACTGCTGCGCGGCCGCTTCCAGGATGCACTGAGCGCCCTGCGCGCGCTGCCGGAAGGCCGCGACGGCTACGCTCAGCTGCTCGAACGCAACCGCGACAAGCTGCTGCACGAACTGCTGCGCAACGAGATCCGCGCCGGCATCGACAGCGGTCCGGAATTCGCCCGCGAGCGCCTCAAATTGCAGGTCGAGGTGCTGCAGTCTTCGCTGAAGTCCGGCCACGGCGCCGGCCACAAGGGTGGGCAGAAGGATGGACAGGGTGGGAGCGCCACCCAGGTGCGCGAGCTGGCGGCGTTGCCGGCCCTGGCAGACGCCCGCACCGCATCGCGCCTCGAGCAGCTGTTCATGCGCCTGGCCCGGGAGGGCAAATGACGCAAGGCCTGGCAGCGTTTTTCAATGAAGTGCGGGTACAGCAGGAAGACTTCGATCTCGGCGCGGAACTCGCCAGGATGCGCGCGGGCGACCCGCGCATCGGCGCCGTCGTCTCCTTCATCGGCACGGTGCGCGACCTGAACGAGGGCGCGCAGGTGGCCGAGCTCGAGCTGGAGCACTATCCCGGCATGACGGAACGCTCGCTGCAGGACATCGTCGAGCAGGCGCGGGCGCGCTGGCCGCTGTACGGCGCACTGGTCGTGCACCGCGTCGGACCGATGGCGCCGATGGAGCAGATCGTACTGGTGGCGGTAAGCGCCGCCCACCGCGGCGAAGCCTTCGCGGCCTGCGAATTCATCATGGATTATCTGAAGACCGAGGCGCCGTTCTGGAAGAAGGAACAGACGCCGGGGGGCGCGCGCTGGGTCGACGCCCGGGTCAGCGACGACAGCGCCAAAGCGAAGTGGGCTAAGCGATGAGCTGGGTTGCGGTCGGCGTGGGCGCCGCCCTCGGTGCCTGGCTGCGCTGGGGCCTGGGTATTTTTCTTGGGCAGTTGCACTCACACATACAAGTCGGGACCCTGATCGCCAACTTGGTCGGCGGCTACCTGATCGGCCTGGCGCTGGGCTTCTTCGGTTCCTACCCCGGCCTGTCGCCCGAGTGGCGGCTGTTCGCGATCACCGGTTTCCTGGGCGGCTTGACCACCTTCTCCAGTTTTTCCGGCGAAGCGATGGTGCTGCTGCAGCGGGGCGATTACGGCTGGGCGCTGGCGCATTCCGGCCTGCACCTGCTGGGCTCGATCGCCTGCTGTATCGCGGGATTCGCTACTTGGCGTGCCATTGCTTGATATCGTGCCACACCGCCTTATTCCCACAGTGCAATAGCGACCCGTGAATTTGATTCCTGCAGTTCGAGATTATCGTCAATAAAGGCGCCATTCTTATCCCTTTTTACCAAAGGGTACTCCTTGGTAGCGTAGCGGACTTCAGGAATGACTAAGTTGTTTTCTACTCGCCAACTCACAAGTAATCTGCCAGCTTTCGAAGTCGAAGGAATGGCAGTCCAAACCTCGAGTACGTCATAAGTATTTTTCGGCAAATAAAAGACCAGTTTCCGGATTACCTTCTCGTTCGGTTTCAACTTGCTATCGTTCAGCAAGATGCCACCCGCAATCGGGACACCATCCGATGTGGTTGCGTAACGTTCGGAAGGACGGATAAGCTGCCTGTTGAAATTGCGGTTCAAGCGCTGGGAAAATTCTTCCTTGCTCAACATGGCATTTTCGGTTCGGTACCCGAAGGCGACCCATACGTTTGGCAGTAAAAATATCTCTCGTGAACTTGGGTTGGTAGCGCCGAGTTGCATTTCTATAGCTATCAGCTGCTGACCACCCGAACCCATCGGCGGACCGGAAGCATTAATCTTTTTCAGTTCAAGATTCAGGCTGATGTTAACCGGAGCAGTGCGGGGTTCAAGGACGTCTTTGTAGAAGAAACTCGCGCTAGCAAGCAATGCACCCCACAAGCCGGAGTAAACCACCAGGTGGCTCTTGGCCCACTGATGGAAACGCCGCCCTGGGCTTGGAGGCGGCCGCTGGACCCTGAAGCATTTTATTTTAGCCGCGAAACATGTGACGTATGCCTTGAAGCGGAAGCGCCATCTCTCATGTTGTCCTCCTGGGTCACGTCATGGTACGCCGCAGGATCTTCGAATCCTAGAACATTCGCTCTGTCCGGAGCACATGCAACATCCTTGCAACCATCTACAAATTTCGCATCTTGAAAACTCGTTGCCGCATCCCTAACTTGTTCCAACTTGAGAACCACCCAACCACACTAGGGGATAAGAATATGCGGCAAGACAAACTGACGACCAAGCTCCAGGAAGCGCTGGCAGATGCCCAGAGCCTGGCGGTCGGCAATGACAACCAGTACATCGAACCGGCGCACCTGCTGAGTGCGCTGTTGAACCAGGACGACGGTGGCGCCCGTTCGCTGCTGCAGCGCGCCGGCGTGAACGTCGGCGGCCTGGCAACCAGCCTCCGCGGCGCGCTGGAGCGCCTGCCGAAAGTGTCCGGTACCGGCGGCGACGTCCAGGTCGGACGCGAGCTGGTGCAACTGCTGAACCTGGCCGACCGCGAATCGCAGAAGCGCGGCGACCAGTTCCTGTCCAGCGAAATGGTGCTGCTGGCGCTGACCGAGGATAAATCCGACGCCGGCCGCCTGGCGCGCGAAAATGGCCTGACCCGCAAGGCGCTGGAATCGGCGATTGCCGCCGTGCGCGGCGGCGAGAACGTGAATTCGCAGGATGCCGAAGGCAATCGCGAAGCGCTGAAGAAGTACACCCTCGACCTGACCGAGCGCGCCCGCATGGGCAAGCTGGACCCGGTGATCGGCCGCGACGACGAGATCCGCCGCGCGATCCAGGTGCTGCAGCGCCGTACCAAGAACAACCCGGTGCTGATCGGCGAGCCGGGCGTGGGCAAGACCGCGATCGTCGAGGGCCTGGCGCAGCGCATCGTGAACGGCGAAGTCCCCGATTCGCTGAAGGGCAAGCGCGTGCTCTCGCTCGACATGGCAGCCCTGCTGGCCGGCGCCAAGTACCGCGGCGAGTTCGAGGAACGCCTGAAGGCCGTGCTGAAGGAGCTGGCCCATGACGAAGGCATGACCATCGTCTTCATCGACGAGATCCATACCATGGTCGGCGCCGGCAAGGCCGAAGGCGCGATGGACGCCGGTAACATGCTCAAGCCTGCGCTGGCGCGCGGCGAACTGCACTGCATCGGCGCGACCACGCTGGACGAGTACCGCAAGTACGTGGAGAAGGATGCCGCGCTGGAGCGTCGTTTCCAGAAGATTTTGGTCGACGAGCCGAGCGTGGAGGCGACCATCGCCATCCTGCGCGGCCTGCAGGAAAAGTACGAGCTGCACCACAAGGTCGAGATCACCGACCCGGCGATCATCGCCGCGGCCGAGCTGTCGCACCGCTACATCACCGACCGCTTCCTGCCCGACAAGGCGATCGACCTGATCGACGAAGCGGCCTCGAAGATCAAGATCGAGATCGACAGCAAACCCGAAGTGATGGACAAGCTCGACCGCCGCCTGATCCAGCTGAAGATCGAGCGCGAAGCCGTCAAGAAGGAAACCGACGAGGCATCCCAGCGCCGCCTGGAGCTGATCGAGGAAGAGATCGTGCGCCTGGAGCGCGAGTACAACGATTTCGAGGAAATCCTGAAGGCCGAGAAAGCGGCCGTGCAGGGGACCGCGCATATCAAGGAAGAGATCGAGCAGATCCGCCTGCAGATCGACGAAGCGAAACGCAAGAGCGACTACGGCCGCATGTCCGAGCTGCAGTACGGCCGCCTGCCGGAACTGGAAAAGCAGCTGAAGGACGCCGAGATCGCCGGTGAGCAACCGGAGACGGCTGACGGCAAGCCGCGCCTGCTGCGCACCCAGGTCGGCGCCGAGGAGATCGCGGAAGTGGTCTCGCGCGCGACCGGCATCCCGGTGGCGCGCATGATGCAGGGCGAGCGCGACAAGCTGCTGCACATCGAAGAGAAGCTGCATGAGCGCGTGGTCGGCCAGGACGAGGCGATCGAAGCCGTGTCCGACGCGATCCGCCGTTCGCGCGCCGGCCTGGCCGACCCGAACCGTCCGTACGGCTCCTTCATGTTCCTGGGTCCGACCGGCGTCGGCAAGACCGAGCTGTGCAAGGCACTGGCCGCCTTCCTGTTCGATACCGAGGACTCGCTGATCCGCATCGACATGAGCGAGTTCATGGAGAAGCATTCGGTGGCCCGCCTGATCGGCGCGCCGCCGGGCTACGTCGGCTACGAAGAGGGCGGCTACCTGACCGAAGCCGTGCGCCGCAAGCCCTACAGCGTGATCCTGCTCGACGAGATCGAGAAGGCCCACCCGGACGTGTTCAACGTGCTTCTGCAGGCGCTCGACGACGGCCGCATGACCGATGGCCAGGGTCGCACGGTGGACTTCAAGAACACCGTGATCGTCATGACTTCGAACCTGGGTTCGCACAAGATCCAGTCGATGGACACCGACGAGCCGGCGGTGGTCAAGATGGCGGTGATGGCCGAGGTGCGCGGCCACTTCCGCCCCGAGTTCATCAACCGTATCGACGAGATCGTGGTCTTCCATGCGCTCGACGAGAAGAACATCGGCGCGATCGCCAAGATTCAATTGGCCGGTCTGGAGCAGCGCCTGGCGAAGATGGAAATGTCGCTCGACATCAGCGAGGCCGCACTGCAGAAGATCGCGGAAGCCGGCTTCGATCCGGTGTATGGCGCCCGTCCGCTCAAGCGTGCGATCCAGCAGCAGATCGAGAATCCGCTGTCGAAGGCGATCCTGTCCGGCCGCTTCGGGCCGAAGGACACGATCCATGTCGGCGTGAATGGCAGCGAACTGACCTTCGGCGAAGAAAAGACCGTCGAGCTGGCCAAGTAAGCCGGCCGCTACGATGTGAAAACGCCCTGTCCGGGAAGCCGGGCAGGGCGTATTTTTTTGGAACGTCGTTCCCGCGAAGGCGGGAACCCAAGTTGGCCTTGACGCTTGGTCTGGCGCCGCCTTGCCGTCGCCCCCAGCAGCGCCAATCCACCCAGCAGCGAGGAGAAATCGGACAGGGCGTCGTGCTGGCCCGAGAAGCACAGGCCGCTGCCGATGTGGGCGCCGCCGCCGCAGCCGTTCGCGTTCAGCGCATTGCTCGACAGCGTACAGTTGGCCGCGCCGCCCGGGACAGCGGTCAGGCTCACGTTGTCGAAGCGGCCGATGTCCTTCAGCTGCAAGGCGCCGATCCTTCTCCTTTTCTTTGTGTTTCGGGTGCCGGCCCTTCGCGTCCTGCGAACGAACCGGCGATACGGATGAGTCCGCGAACACAGGGTAGGGGGAAGGAAGCCCCGGTCTCTGTTAGGCAGCTAACTCAGCCTTTGTAACAAATATATTGACGGGAAAACAAAAAAAGCCGCACAGGGCGGCCTATTGCAGGGCGTGGCCAGATTCAGGCGCGACGCTTGCGGCCCACGATCAAGCCCATCAGGCCGAGGCCGCCCAGCAGCAGGGCGACGCTCTGCGGTTCCGGCACGGCGGCCGGGTTGGCGTCAATTGCGGTCGGATCACCGGCCTCGAGCGGGCTGCTCGCGTCGGCCGTCGGCAGTGCGGCGCTCGGCAGGATGTCCTCGGCCGGAATCTCGAGGACAGGGCTGTTGGCGGCCGCACCGGCGGCGGGCGCACTGGTCTTCGGCGACGACGGCAAGGTCTGCGACAGCAGGCTGCCGACCTTCTTGCCCTTGCTGCTCACGAACTCGACCTTGACGTGCGGATCGACCGCCTGGATGTCGCTGCCGCTGAAGGTGAAGCTGAACACCATGTTGTCGGCGAGGGCGATCTGCTGGCCGGAGAAGCACAGGCGGCTGCCTGCCTGGCCATTGATGCCGCCCGAGCAGCCGCTGGCGTTCAGCTCGGAACTCGAGGTCTTCCAGGCGCTGGTGCCGCCGGGCGCCGTGCTGACGCTCACGCCGGTGTAATTGCCGATGCCATTCAATCCAAGGGCCGCCAGGCCCGTCGCACGGGTCCAGTCGCCGCTGCGGCCAGCGGCATCGATCTCGAGGGTCAGCACATTGCCGGACCAGGCCGAGGTAAAGGTGACGCCCTGGTAGGTGAGCAGGCCCGCTTGGGCGCTGGTAATGCTGGCGGCGCCGAGCAGGCTGCCCAGCAGGAACTTCTTGATGGTCTTGTTCATGTTTTTCTTGATTCTCTGTAATGACAGGCAAGTCACATATTGATGAAATTGATGATTTTTGTCAATTTTTCTTTCTTAATTGAACTTTTGAGTGACATAAATCAACAAATTCACAACATAGTGGATCAGGGCCCGTTTGAGAAGGCAGGCTTTTCAGGACGCAGGTTTTCGTTGACAAGAAAAAATCAAGCTTCTACACTGTAATCACTGACGAAACACTGTTTCGCCCTGCGAAACAACATAGAGGAGAGGACGAATGGAGACGAAACCGAAAATCCGGATGTACAACTGGAACTCGCTGCCACGCGAAGTCGTGCGCAAGGGTGTGGAGCGAGTCGGCTACCGGGGTGACAACCTCATGGCCGTGATGAACTTCGCGACCCCGGGCATGGACCTGCGTCCGCACCAGCACGATTTCGAGCAGATCGCCATTTGCGTACAAGGCCGGATGAACTACTACGTGGGCGACGAAAAGTTCGAGATGACGCCGGGCTCGATGCTGCGCATCCCGCCGCATACCATGCACTACGCCGAGCCAATCGGTGACGAAGTGGTCTACAACCTCGACCTGTTCTCGCCGATCCGCGACGACTACAAGCACCTGGTCGCCTACCAGGAGCAGGAACAGGAGCAGGTCCAAGCGGCAGCGGTGCAGCCATGACCGACGCCACCCCGACGTTCCGCCAGCGCCTGCGCGAGCGCCAGCCGCTGGTCGGAACTTTCTTCAAGACGCCCTCGCACCAACTGGTCGAAGTGCTGGCCGGCGCTGGTCTCGATTTCATCGTCATCGATGCCGAGCACGCGCCTTTCGACCGTGCCGCGCTCGACCCCTGCCTGTTGGCGGCGCGCGCTGCGGGATTGCCCGCGCTGGTCCGGGTGGCCGGCGTCGATGGCCCGGAAATCCAGGGCGCGCTCGACCTCGGCGCTACCGGGATCGTGGCGCCGCATGCGCGCAACGCGGCCACGGTCCGCCGCATCGGCGCCGCAGTGCGCTATCGCGGCGGCGTGCGCGGATTTTCCAACTCGCCGCGCGCCGGCGGCTATGGCGCGACCGGCATGGCCGAGCACATTGCCTGCTCGGACCGCGACAGTGTCGCGGTCTGCCAGATCGAGGACCGCGAAGCGGTCGAGGCCATCGAGGCCATCGCCGGTATGGATGAGGCGGATTGCCTGTTCATCGGCCGCGCCGACCTCGCGGTGTCCTACGGCGTCGACGACGTCGGCGATCCCGCGGTCAAGGAGGCGGTGCGGACCGTGTGCGCAGCCGCACGCAGCCGCGGCAAGGCGGTCGGCATCCACATCGGCCACATGCGCGAAGCGCAGGCATACCTCGACATGGGCGTGAGCCTGTTCGTCGTCGGTTCGGACCAGTCGCTGCTGCGCGCTGCGGCCGCCGGCCTGCGCTTCCCGGCATCTGCCTGAAAATCAAACCAACAAGGAGACAACCATGAGCGAATTTACCCCTGCATGGCGCGAGCGCGACCCCGGAATGTCGCAACGCCTGATGAAAGGCGCGATCGACCTGCACTGCCACAGCGGCCCGTCGGTGATGCCGCGCTACTGCGACCACCATGAAGCGATGCACGAGGCGTCCGAAGCCGGACTGCGCGCGCTGCTGATCAAGGACCACTACTACTCGGCCACGCCGGTGACCGAGATGCTCAACAAGCATTACAGCCACCTGAACGTCGAACTGCTGTCAGGCGTGCCGCTGAACAATCAGTCGGGCGGACTCAACCTTTACGCGGTCGAGCACGGCATCGCACTCGGCGCGCGCCTGATCTGGATGCCGACCTTTTCCTCGGCCAACCACATCGCCCACCACAAGGCCGATGCCAACTTCAAGTTCCCGAAGTCCGACAAGCGCATGATGGCGCCGGCGCCGCTGACCGTGCTCGACGCCGACGGCAAGCTGCTGCCGGAAGTGCTGCCGATCCTCGACATGATCGCGGAAAACGACGTCGTGCTGTCGTCGGGCCACCTGCATATCAGCGAGATCTGGCCGCTGTTCGAAGAGGCCAGGAAACGCGGCGTCAAGCGGCTGCTGACCAACCATCCGACCTACATCGTCGATGCCAACCTGGACGATATCCGGCGCCTGGTCGGCATGGGCGTCTACATCGAGCATTCGATGTGCATGTTCGCCGAGAACTCGAAATTCAAATTCTACGATCCGGAGACGCTGCGCGGCTTGATCGAGGCGGGTACGGTGGAACGCACCATCCTCGGCTCCGACCTCGGCCAGGCGGGCAATCCGAAGATCGCCGACGGCTTCCGCAACGTCATCGAGATCTGCCTCGACTTGGGCTACAGCGAAGACGACGTGCGCAAGATGACGTCGACCAATGCGGCGCAGCTGATGGGGCTGGCCCTGTGAACATCCTGATCGTGCACGCGCATCCGGAGCCGTCGGCGTTCACCTCGGCCATGAAGGACGTGGCCAGGGAGGCGCTGGAAGCTGCCGGGCATGCCGTGCAGGTGTCGGACTTGTATGCGGAAGGCTTCGATCCGGTCGGCGGACGCCACGACTTCGTCACCGTGGCGGATCCGCAGCGTTTCCACTACCAGACGGAGCAGGCCCACGCATGCCGCCACGATGGCTTTGCCGACGACCTGCGGCGCGAACAGGCACGCGTCGCCGCTGCCGACCTGCTGCTGTTCACCTTCCCGCTGTGGTGGGGCGGCATGCCGGCCATCCTGAAAGGCTGGTTCGACCGCGTGCTGGCGTATGGGTTTGCGTATGCCGACGGCAAGCGCTACGACAGCGGCTTTTTCCGGGGACGCCGGGCGCTGCTGGGCATCGCGACCGGCGGCACGGCGCAGCGCTTCACGCGCGAGGGCAGCTACGGCGAGATCGTCCAGGTACTGCATGGCGCCCAGCACTGCATGCTCGAATACCTGGGGCTGGAGACGGCGCCGCCTTTCGTTGCCTATGCGGCGCCGCGGGTCGCGCCGGCCGAGCGCCTGCGCATGCTGGACGAATGGCGCGAACGCGTGCTGGCGCTGGCCGGCGACCCGGACTGGTGGGCCAAGCGCGCGGCGGCCGGTGCCGACGACCTGTCGCTGGCGCAAACGGCTGGGAACGTCGGGGAGGGCGCATGGACGGCGCCAGCGTGATCGCATCGCCGCAAGGGGTGGCGCGGAAAGTATACTGGGGGACCTTTAACTTTCCTAATGACACCAAATGACGAACGCGACGAAGGAGAACGATGTGGACGCCGGCGGCAGCGAGGGTACGGCAAAGGCGGCGGAGGGCGTGCAGGCGGTGGTGTTCGCGCTGCACATCCTGGAATTCATGGCGCGCCAGAGCGAGGCGATCGGCGTGACCGAACTGGCGACCGCTTTCGGCACCACCAAGAGCCGGATCTTTCGTCACCTGCGCACTTTGCTTCTGCAGGGCTACATCGTGCAGGACGATGCCGGGCGCTACAAGGTGGGAACGCGTCTGGTCGCGCTGGGCAATTCCGTGATGCGCAACTTCGACTTGGTGCAGGTGTCGTCAGCCACGATGCGGGCCCTGCGCGACCGGGTCGGCAGTTCGGTGGTGCTCTGCCATTCCGAGGACGAGGGCGTGCGCGTGCTGTCGGTGGTGCAGGGCCTGGGGCAGTCGCAGATCGAGATCACGGTCCGGCCGGGTTCGCTGATGGGGTTTCATGCCAGTGCGCAGGGCAAGGTCTCGCTGGCCTTCGGCCAACCCGAGCTGCTGGCGCGGCAGCTGAGCAAACCGCTGGTCGCCCACTCGCCGCAGACCATCGTCGACCCGGCCCAGCTCAAGGAAGAACTGGCGCGAGTCCGGCGCCAGGGCTGGGCCAGTGCGCCGAACCAGGCGGTGACCGGGCTGAACGCCGTGGCAGCGCCGCTGTTCGACGCCGCGGGCATCCTGATCGGCACCCTCGCGGTGGTGGATTCGGTGCAGTTCCTGCCGGAGCCGCCGCCGGAAGAATTGCTGCAGCAACTGACCGACGCGGCCCGGGCGATTTCCGCCAGCCTGGGCTACATGGCGCGTTAGCGGCGCGGTGGCGCCGGTGAGTTGTCCGATATTCGATTGATTGAGGATCGACATGAGAAAAGTGATCATCAGCTGTGCCGTCACCGGCGCTATCCATACACCCTCGATGTCGCCCTACCTGCCGGTGACGCCGGCGGAGATCGCGCAGGCGGCGATCGACGCCGCCGCGGCCGGTGCCGCCATCGTGCACCTGCATGCCCGCGACCCCTCGACCGGAAGGCCGAGCCAGGACGTCGGCCTGTACCGCGAATTCCTTGCCCCCATCCGGGATGCGTCGCCAGTCGTCCTCAACCTCACCACCGGCGGTTCGCCCGCGATGGCGATCGAGGAACGCCTGCAGCCGGCTCTGCGCCTGAGGCCGGAGCTGGCGTCGCTGAACATGGGGTCGATGAACTTCGGCCTGTACGAGATGCTCGACCGCTTCAAGGAATTCAAGCACGACTGGGAGCGCCCCTACCTCCAGAACAGCGATGACCTGATCTTCAGGAACACTTTCCGCGACATCGCCTACATCCTGGAATCCTGCGGCGCGAACGAGACCCGCTTCGAGATCGAGTGCTACGACATCGGCCACCTGTACACGGCCGCGCACTTCCTCGACAGGGGCCTGCTGCGAGGACCGCTGTTGATCCAGTCCGTGTTCGGCCTGCGTGGTGGCATCGGCGCCCACCCCGAGGACGTGATGCACATGCGCCGCACCGCGGACCGCCTGTTCGGCGCCGACTACATCTGGTCGGTGCTCGGCGCCGGCCGCCACCAGATGCCGATCGCATCCATGGCCGCCTCGATGGGCGGCAATGTGCGGGTCGGGCTGGAAGACTCGCTGTGGGATGGCCCGGGCCGGCTGGCCACCAGCAGCGCGGTCCAGGTCAGGCGCATCCGCGGCATCCTCGAAGCGCTGTCGCTCGACGTCGCCACGCCCGATGAGGCCCGCGCCATGCTCGGCCTCAAGGGAGCGCACGCAGTCAGCTTCTGAAACGTCCGGGCACGAGGCGCCATAGAACGCATGTCCCGGAATGACCTTCCGCGCGCCGCCAGGGCGCATTTAAAACGATAACGGAGACCACTATGAACTTGCTGGACCAGAACAGCTTTACCACACCGCTCGAAGCGCAGAGCTACAACCGGATCGCGGCGCGCCTGCTGCCTTTCCTGATCCTCCTGTACGTGATTTCCTTCCTCGACCGCGTCAATGTCGGCTTCGCCAAGCTGCAAATGGCGGCCGACGTCGGTCTGAGCGACGCCGCCTATGGCCTCGGCGCCGGCATCTTCTTCTTCGGCTATTGCATGTTCGAGATTCCGAGCAACCTGATGCTGCAGCGTGTCGGCGCCAAGTTCTGGATTGCGCGTATCCTGGTGGTCTGGGGCCTGATCTCGATGGCGATGGCCTGCGTCTCGTCGCCAGGCATGTTCTACCTGTTCCGCTTCCTGCTGGGCGTGGCGGAGGCCGGCTTCTACCCGGGGATCATCCTGTACCTGACTTACTGGTTCCCGGGGCGCCTGCGCTCCCAGGTGAGCGCACTGTTCTTCCTCGGCATGCCGGTTGCGGTCGTCATCGGCGCGCCGCTGTCCGGCTGGATCATGAGCACCTTCGGCGGCTACCTGTCGCTGGCAGGGTGGCAGTGGGTGTTCATCGTCGAAGGCGCGCCGGCCATGCTGCTGGGCATTGTCTGCTTCTTCTTCCTGAACAATGGCCCCGCCGATGCAGCGTGGCTGAGCGAGGCCGAAAAGAACGTGGTGACCAGCGAACTGGCGCAGGAAACCCGGGCCCAGCAGGCCAGCGGCGCCGGCCACAAGTTCAGCCATGTGATGAAGGATCCGAATGCTTGGCTGCTGGCCTTCGCCAACTTCAGCCTGCTGGCCGGCCTGTACGGCGTGACCTTCTGGCTGCCGCAGATCATCAAGGACCTGGGCGTGAACAGCCTGCTGACGAACGGGCTGATCACGGCGATTCCCTTCGGCTTCGGCGCCATTGCCATGATCGTGATCGGCAAGCGCTCGGACCGCCGGGGCGAGCGCAAGTGGCACATGATCCTGGCCGCGCTGGCCGGCGCCGGCGGCCTGCTGCTCAGCGCGGCGTTTTCCAGCCAAATCGTCGTCTCGCTGCTGGGTCTTTCGCTGGCGGCCGGCGGCATCCTGGCCTCGTTCGCCGTGATGTGGACCCTGCCTTCCTACTTCTTCGTCGGGCCGGCGGCGGCGGCCGCAATCGCCCTGATGGCGACCATCGGCAACCTGGGCGGCTACGCGGCGCCCTGGATGCTGGGCCTGGTCAAGCAGGCCACCCAGCGCCTCGACCTGGGACTGGTCGTGCTGGCCGGCGTGATCGTGCTCGGCATGCTGGCGGCCCTCGCCATGCCGAAACTGCGCGGTCCGCGCACGCCTGCAGCTGCAGCTGCTGTGCCGCGCCCCTGAGGCGCACCTGAGGCGCACCTGAGGCGCGGCCGGTACGGCGGCCGCTTTTTCCTGAGAACGAGAGCGCATGGCCACCAGGCCATGCCGGGCCCCGCTGCGCCCGCGAAAAACATAACAACTTCCGGAGACTTCATGTACAAGGCTTTATCCGCGGGCATCGCGCTTTTGTGCGCCGCATCCACTGCCCAGGCCCAGAACAGCGTCCAGGTGTTCGGTGTCATCGATACCTTCGCCCAGCATACCAACACCGGCAAGGGCTACCAGACCGCCATCGACTCGAGCGGCCTGTACGGCACGCGCTGGGGCGTGAAAGGCAGGGAAGACCTGGGCGGCGGCAACAACGTCGAGTTTGTGCTTGAACAGGGCTTCAAGTCCGACACCGGCGCCGCGGCCGACCCGACACGCGTGTTTTCGCGGCAAGCCTGGGTGGGCGTCGGCGGTGCCATGGGCCAGATCCGCGTCGGGCGCCAGAACGCGCTGATGTTCCTGAACGAGAACCGGCTCGACGCCTTCGTCGGCGCCTCGATGGCATCCGGCCTGAACAATTTTTCGACCTACACGGTGCGGACCGACCGCACGGTATCCTATTTTTCGCCGGCGCTGGGGCCGGTGCGCTTCCAGCTTTACTACGGCTTCGGCACCACCGGCGGCGCCAAGTCCGCCAACGGCAGCTATTCCGGCGCGCTCACTTACGACCGCCAGCGGCTGCACCTGTCGCTGGTCCATCAGGCGGTGCGCAACGCCCAGGATACCGATACCCAGAAAGCCCTGTACGCGGGCGGCCACTACGAATTCGAACCGGCCACCGTCTACCTCGGCTATCACCGCGCCCGGTCGCCGCTGGCGCAGATCGACAAGGACGTGCTGACGGGCTCGGTTCGCTACCACCTGACGGCGGCGTTGGACCTCGGCGTCGGCTACACGCACCTGCGCGACCATAGCAGCCGGGACAGCGGCGCGTCCCAGTTGGGTACGATCCTGATCTATACGCTTTCCAAGCGCACGCAGTTGTATTCTACCCTGTCTTACTTGCGCAACCGCAACATCGGCAATTACACCCTGAACGGCGCCGCGGTGGCAGGTCTGCCGCTGGCCTATGCCGGTGCCGATGCGCGCGGCCTGCAGCTTGGGATCGTTCACTTCTTTTGAATCGCTGACGCTCTTCAATTTTTAATTCTGGGTGGCAACTTATGATCGGCTGGGCCGTGGATAGGCAAGATCGGCTCACGGCGATCATTTTTCACCATCCGGAATGCTCTCCACGAATATGAAAACCGCACGAAAAGAATCGGTGGACCCGTTCCCATTTTAAGAAATCTGTTCTCGTATCATGAAATGATCAGCGCAAGTCATTGATTGAAATGGAAATAAAAATGATCCTTTGTCTTATATAAGAGTGTTTGTGCTGTGCACAACCAAGATTATGATGTTCCCAACGACGCTTCCCTCCAACCCGGTTTTCACCATTCATCATCAGGAGAAACAGCATGGCAACTCGTGAACAGCAAATCACCGCCCTGCAGCAGGACTGGGACACCAATCCGCGCTGGAAGAATGTGACCCGCAACTACACGGCAGAGGACGTCGTGCGCCTGCGCGGCTCGGTGCAGATCGAGCACACCCTGGCACGCCGCGGCGCCGAAAAGCTGTGGGACCTGATCAATAACGAACCCTATGTCAACGCCCTGGGCGCGCTGACCGGCAACCAGGCCATGCAGCAGGTGAAGGCCGGCCTGAAGGCGATCTACCTGTCGGGCTGGCAGGTGGCAGGCGATGCCAACCTGGCCGGCGAGATGTATCCGGACCAGTCGCTGTACCCGGCCAACTCGGTGCCGATGGTGGTCAAGCGCATCAACAACACCTTCCAGCGCGCCGACCAGATCCAGTGGTCGGAAGGCAAGGACGACATCGATTACTTCGCACCGATCGTTGCGGATGCCGAAGCCGGTTTTGGCGGCGTGCTGAATGCCTTCGAACTGATGAAGTCGATGATCGAGGCCGGCGCCGCCGGTGTCCACTTCGAAGACCAGCTGGCCTCGGTCAAGAAGTGCGGCCACATGGGCGGCAAGGTGCTGGTGCCGTCGCGCGAAGCCGTCGAGAAGCTGACCGCGGCACGCCTGGCAGCCGACGTGATGGGTACCCCGACCATCCTGGTGGCCCGCACCGATGCCGAAGCGGCCGACCTGCTGACCTCCGACGTCGACCCGATCGACCAACCGTTCTGCACCGGCGAGCGCACCGTCGAGGGCTTTTTCAAGGTCCGACCGGGCGTCGAGCAGGCGATCGCGCGCGGCCTGGCCTACGCCCCCTTCGCCGATCTGGTGTGGTGCGAGACCGGCAAGCCGGACCTGGCCTTCGCCAAGCGCTTCGCCGAAGCCATCCACGAAAAATTCCCGGGCAAGATGCTGGCCTATAACTGCTCGCCTTCGTTCAACTGGAAGAAGAACCTGGACGACGCCACCATCGCCAAGTTCCAGAAGGAGCTGGGCGCGATGGGCTACAAGTTCCAGTTCATCACGCTGGCTGGCTTCCACGCCCTGAACTACGGCATGTTCAACCTGGCGCATGGTTATGCGCGGCGCGGCATGTCGGCCTTCGTCGAGCTGCAGGAAGCGGAATTCGCCGCCGCCGAGAAAGGCTTCACCGCGGTCAAGCACCAGCGCGAAGTCGGCACCGGCTACTTCGACGCCGTGACCCAGACCATCCAGCAGAACCGGAGCTCGACCACGGCGCTGCACGGCTCCACGGAGGACGAACAGTTCTTCGACGAAAAGAAAGTAGCGTAACCATTTCCTCCGTTGTTCGCGGACCGCCGCAGCGCTCACAAGGCACTGCGGTTTTTTAATTTTTGGGAACAGGTCGCATCTAGGCGATAATGGCGGCTTTCTTGCCTCATCCCTGGAATTACCATGTTCAGCTACCGCCACGCCTATCACGCGGGTAACCACGCCGATGTCCTGAAGCACTTTGTGCAGGTGCAGTTGCACCAGTACATGAACCAGAAGGACGCGGCCTACACCTATATCGACACCCATTCCGGTGCCGGCGTGTACGCGCTCGACAGCGCGCAGGCGGTCAAGAGCGGCGAGTACCTGGAAGGCATCGCGCGCCTGTGGGAACGCGACGATCTGCCGCCGGCGCTGGCCGATTACGTGAACCTGGTGCGCGGCATGAACCCCAGCGGCAAGCTGCGCTACTACCCGGGCTCGCCCTATGTGGCCGAGCAGGTGGCGCGCCCCGAGGACCGTCTGCGCCTGTTCGAACTGCATCCGGCGGACACGCGGCTGCTGGTCGAGAACTTCCGCAAGCTGGAAGCGCACAAGGCGGAGCAGGGCGAACGCGCGCGCGGCCGCCGCATCCTGATCGAGCACGCTGACGGCTTCCAGAGCATGAAAGCCCTGCTGCCGCCGCCGTCGCGCCGCGCGCTGGTGCTGATCGACCCGCCGTACGAAGTGAAGCTCGACTACAAGCACGTGCGCGATGCGCTCGAAGAGGCCCTCGGCCGCTTCCCGTCGGGCATCTACGCGATCTGGTATCCGGTGCTGCAGCGCATGGAATCGCGCCAGTTTGCCGACCGCCTGAAGCGCCTGCCGGCCAAGGAGTGGCTGCACGTGACCCTGACCGTGGCGACGCCGGGCCCGGACGGCACCGGCATGCACAGCAGCGGCATGTTCATCCTGAATCCGCCTTACACGCTGGAAGCGACGCTGCGCGAGACCATGCCCTACCTGGTGCAGGTGCTCGGCCAGGACGGCGGCGCCACCTTCCGCATCGAAAAGGGCACCCAGGTGACCGGGACCGCCACCCCGCGCGGCCTCGACACGGGTCCGCGCAAGCCGATCGGCAATGCGCGCCGCGCCAGCCCGCTGTCCGGCGCCGGCAGCCTGCGCCTGCCGGGGCAGCCTTATGGCGACCGCCCAGCCAAGGGCGCGGGTAAAGCCGAGGGGGAAGCGCCCGCTGCCCCGGCCAAGAAGCGCACGCCCGCCTTCCGTTACGCCGACCAGGCCAGGCAGGCGACATCGTCCGCCCGTGGCCCGAAGCGCAAGTAACGATTTGATACGATATCGAAATGTAAAGACTTTCGACTCTGTAGTATAGTTCCAATGGTGCTGGGTTTCGCCCCGGCCCCGGCGCGCGTGTGCCTGCCGAAATTGATTTTCAGGAGTTTTTACGATGCACGCGGATGCAACGGCTGTCACGTCCATGCCGTCCGATGAATTTTTTCTGGCACGCCAGCCCATCCTCGGGCGCGACCAGAAGCTGGTGGCGTTCGAGCTGCTGTTTCGCGCCGCCCCGGAGCACGAGGACGCGCAACTGACCGATTACGCCGCCGCAACCGCCACCGTCATTTCCCATGCATCCCAGCTAGGCATGGAACAGGTGGTGGGAGAGCAGCTTGCCTTCGTCAACGTCGACGAAGTCGTGCTGATGAGCGACTTCGTCCGTTTTCTGCCGCCGGACCGGGTGATCCTCGAGATCCTGGAAACCGTGCTGCCTACCGATGCAATCCTGGCGCGGGTACGGGAGCTGAAAGAACTCGGCTTCAAGTTCGCCCTCGACGATGTTATAGGCCATTCCGAGCAGGTTAGCAAGCTGATCGACTTGGTCGATGTGATCAAGATCGACCTCAAGGGCGTCAGTATTGAAGAGTTGACCCAGCTGGCCACCAGCCTGCGCGGCTCGCGCCAGAAACTGCTTGCGGAGAAGGTCGAGACGGTCGAAGAATTCCGCCTGTGCCTGGAACTCGGCTTCGAATACTTCCAGGGCTATTACTTCGCGCGCCCGGCCATTTTGTCGGGCAAGAAGATCACGCCGTCCGAACTGGTCGTACTGCGCCTGCTGGAGCTGATCGGCTCGAATGCCGACAACGCCGCGATCGAAGCAGCGGTCAAGCGCGATGCGCTGCTGAGCCTGAATCTGCTGCGCCTGGTGAACAGCCGCGCCGCCGGTCCCGACCGCCATATCGAGTCGGTCTCGCAGGCCGTGGCCCAGCTCGGCCGCAGCCAGCTGCAGCGCTGGCTGCAGATCCTGCTGTACAGCACGCCGGACGGCCGCGTCGAACTGAATTCGCCGCTGCTGCAGATGGCCACCACGCGCGGCCGCCTGCTCGAGCTCATGAGCCAGGCGCTGCGTCCCGGCGACACGGCCAGCGCCGAAACCGCCTTCACGGTCGGCATGATGTCGCTGATGGATGCGCTGCTGGCGATCCCGATGGCGGCCATCCTCGACCGCGTCGATGTCTCGCAGGAAGTGAAGGCGGCGCTGCTGGACCGCGCCGGCGACCATGGCGCGATGCTGAGCGTCGCCGAGGAGCTGGAAGGCAAGCAGTGCGGTCGCAGCCTGGCGCGCGCGCTCGACAAGCTGGGGTTGTCGGTCAAACAGATCCGCGAGATCGAACTAGCCGCCTTCGATTGGGTGCGAGGCCTCGGCGCCCACGCCAGCACCCACTGAGAGCGCCGAGCAAGCCCCGGTGCGGCGTTGCACCGTCTCGCCGTGCTAGCGCACTGTCTTCGCCGGCGCGCCTTGCCCCAAGGCTTGTCGGCACTCTCTGCCTTACTGTCCCAGCAACAGGAACACGGTCGGCTTCTTGTGGAAGTCCGGCCCCTTGTTCGCCGCCAGCGCCGCTTTCCACTTCGATGCCGCGAGCGTGCGCACCGATTCGGTCGGCAGCGACAAATCCGTCGCCACGCAGATGAGGGTGCCCGGCTGGCAGGCGCTCACCAAAGCTTCCAGCATCGCCGCATTGCGGTAGGGGGTCTCGATCAGCAGCTGGGTCTGCTTTTCGCTGCGCGAGCGCTGCTCCAGCTGCTGGATGCGCTTGGTGCGCTGGGCCGGATCGGTCGGCAGGTAACCGTTGAAGGCGAAGCTCTGGCCGTTCAGGCCGCTCGCCATGACGGCCAGCAGCAGCGAGGACGGGCCGACCAGCGGCCGCACCTGGATGCCATGCTGGTGGGCCAGGCGCACTAGGTCGGCGCCCGGATCGGCCACTGCCGGTACCCCGGCTTCCGATACCAGACCCATGTCGTGGCCTTCGAGCAGCGGCGCCAGCAAGGCGCTCAGGGCGGCGGGCGGCGTGTTCACGTTCAGTTCCGAGATCTTGATTTCCTGCAGCGGGCGCGCCAGCGGGTGGTCGACCGCGACCAGCTTCAGGAAGGCGCGCGCCGTCTTGGCGTTCTCGGCCACGAAGTATTCCAGTTTGGAAGCAATGTCCTGCACCTGTTCGGGCAGGATGTGGGAGAGGGCGCGCGGCGCGGCGTCCAGCGGGCCGAGGGTGTTGGGGACGAGGTAGAGAGTGCCTGGCATAAAAGATATTGTTATTCGAAAAAGCGCACGCCGGCGCGGCGCAGCATGCCGGTCAGGGCGATCAGCGGCAGGCCGGTGAGGGCGGTCGGGTCGGTACTGTCGATACGCTCGAGGATGGCGATGCCGAGACCTTCGTTCTTGGCGCTGCCGGCGCAATCGTAGGGCTGCTCGATGCGCAGGTAGGCGTCGAGTTCAATGTCGGGCAGGTCGCGGAAGGCCACGAAGGTCTGCACGTTTTCCACTTGCGCGCTGCCGTCGCGGCCATCCCACAGGCAGAGCGCCGTATGGAAAGTCACGCGGCGCCCGCGCATCTTCTGCAACTGGGCCAAGGCGTTCGCATGGTCGCCCGGCTTGCCGATCTGTTCGCCGTCCAGCGTGGCAACCTGGTCGGAGCCGATGACGAGCGCGCCCGGATGCTTGCGCGCGATGGCGGCGGCCTTTTCGCGCGCCAGCCGCAGGGCGGTGGCTTCCGGCGTTTCACGGGGGAGTGGACTTTCGTCGATCTCGGGGGCGATTGCCTCGAAGGGCAGGCCGAGCCGGGACAGCAGTTCGCGCCGGTAAGCGGAGCTGGAAGCGAGGATCAGGGGCAAAGACGGAGGCAAGGGCGTGCCGGCTGCGGCGGAACTTGGTATCATGTCGGCCAGTCCAATATTCATAAGCAAAACAAATAGATAGGCCTTCCCGGCAAGCAAATCCTATGGTCCCTACAGCCAGGTGGGCCGGGATGCGACGCTGGTGCGGCTGCGGTGCGGAATTCTTTGACTGAGCGGGAAGAAGCCTGTTATTATCGCAGGTTTTCCGGGGAAGCTTTTCCAAATGAGCGCTTTTGTCATCGACGCCTTCGAATTTTGTCGGAACAACGGCTATCGAGAAGGTGTAACACCGGTGGCCGATATGCCCCGCCTGGCAGCCGACTGCGCCGACGCGTCGGGCCAGATTGCCTGGAATATCCAGGGCGGCCAGACCAGGCAGGGATACCCGTCGATGACCTTGTCGGTCTCCGGGACCGTCCAGTTGGTCTGCCAGCGTTGCCTGGCCCCGTTCGGCTACGAACTCGATTCGTCGACCATGCTGGTACTCGGCAAGGACGATCAGGAAGCGGATGAGATCGAGGAAATCCTCGACGATGAAACCATCGACGTGATCGTCGGCAGCCATAGCACCGACATCATGCAGTTGCTGGAAGATGAAGCCCTGCTGGCCCTGCCGCAGGCACCGAAGCATGAGGTGTGCCCCGATACCAAGCTGATGGACTCCCTGAAGTCTGAAAAGGTATCGCCGTTCGCGGCACTGAAGAGCCTCAAATCAGAATAAACTAGTAGTTGAAGGTTTTGCGTCGCGGATGCCGGTAAAGCATTCGGACGTATAAAAGACGTGTCAAACGCGTGCAGCAGTCGAGTATGGCAGCGGTAGCAAGATGTAGGCAGCGTTAAAACATGTCGGCAAGGTAGTTAATTGCCGCTGGGATACTCGATTAGCATGGTATTGCGAGTCGAATGTGTTAGAATTTTAGAACTTATGTTTAGGAGTCATCATGGCAGTTCAGCAGAATAAGAAGTCCCCGTCGAAGCGCGGCATGCACCGTTCGCACGATTTCCTGGTTGCACCGAATCTGGCCGTCGAGCCGACCACCGGTGAAACCCACCTGCGTCACCACATCAGCCCGAACGGTTTCTACCGTGGTCGCAAAGTGATCAAGACCAAGAACGACGAGTAATCG
>Ga0209023_10000507_pt1 | contig 58989 bp, 43 predicted proteins | sample LakOneMetagenome_FD_187468 | JGI IMG/M metagenome (GOLD analysis project Ga0209023, IMG submission 187468) | Freshwater and sediment microbial communities from Lake Erie, Canada (SPAdes) (version 2) | ecosystem: Environmental > Aquatic > Freshwater > Lentic | place: Lake Erie, Canada...
ATCTGTGATCCGGTAGAAATGCGCCAACGGAGTCGTGGAGGTCGCCCCATCACCACGACGGGACGGATGGAGACCTCCGACCGAACCGGCTCTGCCGGGAACTTCGGTCGGGTGGGAGGGACTGTCCCCCTTCGGGCGGGATCTCGGCAATACGCCGGGATCCCGCCCGAAGCCGCTTTTGGCGTCGAGTCGCCGGGACCCACCACTACCGTCGCCATCACCCGTTCGATCGCACGGCATCTCCGCGGGGCGACGGCGTCCAGTGGAAGCGCATCGGCAACGAGGAGAGCGAGCAGCGGTGCAGAACCCGAACATCGACATCGGCACCTACGGCATCTGGACCGCGACGCTCGACGCCCAGCTGTCAGCGGCCGCTGCAGATGCCGTCGCGGAGCTCGACGACCTGGGCTTCGGTGCCGTGTGGATCCCGGAGACGGTGTTCCGCGAGCCGTTCGTGCACGCGGCGCTGCTGCTGGCCGGATCGACGCGCATCAAGGTCGCCACGGGGATCGTCAACCGATACGGCCGCGACCCGCTGGCATGCAACGCGGCGATGCAGACGCTCAACGAGGCGTTTCCCGGTCGCTTCCTCCTCGGCCTGGGTGTGAGTCACGAGCACCTGGTGTCGTGGTTGCGCAAGCACGACTACTCCAAGCCCTACTCCGGCATGGTCGAGTACCTCGACGCCATGGACTCGGCACGCTTCTTCGCTCCGGTGGGCGACCCGCCGGCGCAGATGGTGCTCGCCGCGCTCGGACCTCGGATGCTGCGCCTAGCGGCGGAGCGCACCGCGGGAGCGCTCCCGTACTTCGTGCCGCCGGAGCACACAGCGATCGCTCGAACGACGATGGGTCCCGAGCCGCTGCTGGCCGTGGAGCAGATGGTCGTGTTCGACGCCGACCCGACCACTGCCCGCGATACGGCGCGTCAGCACATGGCGGTGTACCTGAAGGCGCCCAACTACACGAACAACCTCGCTCGTCTGGGCTTCGGCCCAGAGGATGTCGCCGACGGTGGGTCCGATCGCCTGGTCGACGCGGTGGTGGCATGGGGCTCGGTCGACTCGGCGCTCACCCGGGTGCAGGCGCACCTCGACGCCGGTGCGGACCACGTCTGCATCCAGGTGCTCGATCCCGATGGGTCGCGGATGCCGATGCAGGAGTGGAACGAGCTGTCCTCGGCGCTCGGGCTGAGCGCTTGAGGACCTGAGCGCGGCTCGGTTGGAGGCGTCAGTTCCAGGGCCCGCGGGGCACTCGGGGTGTCTCTTGAGTTGGCGGGTCGCTCAGATCGATGTCGGCCGACGGAACGAGCGGATCCGGTTCGCCGACCCGCCGCCGGGCTCGGCGTCGGTCCTCGGGGTGACCGAAGCGCTGCCGCCACTTGTCGGCCACCCACTTGGTGGTCGCGGCCATGCCGACCAGGCTGAAGATCGCCATGATGAGCCGGAGCGCGGCGCCGGCGCCGGCCGGCTTCGGGCTGGCGGTGACCTTCACCTGGAGGGTCACCTCACCGTCGTGGGCATCGCTGGTGTCGGTCGGCGTGGACTTGTCGGGCTTCGTTGATGTCGTGCGGTCGATCTCTTCGCGGTTGACATCGACCGAGGTGGAGTCGACCTGGGCACCCATTGCACGCACCGCGTCGATCGCTCCGTCCAGGTTGCGGCCCGGGAGCGAGAACGTGAGTGACACGTCACCGTCCTGCTCGTCGGTCTGTTCTCCGATGCGCGCACCGCCCCACGTCTGGGCCTGGCTGAGCAGCTTCTGGCGCAGTTGCAGTGCGTCGTCGGTGTCCTTGGCCTGGATGCTCACCGTGGCGTCCGCGTGGTTGCCGATGTCGGAGCAACCAGCCGCGACAACCGTGCACGCGAGTGCGAGCGCCACGGCGAGCGCCGTGATGATGTCGATCGGTCGGGGGTGCTGGGCGGACGTGGCGATCGCCCCAGCGTAGGAACGACGCCGGGTCGACGGGCGGACCCGCGACCCGGTGGGAGTCTCAGCCGTCCTTTGCCGCGGCGAGGAATGCCGGGCGTTCTCCGCCGCCGTGGACCCACACCGACGAGCCGCTGACATAGGACGCCAACGGTGAGCTCAGCCAGCGGCACGCCTGCGCCAGGTCCTCGGGGAAACCGAATCGACCGGCGGGCACGGTGGCCGCCACTCGTGCCTGGGCGTCGTCGTCGCCGTAGTGCAGCTCAGCCTGCTCGGTCGCGATCATCCCCGCGACGATCCCGACGACGCGCACCTTGGGGGCCCACTCGACTGCCAGCGATGACGTCAGGTTGATCAGACCGGCCTTCGCAGCGCCGTAGGCGGCGGTGCCGGGTGACGGGCGGGTGCCCGACACCGACGCGATGTTCACGATCACGCCGCCGTTGCCCGCCTGCATGTGGTGGTTGGCTCGCTGCGCGACATGCAGCGGGGCGAGCAGGTTCAGTCGGATGATCGACTCGCTGAAGCGTGGCGATGCCGTTGCGGCGTCGGCCTCGGGCGCGCCACCTGCGTTGTTGATCGCGATGTCGATGCGGCCATGGCGTTGGACCGCTGCGTCGACCACGGCGGCGGCCTGGTCGGGGTCGCGCACATCGGCAGCGACGAACGACGCCGTGCGACCCTCCGCTGATGGCAGCTCGACGGGTTCGGTGCGGCCGCAGGTGACGACCTCGGCGCCCCAACCAAGGAACCGTTCGACGAGCACCTTGCCGATGCCCTTGGTGCCCCCGGTGATGACGACCACCTTGCCGGTGTGGTCGAGGGCGTCGACCGCGCCGGTCGGATCGGTCGCGCCGGTGGCGGCTGGGTTCGACCCGGCGGGGCCTCCTGCGGTGATCGCGTCGTCGTGCACGCCGTGGACGGTACCCGAGCGAGGGGAGCGGTCCCCGGTGTTCGCCGGCACCGAGGTTCCGTAGCGTCGGGGTGTGACCACGATCGGAGCATGGGTGGGGCCAACGGGTCGGCTGGGGGCCGACGCGGTCGCCCTCGATGAGCTCGCAACGGAGATGTCGGCGGCGGCGGACTGGCTGCGGTCGATGCGCTGGAATCGGATGTCACCGCTCGACCGAGCGCTCGGCGAGTGGGAGGGGCCCGATGCTGCAGCGGTCATGCAGATGCTCGCCGGCATCGCCGCGGTTCGCCGCAGGATGGCGACCACGTTGGATGAGGACGCCTCGCGGTTGCGGCGCGCCGCGATCGAGCAGCGGCGGGCCTCGAGGGCCGATCCGGCGACCGCGGTGCTCACCGACCGCGCTGGCGACGGGGGAAGGCTTGTTCAACGCGTCGGTGAGCGCGCCGCGACCACCGTCGTGATCCTCGTTCCCGGTGCCTCGACCGACCGAGGCGACCGGAGCCGGCTCCGTGCGGACGCTCGACGGGTCTGGGTGAACATCACCGAGCAGGTGGACCGGTCCGAGTCGGTCGCGGTGCTGTCGTGGCTGGGCTACGACCCGCCCGACACGGTGATCGGGGCGATCGATGTGGCGGCCGCCGAGGAGGGTGCAGCGGACCTGGTGGCCGAGGTCGCTGCGCTGCGTTTGTCCGGAGCGCAGCGGGTCGTGGTGGTGGGCCACAGCTACGGCGGTGTGGTCGCGGGTCGGGCGATCCTGCACGGCCTCGACGCCGACGCGGTGGTGCAGCTGGGCTCGCCGGGACTGGGCGCTCCGGGCGTGGCGGAGCGGGCCTCGGCGAGCGGCATCGAGTTGCATGCGGCACGCGCTGTCGGGGACCCGATCGGCGCGGTGGCTGGTCGGCTGCCTGGCCTGTACGGCGACGACGGGCTGGGACGAGGTGCAGTCATCGACGGCGTCGACATCCTCGCCACCTCGGGGCATGGCCACAGCTCCTACCTCGCCAACGATGAACTGCTCGTCCAGCTGGCGAAGATCGTGGCGGGGTCAGGTCGGACGATCGGTTCGGGTCGCCGGGACGGTGCGTGACTCGGTACCGTCGGTCGCCGTGAGCATCACCTTGAACACCGTCGACGGCATCGCTGAAGTCGTCATGGACAACCCACCCGTGAACGCCCTGACCGTCGCCGGCTGGTATGAGCTGGCCGACGTGGTCACCGCCGCGGGGCGGGACCCCGAGGTCGGCGCCGTCGTGCTCCGCGCCGAGGGCAAGGGGTTCAACGCTGGAGTCGACATCAAGGAGATGCAGAACACCGAGGGCTTCGACGCGCTCATCGGCGCCAACAAGGGCTGCTATGCGGCGTTCAAGGCGGTCTACGAGTGCGAGGTTCCGGTGATCGCAGCAGTCCAGGACTTCTGCCTGGGGGGCGGGATCGGACTGGTCGGCAACGCCGACATCATCGTCGCAGCCGAGGGCACCCGGTTCGGGCTGCCCGAGGTCAATCAGGGAGCGCTCGGCGCCGCCACCCATCTGGCGCGCCTGGTGCCGCAGCACAAGATGCGCGAGATGGTCTACACCGCCGAGCCGATCGACGTGTCGCTGCTTGTTGCCTGGGGGTCGGTGACCAAGGTCGTCCCCAGAGACGAGTTGCGCGACGCGGCGTTCGAGATCGCAGCGAAGATCTGCACCAAGAGCCGCACGGTCATCCGTCGGGCCAAGGAGTGCCTCAACGGGATCGACCCGGTCGATGTGAACCGCAGCTACCGGTTCGAGCAGGGCTTCACGTTCGAGCTCAACCTCACCGGTGTCAGCGACGAAGCCCGTGACGCGTTCGTGGAGAAGCGCGACGCCAAGTACTCGTCGTAGGTCGACCTCGCCCTGACGCGGTTCGGGCCACCCCGGTGGGGTGGCCCGAAGCATGTTGCGCCGGCTGTCCGGTCAGTTCGGGCCGGAGCCCGAACCCGGGCGCCGAACCCGAGCGTGTGCTGCTACGGCGTGCTGGTCGTCGCCCCGCCCCCGCAGCTTGCAGCGACGGCGGACTGGTAGTTCGTGAACGCCTGGGTCACCTTGGGGTCGGTGATCGTCTTGGGGTTCTTCATCAGCCAGTCCGGCTTCCAGTCAGCGGCTTGGCCTTCGGCGATCAGGTCGGCCGCTGCCTGGTGCAGCACGGCCGCATCACCTGCTGCCTGAGCGGGAGCGCTTGCCGCGGCGCTGTCGAACAGGCCGGCGACGACGCGGACCCCGCGTTCGGTCTGGGTCGCGTTGGTCGGCGTCGGCAGCGCGGAGGCGGGGCCGAACGCCTGCACCACCGCGCAGGGGTCCTTGCCGGCGTTGGCGATCATCGCCTCGGCGGTCGCCGCCTGCTTCTCGAAGTCGGCGTCGTTCACCGTCGAGGGCACCGGCGTCGACGTCGCCGGCGAACCCTTGGCCGTGGTGGTCGACTTCGCCGACGAGTCGTCAGACGAGCAGGCGCCGACCACGACCGTCGCGGCCAGCGTGGCCGCGACGGTCAGAGCGATGATGCTGCGCTGACGATCGGTCCGGCGTGAGGTCACTTGGCCTCGGTGGTGGAGGGCGCTGAGCCGCCCGAACCGCTGCCCGTGGCGCCGCCGCACTTGGTCATGAAGTCGCTCGAGATCGCGGTCATCGCGTCGTTGTAACCGCTCTCCGCGGAGATCGCCTTGGGCTCCTTCATGAAGTCGTCGGAGTAGTTGGTCTCCTTGCCTTCCTTGGCGATCGCGTCGGCCGCCTGGCTCAGCTTGTCGGCTTCGGCCTTGAGGTTCGCGGGGGCGGCATCGGCGAGCGCCTTGATGGCCGACACAGCAATCTCGGTCGCCTGCTTGCGCTGCTCGGTGGTCTTGGCGTCGCTCATGGCGCTGCCCATCGAGGTGATGGCGGAGATGACCTTGCACGGGTCGCCGTCGGCGTCCTTGAGTGCCTTGTTGGCAGCGGCGATCGTCTTGTCGAAGTCCTCTGCGGAGACAGTCGTCTCGGTGGTGTCGGAGGAGTCGGACTTGGACTTCGCTGTGGTCGTCGTCTCCTTCTTGTCGTCGGCCTTGCTGTCGCTGCTGCACGCGCCGGCGAACAGCGTGGCGGTGGCGATCAGGGCGACGATCGGAAGGGCGAAGTGGCGGCGGCGCGTCATTGCAGTCCTCAAGCAGTGTGGGTGATCGGGCGGGACCCGGTCCGGTTGACGTTCGACCAGACGGCGTCGACGCTACCGGGCGACGGGACGATGTGCGCGCGGCTGCCTGAGAAGTGCCCCGGTCGCCCTCGGGTCCCGGCTCGGTTCGTGTCGGGCGTTCAGGCCCTGCAGCCGTCGCTGCCGGTTCGGTCGCCGGTCAGCGCCGCGTCTACGGTCTGAGACCTGACGCCGCGTCAGATCCTGAGCGGCTGGACGAAGGCGCCCTGCCTGGATCGACTGACTCGTCGACCTGCAGGGCCAAGGGGAAAGGAACGTTGGTGCCAGGACCCGACAAGCGCTGTACCGAGGACGAGGTGGTTTCGGAGCTGCGCTCCGGCATGACCATCGGGATCGGCGGATGGGGATCTCGGCGCAAGCCGATGTCGCTCATCCGGGCCATCCTCCGATCGGACCTCACCGACCTGACCGTCGTCGCCTACGGCGGCCCCGACGTCGGGCTCCTCTGCCGATCCGGCAAGGCATCGAAGATCATCAGCGGCTTCGTGTCGCTCGACTCGATCCCACTCGAGCCGCACTACCGGGCCGCTCGTCAGTCGGGTTCGATCGTTGCGGAGGAGCTCGACGAGGGCATGTTCCTGAGCGGGCTGCAGGCCGCAGCATGGCGGTTGCCGTTCCTGCCGACCCGCGCCGGGCTCGGCTCCGACGTCCCCCGGGTGATGCCGCACATCACCACCGTGCGCTCGCCGTATCCGGATCCCGACACCGGCGAGTTCGAAGAGCTCATCGCCGCACCGGCGCTGCGACTCGACGTCGCGCTCGTGCACCAGCACCGGGCCGACGCCTCCGGCAACGCGGTGTGGCTAGGAGAAGACCCGTACTTCGACGACCTGATGGTCCGCGCGGCGGAGCGCAGCTTCGTGTCATGCGAGTCCGTCGTCGGCACCGAAGCCCTCGGTGACGGCACCGACGTCACCCACCGCAGCATCTCGCGCATGGACGTGACCGGCGTGGTCGAGGCGCCCGGCGGCGCCCACTTCACCGAATGCCTGCCCGACTACGGCCGTGACGAGGCGTTCCAACGCCACTACGCGGCGACGGCCCGGTCCGACGAAGCGTGGGACGCGTTCGACGAACGGTTCCTGCAGGTCGATGACGACACCTACCGGGCGCATGTCCGGGAGTTGGCCGACGAGGCCGCAGCAGCGAAGGCCGCAAAGGCGGCGGCAGCCACCAACGAGGGGGAGTCCAAGTGAGCGATCCCAGGAGGGCTGACGTCTGCGCCGTCGCCATCGCCGAAGCGTTCCGTGGCGACGGCGAACGGCTGTGCAACCCGATCGGCAACCTGCCGTTGATCGGCGGCCGCCTTGCCGCTGCCACGTTCGAACCGCACCTCGCGCTGACCGACGGCTACTACACGCTGATCGACAACGTGCCGCCGGTGGGGCTCAGCGAAGACGAGCGTCAGGCGCAACGGGTCATCGGCCGTTGGAACCCGTACCGGGAGATGTTCGGGCTGTTGTGGCGCGGCAAGCGCCACGTGATGATGGGCGCCACGCAGGTCGACCGGTTCGGCAACCAGAACATCGCCGCCATCGGCAGCTGGGAGCAACCCAGGTCGCAGTTGCTCGGATTCCGCGGCGCGCCCGGCAACACGATCAACCACACCACCAGCTACTGGGTCCCGAACCACTCGCCCAAGGTGTTCGTCCCCGAGGTTGATGTCGTGTGCGGCATCGGCTACGACCGTGCCGCCGAGATCGGTCCGACCTCGGCTCGATTCCACGAGATCCGTCGCGTCGTGTCGAACCTGGCGGTGTTCGGCTTCGCTCCCGCATCCGAGGGCGATCCGGCGACGATGACGCTGCTGTCGGTGCATCCGGGGGTGAGCGTCGACGACGTCGTGTCCGCCACTAGGTTCGAGCTGCAGATCCCCGACGACGTGCCGACGAGTCGCGGTCCCGAGGGCATCGAGATCGAGGAGCTCGAGCGCATCGATCCCGAGGGATTGCGCTTCACCGAGGTCCCCGATGCCTGACGAGGGTGCAGCGTCGGCCGGCGCGGCCCCCGTTCACCACGAGGCTCCCGTTCACCACGAGGCCCCTGTTCGCCACGCGGCGCTATCGACCCGGGCGTGTGAACTGTTCGGCGTGCGCTACCCGCTCGTGCAGACGGGCATGGGCTGGGTCTCGGGCGCTCGTCTGACCGCGGCGACCGCGGCAGCGGGCGGCCTGGGCATCCTCGCGTCGGCGACCATGACGCTCGCCGAGCTCGGTGTCGCGATCGACAAGGTGGCTGCCCGCACCGACAACCCGTTCGGTGTGAACCTGCTCCCGAACCAACCCGACGCGTCCGAGCGCATAGCGCTCATCATCGACAAGGGTGTGAAGGTCACGAGCTTCGCCGCTGCCCCGCGGCCCGAGCAGGTGCAGCGCCTGCGCGACGCCGGGGTGATCACGATCGTGACGGTGGGGGCCAAGCGCCACGCGCAGAAGGTCGCCACGCTCGGCGTGAACGCGGTCATCGCCCAGGGCGGAGAGGGCGGCGGCCACACGGGTTCGGTTCCCACGTCGCTGCTCGTCCCCGAGGTGGTCGACGGCGTGGCTGGGACCGATGTGGTCGTGCTCGCCGCCGGTGGCTTCTCCGATGGCCGCGGCCTGGCCGCAGCGTTGGCCTGGGGTGCAGACGGGGTGGCCATGGGCACACGGTTCCTGCTCACCCAGGAGAGCCATGTGCCGGCGCACGTCAAGGACGTCTACCTCGCGACGGCCCTCAACGGCACCGTGGTCACGACCTCGATCGACGGCGCTCCCCAGCGCGTCATCCGCACCGCGATGATCGACGCGCTCGAGAAGTCGCCTGGGCTGGTCCGCTTCCCCCGAGCGGCCAACAACGCGGTCCGCTTCGCGCGTCAGGCAGGAGTCTCGCTCCCGGACCTGGCTCGCACCGGTGTGCAGATGCACAAGGACCAGGAGCTCAGCTGGGCTCAGGTCGCGCTCGCAGCGAACGCCCCGATGATGACGAAGGCGTCGGTGGTCGACGGCGACGTGGAAGTCGGCATCCTGCCGACCGGTCAGGTCGTTGGTGTGATCGACGAGCTGCCGACGGTTCGCGAGCTGCTCGAACGGATCATGGACGAGGCCGACACCACGCTCACGCGCCTGTGCGGGCAGGGTCAGCCGCCGACGGACTGACCGGGTTCCTGCTGTCGGCGGTAGGGGGCGCGTCATCGGCAGAGCGCCCCAGCGCCCGAAGTGCCCGAGCCGTCGACGCCGGACCCTGCAGCCAGCGCTGATCGAGCACCTCGAACGGCACGGCACGGTCGAACAACCAGCCTTGGCCGTGGACGCATCCCAGCTCGGTCAACAGCGATGCCTGCTGCAAGGTTTCGACACCTTCGCCAACGGTCGACAGGTCCAGTCGCCGCGCCAGCCCGACCACCGACGCGACGATGAAGCGATCGTCGCTGCGGGTGATGCCGTCGATGAAGCTGCGGTCGATCTTCAGCACCGACGCCGGGTAGTCGCCGAGTTGGCGCAGGGACGAGTTCCCGGTACCGAAGTCGTCGATCGCGATGCCCACCCCGATCGAGCGGAGCGAACTGAGGGTGCGGCGGACCGAATCGTCGATGATGACGTCTTCGGTGATCTCGAGCACGAGGAGTTGCGGGTCGAGGCCGCTTGCTTCCAGTGCTGATGTCACGTTCTCGATCGCAACCTGACCGAGCTCGCTCGCCGATAGGTTGACCGTCACCCGGACTGGATGTTCCAGACCTCGGGCGTTCACCTCGGCGAAGCGTTGTGTTGCTGCGATCAGGGACTGCCGTCCGAGCTCGGGGAGCAGCCCCATTGCGTCGGCTTCAGCGAGGAAGCGGTCCGGTGTCAACACACCTTCCTCGGGGTGACGCCAGCGGATGAGCGCCTCGACGGTCACGACCCTGCCCGTCGCGAGCTCGACCACCGGCTGGTAGTGGAGCTCGAACTCCTGCTCATCGATCGCCCGGCGAAGCTCCGCGGCGAGGCGGACGCGACGGCTGTTCGAGACGTCCATGGACGGATCGAACACCGCGGCGCGCCCTCGGCCTTGTGCCTTGGCGTGGTAGAGCGCCGTGTCGGCTTGACGGAGGAGCTCCTCGGGGGTGGCGTCGGCGTTGAGCACGGTGACGCCGATCGAGACCGACGGCTGAAGCGTGACGCCACCACTGACGAACGAACGGTGCATCTCCCGGGCGAGTGCGTTCGCTTCGTTCGTGACCGCGGCGAGCGATGCGCTGCGTCGGATCAGCACGACGAACTCGTCGCCTCCGAATCGCACCACGTCCCGGCCGAATCGATCGTGGAGCCGACCGGCGACGGCGCGGATGAGCTCGTCGCCGATCGTGTGGCCGAGTGAGTCGTTGACGGACTTCAACAGATCGATGTCCAAGAAGAGCACCGCAGAGCAGTGCTGCTGATCCGCGGTGTCGATCAACGAACGCAGACGTTCCGGCAGGTGCTCGCGGTTGGCCAGGTCCGTCAACGCGTCGTGGCTCGCCTGGTGCTCGAGGTCGCGGATCCGCGACACCAGGTCCGATGACAGGCGTCGGTTCTCCGCCAGGGTCATCGATTGTCGGGTCAGCAGCAGCGTCATGATGGCCACGAGCGTGGTCGTCGTCCATGTCGCCCCGTTGTCCTGGGTCAGGTCGAGGAGCGCAAGGATCGCGGCGACGGCACCGATGACGACCGGGAAGGAGTGGGTGACGCGGCGCCGGGTCCGTAGCGGCGTCATGACGGCTCCCGGCAGGGCCGTCCACGCGGCCACACCGAGGAAGGCGAAGGCCGCGATCCACGCCATGGCGATCCACGACGCATCGGAGAGGCTTCGGTCGTCGATCGAGAACTGCGACGCGTTCAGGTACGCCACGTCCGCAAGTCCGAACGTCGCGACGCCCACCGCGATCAGCGAGAACGGAAGTCGGTCTGTCGGGTTCCGTGAGATCGACCGCACGATCAGTGTCAGCACGACGGCGTCGGTCACCGGGTACAACATCGTCACGAGCGTGGTCGTGTCGTCGAGCGTCGCCCCGGTCAGGTGGAACGCCGGGATGCTCATCAACAACAACAACGACAGGCCCACGATCGTGGCGTCGATCGCGTCGACGGCACGGGTGCTGCGATGGCTGCGACCTCCATCAACATGGTCGTTGCGCACGACCGCTGCCGCTGCCCACGACATCGGGAGCAGAAGGAACACGACGTCGGCGGGGCTGGCCGTCGGGAACCCCCCGAACAGGGGCAGGTTGGCGACCCAGAGCACCGCGCCGGCGGCCCATGCGAACGCCCCGACGGCGAAGAGCGACCACACCCACCGGTCCGCACCCTGTCGACGTCGAGCGGTCCTCGCCATCACGGCGGATGCAGTGATCGCAGTGATGGCCGCTGCGGCCATCCGTACGGTGATCTCGACGTCGCCTGGCACCTCGACGCCCAGCCGTGCGAGCGCCGGGACAGCAGCGAGGCCGAGCAGCGCGAACCCGCCGGCGACGATGCCCGCCGCGATGCCGCGACGTTGCCCCGACCCCGAAGCGTCATCCGAGGGAAGTGCGGTGGTCGCGTTCACTGGACGTGATCCTCCGCCGTGGACGCCTGCGCTCGACGAGGTGCCCAACCAAGCGAGCTGCGCTCGGAGGACGCGTCCGCCCACGAGCGGGTGATGTCGCCCCACGGCGCTGGACGACCGAACAGCCACCCTTGTGCCCGGTCGATTCCCAACTCCTTCAAACGATCCACCTCTTCTGGCTTCGTCACGCCGTCAGCGATGACGTCGACGTCGAGCTCACCGCAGATCGCCGCCATCGTCTGCACGATCAAGCGATCCGAACTGCTGTGCTCGAGTCCCGACACGAATGACCCGTCGATTCGGATCGACGCATGTGGGAGTTGGGCGAGTCGGCGCAACGATGACGTCGCCGTGCCGAAGTCGCGGACGCAGATCCCGATTCCCGCGGCGATGAGACGGTTCACCGAAGGCTGCGCTGCCGGTGCCATCAGCGCTGCTTCTGGGATCAGCAACCGAATCAGATGCACAGGTATCGACTCGAGCAACGTGTCGATGTCGTCGGGGAGGCCACCGTGGAGGAGCTCGGGGAGCGTCAGGCTCACTGACAACGCAAGTCCCGGCGGGTCGGCTCCCAGCCACGGCGCGGCAGCCAGGTGCAAGTTCGATCGACTGATCGCAGGAACCAGACCGGTCTCCGCCGCGATGGTGAAGTACTCGTCGGGGAGGAGCAGTTGGTGATCGGCAGCTTCCCACCGAACGACGCTCTCGATGCCGGCGACCCGACCGGTGCCCACATCGACGATCGGTCGGTATCGGACGTCGAACTCGCTGTTGTCCACCGCTCCCAGCAGGCCTTGTTGGACGGTGAGACGGCGGTCGGCGCGCTCCTGGAGCCCCTCGTCGTAGGTGTTGGCCCGGCAGCGCCCGAGCTCCTTTGCCCGGTTGAGCGCAAGGTCGGCCATCTGCAGCAGTTCGTCGCCTGAGCGCGGGGCATCGATCCCCGCGTCGGCATGGGCGACCCCGACGCTGAGTCGGGCCGACACCGCGACGCCGTCGACTTCGACGGTGTCGACGGCGACGTCCACGATGGCTTGGGCGACCTCGGTCGACTCACGCTGGGAGAGTCCGCTGGTGAGCGCCACGAACTCGTCGCCCCCGACCCGATACGTCGCGTCGCCAACGACGGCCACAAGCCGCTCAGCAGTACGGCGGAGCAGCAGGTCACCGGTCTCGTGGCCGAGGGTGTCGTTCACGGTCTTGAAGTCGTCGACGTCGACGTAGAACGCGTGCACGGTGGCCGTGGTGGCGCTCGCTCCGAGCAGTCGTTCGATCGCTTCGACGAGTGCCAGTCGGTTGCCGAGCCCAGTCAACGCGTCGGTCCGGGCGCGATGGTGGAGCTCGTCTGCAAGCGATCCGAGGCGTTGCTGCATCGCTGTCTGGCGTTGTTGGAGCAGCGCAAGGCGATACGACGTCAAGAGGACCGCCACCACGCCGAACCCGACGAGCACCGGATCGAGCGAGTCGATGAACACCCGTTGGGTCGCGACCGCGCCGAGCGTCAGCACCGTTGCGACTGTCACGACCCACTCGGCTGCGACCATGCGTCGGGTGGCGTCATCCTCGTCGTTGCTGTCCGCCACACGTCGTGGTTCGGCGATCAGTCGAGTCGATGCGCCGGTGCTTTGGCTCGGGGACATTGATCCGGTCGTCAGCAGCGGCGGCGCCGCCGTGGGCGCGGTCGTCGCCGTCGTCGCCGTCGCCGCCGCCGTCGCCGTCGCCGCCGCCGTGGCCGTCAGATAGCCGGCGATGGCCAAGGTGCCCGGGCCGCAGAGCCACCACACCATCGATCCGCGTACAGACGCTGCTGTGGATGCCCCGTGCTGTCCGACGATCGCGTCGTAGAGCGATGACGGGATCAGGAGCACCGCAGTGGCGAGCGCGAGGTCGCCCGGGCCGCTCTCCTGCACGACGCGAACGAGGAAGACCACTCCCACGACCATCAGCAGCACCAGCACGATCGCCGTCGGTTCGCGTTGGGTCACGTCGAGCAGCCCGCCCTCGGGTCCGGCGCTCCCCCTGAGTGGGGCAAGCCACAGGAGTGCGAGTGCGGCGGTCGCCACCAGTGTGACGTCGATGACGGCGATCGCGCTCCAGCTCAGGGTCGACGGCATGGACATGACGCCGGCGATCAGGATCGTGATGCCCGCCACCTGGCCGATGGACGGACCGCCGAGGGGGATCACGCCGATCGTCCCGCCGCTGCCGAGAGCGACCGCGATCGTCGCGGTGCCGAGCACCGCAGCGCCGAGCGCGACCGCTGTCAGGCCGACCCGTCGTCGAGCGACCGACCGGGATGCTCCGAGCGCGAGGAAGGTCGCGGCGAGCATCAGGACGACGGACCCGACGATCTGGATGATCGCGTCGGGGTCTGGGACGCCGGATGTGTCGAGCTCGGCAGCGAGGTCCGGCCACGCGACGCCCACCGCTGCGGCGAGCACGAACGCCAGCGTGAACGCCAGGTAGCCGATCCGGTTGGGCCGCCTGGCCCCGGTCACTGGTTCGGGGCCGGACACGGCACAGGGCGCGTCGTTGCTTCCGGGCGCGTCGAGCTCCGCCGGTATCGCGCCGTGCTGCTCGGCGTCGTCGGCGCCCAGCCGATGTGGTGTCGTGCGATCCATCTCTTGCCAACTCATCGGCCGGTTTGGTGCTCGACGTGAACTCTCCGGGAGTGGGGCTCTCAGATCCAGATCCGCCGTCACGGAGGCTGGCGGCTGCGAACGATCTGACGGGTCGTCAGGAGGCGCGGCACAATGGCGCGATGGACCTCACATGGAGCGACGCCGAGGACTCCTTCCGTCAGGAGTGCCGGACCTGGCTGGCGGCGAACGTGCCGAGCTCGCCGCTTCCTGGCGGCGACACCCACGAGGGCTTCGCCGCCCACGTCGAGTGGGAGCAACTGCTGCACAGCGCCGGTTGGGCGGTCGTGTCGTGGCCCGAGGCGTACGGCGGGCGCGACGCCACCCTGTGGGAGTGGCTCATCTTCGAAGAGGAGTACTACCGAGCGGGTGCACCGCAGCGCGTCACTCAGAACGGGATCTTCCTCCTGGCTCCGACCATCTTCGAGTTCGGCACCCCGGCACAGCAGGACTACTACCTGCCTCGTATGTCGTCCGCTCAGGACATGTGGTGCCAGGGCTGGTCGGAACCGAACGCCGGGTCCGACCTCGCCGGCATCACCTCTCGGGCAGTCCGGGACGACGCCGCCGGCGGATGGCGCCTGAGCGGCCAGAAGACCTGGACGACCAGGGGCGCCTTCTCCACCCACCTGTTCGGCTTGTTCCGCACCGACGGCGAAGCGGAACGCCACCGTGGGCTCACGTACTTCCTCGTGCCGCTGGACGCAGACGGCATCACCGTCCGTGGCTTCGGTCGTCTCGACGGCGACGAGGGCTTCGCCGAGGTCTTCTTCGACGAGGTTTTCGTCGGCGACAACCCGGCAGACGACCTCGGTGCCGACGACGCTGCCGCAGCCATGGCCCGTGGCGGCACGCTCGGCGGGATCGACCAGGGCTGGGGGGTGGCGATGGCGACCACGACCTCGGAGCGCGGGCTCACCCTTCGCTCGCCCGGGCGTTTCCGTGCCACGGCATCGCGCCTGTTGGACCTCGCTCGCGACGTGGACCGGTCGGGTCGCCTGACCGAGCGTCTGGGCGACCGCGTGATCGACGCGTGGATCGACGCGGAGGCCTACGCGCTCTACACGCTCGGCGACGTCACCGGCATCGTCGAAGGTCGCTCGCCAGGAGCCCGGTCCAGCTTCAACAAGGTGTTCTGGTCCGAGCTCGACATCCGCCTGCACCGCGCCGCGCTCGATCTTCTGGGTCCCGAAGCCGAGCTCGACGGCCCGTGGATGAAGGGCTACGAGTTCGCGTTGTCGGGCCCGATCTACGCCGGGACGAACGAGATCCAGCGCAACATCATCGCCGAGCGCGTGCTCGGGCTGCCCCGCAAGTGACGCTGACCGCTCTCGACTCCATCGCACGCGGGCCGTACGGCGGCCCATCCGGAACAGCAGAGGACTGAGACATGCGCTTCGCACTGACCGAGGACCAGATCGACTTCCGCGACGCCGTGCGTGGGCTGCTCGCCGACACCTGCCCCGCTGACGCAGTGCGGTCCGCTTGGCGCGAGCAGGTGGGCGAGGTGCCCGGTGGGGGCAACGGCAGGGTGCCCGCTGCGTGGGACGCGCTGGGCGAGATGGGTGTGCTCGGGATCATGGTGCCCGAGTCCTCCGGTGGGCTCGGCATGGGCGACGAGGACATGGTGCCGCTCCTCATCGAGTGCGGCCGTGCCGGTTTGCCCGATCCCGTGTCGTCCTCCGCGTACGTGGCTGCCGGACTGCTGCGCGATCACTCGGCCGACTCGCCCCTGCTCGCCCGGATCGCCGATGGCTCCGCAACGGTGCTCGTCGGCTTTCCCGGGTCGCCGTACCTCACCTCAGCCGAGACGGCGGATGCCTTCTTGATGTGCGACCGGGGCGAGGTCCACCTGCTCACGCAGTCCGATGTCTCTTTGGAGCCGGTCGTGTCGGTCGATGGAGCCCGGGCACTCTCCCGTGTGAAGTGGGAGCCGACCGACGCCACGGTGCTCGTCGGTGCCGCCGACGGGTCACTCGCCGTGACGCAGGCATTCGACCGGGCGGCTCTGGGTGCGGCGGCGGCCCTGGTCGGTCTCGGCGAACGGATGGTCGACATGTCCGTGCAGTACGCGGAAGAGCGTAAGCAGTTCGGCGTGGCGATCGGGACGTTCCAGGCCATCAAGCACCATCTCGCCGACGCCGCGCTCGCCGTGTCGTTCGCCGAGCCGCTGGTGCTGCGCGCCGCGAACTCGCTGGTGCACGGTGACCCCGAAGCGCCGGTGCACGTGTCGATGGCCAAGGCCCGGGCGTCGGAGGCGGCGCTGGCAGTGTCGGAGACAGCGCTGCAGTGCCACGGCGGCATCGGCTACACCGTCGAGTACGACCTGCACTTCTTCATGAAGCGTGCGTGGGCGCTGGCGGCTCGCTACGGCGATGCCGACTTCCACCGGGACCGAATCCGCGCTGTGGTCCTCGGCTGACACGTCACCCGGGTCGTCCGCCGGCCCGCGGTGTCTGTTCTCGGGTCGGTGGTGGGCGTGTGGGGCCTGTGGGTGTCCCGAGTTGGGCGTGGGTCCGAACTCGGGTCGGTAGTGGGTGTGTGAGGCCTGTGGGTGTCCCGAGTTGGGCGTGGGTCCGAACTCGGGTCGGTGGTGGGCGTGTGGGGCCTGTGGGTGTCCCGAGTTGGGCGGGTCCGAACTCGGGTCGGTAGTGCGTGTGTGAGGCCTGTGTGGTGTCGCGGGACATCCCGGACAGGTGTCGCGGGACTTGTCTGACACTAGGTGGTGGGTCGGCCTGGTCGGTTGTAGAGGTTCTGGCGCTTCTTGGTGGGGTCGATGGTGAGTTGTCGGATGAGTGCGCCGTTGATGAACACGTGGGCGTGGAGCCCGGTGAGGATGGTGGTGGCCTGCTTTCCGTTGTGAGCGGCCGCGACGGCGATGCGGGTCTTGTTCGGGCCGTGGACGGTGCCGCAGCTGACGGTGTTGATCGTGACCTGGGGCGGGGCCGTGATGGGCTGGTCGGCAGGACCGGCCTTGGGGGCGGTGGCCCACACCGCGGCGGGGGTCTGACGGTTGATGCTTCGGTGGGGCCGGTGGTGGTTGTAGAGGTGTCGGAACATGTCGAGTTGTGCTTGGAGCTCGACGATGGTCGTCGCTGGTCCTTGGGCGGCGAGGAACTTCTTGAGGCTCTGGTGGAACCGTTCGACTTTGCCGTTGGTCTGGGGGTGAAATGGCCGCGAGTGCGCTGCTGCGACACCGAGGACAGCGACGAGCGCTGCGAGCACGTCACGGAACGCTTTGGCGTTGTCGGACTGGAACCGTTGCGGCCAGCCCAGCGTCATAGCGGCGTGGGCTACGACATCGAAGCTGAACGTGCCAGTGCATGAGCGGGTAGCGACCGACGCGACGAGGAGTCGGCTGTGGTCGTCGATGATGTTGAGGATCTTCACTTCGGAGCAGTCGGTGAGTTCCCAGGAGGTGTCGTCGAGTTGCCACGACTCGTTCGCTCGTTCTGCAGTGAACCGGCGTAGCGCCCGTTTCGGTGCCTTCGCCGGGTCCGCGGTGATGAACCCGCGCCGGGTGAGGATCCTCCAGATCGTTGCTTCGGAAGGGACGTCGTCGACGTCGCTGAGGTAGGAGCGGATCGAAGCCGGCCCGGCGTCCAGGCCCAGGTCGTCGAGCTCCTTGCGTTTCGACACGACGAGATCCTCGATACTGGCCGGTGTGCGGTTCGAGACCCGGTGCGGGGCCCGAGACCGCGACTCAAGGCCGGCTGCGCCCTCGGAGTCGTAGCGGCGTCGGATCGCGTAGAAGCGATCTCGTGAGAGGCCGTGATCGCGACAGAACGCAGAGACGTTCAACGTCGACAGATCCGCCTCAGCGATCGTCAGGCGGAGGTTCATCGGGACTTCCCTTCTTGCCATGACCGCCAGGGTCGTGGCCACTCAAGCGAGTGTCAGGGATGTCTCGCGACATGTGTCAGGGATGTGCTGCAAGAACACATGGGCGTGTGGGGCCTGTGGGTGTCCCGAGTTGGGCGGGTGCACGCTCGGACCGCTGCACCGATCCTCGCAGTCAGGCGATGCGCCCCACATGGACCGTTGAGCCCTGCTCGGACGGCTGCACCCTGATGCCGGTGCGGATGCGCTCCTGCATGGTGCCGACGTGGCTGATGATGCCGACCATGCGTCCCCCAGCCCTCAGCGCGTCGAGCTCGTCCATCGCGAGCTCGAGCGCGTCGGGGTCGAGCGTCCCGAACCCTTCGTCGATGAACAGGGCTTCCATGCGGATGCCGCCGGCATGCTGCTCCACAGCGTCGGCGACCGCGAGGGCCAGGGCGAGGGATGCTTGGAAGGTCTCGCCTCCCGAGAGCGTGGACACGTCGCGTTCTGCGCCGGTGTGGGCGTCGAGTACCCGGAGGTCAAGGCCCGCGGCACGGTTGCCGGGCGTGTCGCCTCTGTGGACCAGCAGCGTGTAGCGGCCGCCGGTCATCGTGGCCAACCGCTGATTGGCGAGTGTGCACACGTCGTCGAGGAATGCGGCAAGCACCCAGCGTTGCAGCGAGACCTTGGACCCGGAACGACCGTTGAGCGTGTCGGACAGGCGGTGCAGCAACGCTGCTTCTCGTCGTGCCGGCTCCGTGGTCAGCGTGAGCTTCCGGTGTTCGTCGGACCAGCGGGTGATTGCATCAGCGGCAAGGCGGGTTCGTTCTTCCGCAGCGACAGCATCTTGTTCGGCCACCCGGGCCGTCTTGAGGCGAAGGTCAGCATCCTCGATGAGGGGCCGGTCGGCCGGTAGGCCTGCCAGCTCCTCGGCGCCGAGCTGGGCTGCCACGCCAACGAGCTGCTCGCGGTGCTCGGTGAGGCGATGGTCCAGATCAGAGATCTGTCGGTCGTCGAGCAAGGCGGCGCGAGCCGCGGTCACGGTGGCGAAGTCGGTGCGGTCGAGCTGATCTGCGAGCTGCGACGCCGCGGCATCGACTGACCGTCGAGCGCTGCTTCGCTCTCGCTCAGCCGAAACGAAAGCTCGACTGGCCTCGATCACGGAACCGAATGCGCGACGGGTGTCATCGAGGTCGGACAACAAGCGGTCGGCAGTGGCTTCGGCCGCAGGGTCGTTCGCTGCAGCGACATCGGCGTCGGTGGCGGTGAGTCTCCGAGCGGCAGGGACGGCGTCGTGGTCGATGCAGGTTGGGTCATCCTCCGCGCCATCCTGGACGCCGGTGCCGGTGCCGGTGCCGGTGCCGAACGCCTGGAGGATCTCCGAGGTGACGGCACACGCCTGGGCCTTCAGGGTCGATGCTTCGGCCAGTTGCTCACCAGCGGTGAGCCGAGCCTGGTTGGCATCGTCGCGCAGCTGGGAGATCTGTGAGTGCAACGACTCGAGCCGTGTGCCCTGTTCGGCGAGGCGGCCAGCGCCACCCTCAGCGGCTGCGAGCTCATCGGTTGCGATCGAGAGTGCTGCAGCCGCGGCAGCACTGGAGTGCTCGCCTGCGACGCCTCGGAGCTGGGCGACCTGTCGCTGCAGCTCAGCGGTCGCAGCGGTGGCGTGCTGCAGCGCGAGCTCGGCTCGATCCTGCGCTGCAGACAGCGCGTCGACGTCCTTTCGTGCGACGACGTCGGTGACGTCGTCTGAGGCCGGGTGAGGGTGGTCGACCGAGCCGCAGACGGTGCACGGAACGCCATCGGTGAGCTCAGCCGAGAGCGCCGCTGCGATGCCATCCAAGTAGCGCTCGCGAAGGTTCTGGTGGGCATCTCGGGCATCGAGGTGCTCGACCCGGCGCTGCTCCCGTCGGGCTTCTACCACTGCCAACCGACCCACCAGTTGCTCCATCTCGGCGATCGCTGCAACGGTTGCTCGGTAGCGATCGACGCGTTCAGCAGCACGCTCAAGGTTGGCGGCAAGCGATCTGTCGGCATCGATGCGGAGGCTCAGCGCAGCGGCATCCGAGGTCAGGCGCTCGACGGACGAGTCGTGGCCGCGGGCGGTGTCCGATGATGCTGACGCGGACGTCTGCAGCCACGCGACCCTCCGATGCAATGCTGCTCGTTGCTCTGACAGGTCTGACAAGCGACCGAGACGGTCGGCCTGACCGCCCAGGCCAGCCAGCGTGCGGTCGGGATGTGATCGAAGTGCCGTCACGAGCGCGCCGCCAGGCTGCATCGCCGTGTCCGCGTGGGTTCCTTGGAGCTCCGTCGTGGCGGTGCCGGCGATGGGGGCGGGCTCGATGCCGTCGGGATGCGGACCTGTGCTGGTGCGCTCGGATGGGTGTGACGGCGTGGTGTCGAGGTTGCGGTCGACGGAACGCTCGACGGGCAGATCGACGGTGAGCGGACAGCGCCGAACGGCGCTGCGAACCGCCGTGGCCGCAGCGTCTTGGGCAACCTGAGCGTCGGCCAGCGAAGCAGCGGCATGGACGGCTGCGTCGAGCGACGTGCGCAGTGGAGCGGCTGCCCGTGCCGCGTCCAGCCGCGCTGCCCAGCCCGCTGCCGTTTCGGCGGTGCTGCTGAGCTGCTGTGATGCTGCCAGGAGTTGGGCACGCCGATCCCAGCGTTCGGTGGCAGCGGCGACCGAGGCGTGCGTTGCCAACGCTCGATCCAGCTGTGCCCGTGTGGTGGCCACCAGATCGGTGGCGCCAGCGGCACGACGACGGGCGCTCTCGGCGACACGGTCGAAGCCGTCCTGGTCCGTGATCTGCGACGCGCTGGGGTCGACCGCGAGTTCCGCTCCGACGTCGTCGTGGGGTGTCTCGGCATGGGAGAGGTCGACGTCGGTCGCGCGTGCGTCGTCGAACGACAGCTCGCGGTGCCGGTCGTGGGCCTGGCTGCGGAGGTGCTCGAGTGTGCGTTGGCCGTCGGCGACGTCGGCGGCGGCGGATCGCCAACGGTCCTGCACCCACGACTCGATGCTGCCGAACAGCTCCGTGTCGAACAATGAGGTGAGCAGCTCTTCACGTTCTCTGGCGTTGGTCGGGCGCAGCACTCGCTGGAACTGACCCTGCGGCAGCACGATCACCCGGGCGAACTGCTCGTGGGTCAGTCCGAGCAGATCGGTGAGCTCCCGATTCACCTCGTTGGTTGCCTTGGCGACGGGCTTCCATTCGGCGCCTTCACGCTTGAACAGGTGGGCCTGTGGGTGCTCTTTGGTGACGCCGTCGCCGCGGTGCTTGGGCCGGTCATAGCCGGGGCGACGTCGCACGAGCCAGTGGTCGCCGTCGGCGGCGAACTCGAAGCGGACCTCTGTGGCGAGGTCCGGCGCAGCGTGATGGGAGCGCAGCCCCGACGCGGTTCGGCTGCCAGGAATCTGTCCGTAGAGGGCGAAGCACATGGCGTCGAGCAACGCCGACTTGCCGGCGCCGGTCGGGCCGTGGATCAGGAACAGGCCGTCGGTAGCGAGATCGGCGAAGTCGACGGACTCCGTGCCGGCATAGGGCCCGAACCCTTGGACCTCGAGTCGGAGGGGCCTCATCGGTCCATCCCGACCACGGCAGTGACGGCCTTGCGGAGGACGCTGACTGCGTCGGCGCCGAGATCTGCATCCCACTGCTCGGACACGAACTCTGTAGCGAGGTCGAGCGGCTGGCGCCGGCGCACCTGTGTAGAGGTGTGCAGCGCTGCACCGCGAGTGCGTTCCGGCGGCTGGTGCACCACCTCAGCGGCCCACGGAAACCGATGGCGAAGGCGGGCCATGGCGCCGGAGGGGAGGTGTGCATCGGTCAGCAGCGCTCGAACCCGCATCTGTTCCGCAGCGGAGTGCTCCGGAAGCACCATGAGGTGCTCCAGGTCGCCCGTGATGGTGGCGAGGCCGCGTCCCACTCCGAGCTCCACGTGCTGAGTAGTAGCCACACCATCGGTGCTGAGCTCCACCAGGCGGGCACCCTTGCGATGGTGCTGTTCGGAGAACGAGTAAGCGAGTGGTGACCCCGAATAGGCGATGCGTCCGCCGTCCCAAGCCTGCTGGCCGTGCAGGTGGCCGAGCGCCACGTAGTCGATGCCCGCGAACGTCGATTGGTCCACTCGATCGGTGCCTCCGACGGCGAGCGGCCGTTCGCTGTCAGACTCCTCGACCGGGGCGTCCTCCAGCGTGGGGGCGAAGTTGGCGACGAAGGCATGCGCGACCACGACGGACTGCAGGTCCCGACGCTTGCAGTCGGTGCGGACCTGGCGGAGCGCGTCGGTGAGGACGCTCTGGTGTGTCGCCCGGCGGCGCAGCGGACGAAGGTCGTCGTCGTCTTCGTCGGCGGTGGGACCGATCGGGTTGAGCGACGCCGTGACCGGATCCAGGTACGGGACCGGGTACACCGCGACGGCGTGATCGCCAGCGGCGCTGCGAGCATCCGTGACCACCACAGGCTCCGCGAGGCGTGTGACGTCGGCCCGGATGGTCACCCCCGCGCGGGTGAGGAGCCGGTCGCCGAAGCTGGTGCGCGTGGCCGAGTCGTGGTTGCCGGTGATCGCGATGACGAGCGCTCCGGTGTCGCGCAGGCGGAAGAGTGCGTCGTCGAGCAGTTCGACTGCTCCGGTAGACGGGATGGAGCGGTCGAAGAGGTCGCCCGCGACGATCACCGCATCGATGCGCTCGGACCGGGCCATTTCCACCATGACATCGACTGCGTCGGACTGCTCCTCCAGCAGGGATGACTGGTGGAACTGTCGGCCCAGATGCCAGTCCGATGTGTGCAGCAACCGCATGGAGTCGAACGTACAGAGGGGGTGTGACAGTCCCGCGGATGGCGACCGCTGTCGGGGCCGGGAAGGGGTCACAGCGGTCGGAGTGTCACAGGGGGCGGATATGGTCGCTGGCCGTGCTCGACGTTCGCATCTCCGACCACATCACGCCCCTCGTCGGCGTCCTGGCAGAGCTGCTCGCTGACGCGCCCGCCGACCCGTTCGCCAAGGAGTGGGTTGCCGTTCCCTCCATCGGAATGCGCCGTTGGCTCGCTCAGCGCTTGGGTCGGGAGCTCGGCACGACCGGTGGTCGTGCCGACGGGATCACGGCCAATGTCGACCTGCCGTTCCCAGGGGATCTACGCCGCCGGGTGTTGGCTGCAGACGCGACGAGTCGGGGTGAGACGTCGGACCCGTGGTCGCTGGAGCGCATGTTGTGGACGGTGATGGAGGTGCTGGCAGATCCGGCCACGGGTGCAGACCCGCTCCTGGCGCCGCTGACCATCAGAGCCGAAGGCGCCACGCTGGCAGGTAGATCGGCGGCCCTCGCTGACCTGGTGGATCGCTACTTGTTGCACCGCCCGACGATGATCGTGTCCTGGCTTGCGGATGACGACGTCGACGTCGCTGGGGAGCCACTTGGCGCCCAACACCGGTGGCAACCGGCGTTGCTGCGGGCCATGCGCGCTCGGATCGGCCAGGCGTCACCGGCGGAACGCTCAGCTGAGATCGTGGACCTGGTTCGCTCGGGTTCGCTCGAGGTCGACCTGCCGGACCGGCTGTTCCTGTTCGGCCTCAGCACCCTGCCGGCGGACGTTGCACCCTTGCTTGCCGCCTTGGCGCAACACCGTCAGGTGCATGGATTGCTGCTGACGCCGTCGGTGGCCGTCGGCCAGCGCATCGCAGCGCACTTGCGCTCCGAAGTGCGTCCGGGACGCCACCGCGCCGCCTCGATGCCGTTCCTCAGCCGGCGCGACCACGACCTTGCCCATTTCGCTCGCCACCCGCTGCTGCGCTCGTGGGGTGCCCCCAGTCGGGAGGCGGCAGCGCTGCTCGGTGCCTCCGGTGTGAAGTTGGCAGCAGTCGGCGGCATCGATGCCCAGCCATCGCTCGATCAGAAGCAGCCGCTGGTGCCAGCGGGCATCCTCGGGCGTCTGCAGTCGGATCTGCGGCGCGATGCTCCGCTGCCGGGGCCGGACCCGCTCAGCGGAGTCGCGACGGCATCGGTTCCGCACAACCTCGCCATCGGCGATCGCAGCATCCAGGTCCACTCATGCACGGGCGTGACCCGTCAGATCGAAGCACTGCGAGACGCGCTGTTGCACCTCCTCGCGTCCGATCCCTCGCTCACCGAAGGCGACATCGCCGTCCTTTGCCCTCGAGTGGAGGACCTCGCGCCGGTGATCCAGGCCGTGCTGGGACCGTCCGCCGAAGACGACTCGGGGTCGCTCGGCGAAGGAGCGCCGTCGTTGCGCTACCGGATCACGGATCGCAGCACGCGCAGCGAGGTGCCGTTGTTGGGGGTGCTCGGCGCGCTGGTGGCGTTGCTGCCGGGTCGCTTCGCTGCGTCCGAAGTTGCTGACTTCCTGGGCCTGGCACCGGTGCGAGACCGATTCCATCTCGGTGCTGAGGACCTGACTCGACTGGATGAATGGATCGAAGAGTCCCACATCCGGTGGGGGATCGACGGACCCCATCGGAACCGGTGGGGGCTCCCAGCGGATTTCGCCGCCAACTCCTGGGAAGCGGGCCTGGATCGGATGCTGGTCAGCACTGCGGTGCGACCCGACGCCAACGTGCTCACCGTCGGCGGCATCGCACCCATGGCTGTGGGCGACGGGTCTGCAGGTCCCGCAGCTCGGGTCGCTGACGCGGTGCGCACCCTTGCAGGAATCCGAGAGCGCGCGCAGGGCAGCCGGACGATCGCTGAATGGTGCACGATCCTGTCGGACGCGATCGATCAGCTGTGCTGCTTGCCGACGGCCGAGTCGTGGCAGCGCCGTCGCCTGGAGCGGGTGTTGGCGGAGCTCTTGGACGCCTCCGGTGCGAATGTCGACGTATCGGGATTGGTCGACGTATCGGGAGCGCACGAACCGGCAGCGTCGATGCCGGTGTCGTTGACGTTGGCCGATGTTCGCCGCCTGCTGGCAGATCGCCTGGAAGGCGAGGCGGGTCGAGCCGCCTTCGGCACTGGCGCTGTCACGTTCTGCTCGCTGTTGCCGTTGCGTTCTGTGCCGCATCGGGTCGTGTGCATCTTGGGCCTCGACGCTGACGCGTTGCCCCGTGGCATCGCGTCGGGCGACGATCTGCTCGCGGTGCTGCCGGCGTTGGGTGACCGCGACCCGCGAGCCGAAGCCCGACAGCTGCTGCTGGAAGCAGTCCTGTCGGCACAGCAGGCGCTGGTGATCACCTGCGGTGGCGCCGACGTCCGCACCAACGCGCCGGTCCCTCCAGCGGTGGTGCTGGACGAGCTGTGGGACTGCCTCGCTGCAACCTGTGGTCAGCCGGTCGAGGACATCCGTGATCGGTTGCAGGTCCGCCACACCCGTCAGCCGTTCGATGTCCGGAACTTCATTCCCGGTGCACTGACTGGATCGCCCGTGCCGGGGCCATCAGCGCCAGGGGGCGGCGATGGCGCCATTCCGTGGAGCTTCGATCCCAAGGCGCTCGATGGCGCGACCGCGGCGCTGGCGCGGGGTGGCGATTCCACGCCTCCGGTGCTGCTCACCGATCCACTTGATCCAGTCGGTCGGATCACCGCGGTGCGGTCGCTCGACGAGCTGGGAGCCTTCCTTCGAGATCCCGTCGGCACCTTCCTGAAGCGACGGCTCCAGGTGACGCTGCCCGAGGTCGCCGACGTCCCATCCGATGACCTTCCCGTGGCCTTGGAGCCCTTGCAGCAGTGGCGCGTCGGCAACGCCTTCATGGTCGCTGATCAGAACCGGGAGTCGAGTGACGATGTCGCTCGGTACCTTCGTTCGGCGGGAGCGCTCCCGCCGGGCTTGTTGGGTGCCGACACGCTGGCGAAGGCCGAAGAGGCGGTCGACGGCATGCGAACCTGCGCGGACTCGATGGGTGTGGAACTGCTCGCAGCAGACCTCGTGGATGTGGACGCCGCGCTCAGCGACGGCACCGTCCTGCGTGGCTCCATCCCCATCCACCGAACCGCCGACGCTCCGGCGGGCCCGTTGCTCGTGAAGTACTCGCGTACCAAGCCGCACCATGTGCTGCTGCTCGCCTCGCAGCTGTTCGCCCTCACCGTGGCGCGGCCCGACGAGGAGTGGCGGGCGGTCTCCATCCACCGCGCTGCCTCCGGCAACAAGGCGATCGCGCACGACCTGGTCGTTCGGGGAGACTCCCCGCAACAGCGGGCGCAGGCCGCCTCGTCGGCGCTGGATGCATTGGTCGACCTCTGGGACGTGGGCAGCACGATCGCGCTGCCGTTGTTCGACCGCACCTCCGAGCTCTTGGCGCATCGAGGTTGGGCGAAGGCGGCCGCAGGTTGGGATGCGGACCGTCCCGAAGGGCAGTCGGCCGCGGTTCGCATGGCGTTCGGCGAGCGATCCGTCGACGATCTCCGGGCGCTAGTCGTCGCCGGAGAAGGTCCTCGTGAATGGGCGCAACGGTTGTGGGGTGCTGTGAGCGCTGCCGCCATCGATCGGGAGGATTCCTTGTGGTGAACGACTCCATCGCCGATCACTCCGTCGCAGAGGATCACTCCGTCGCCGCGGATCGCTCGGCCGGAACGAGCGCGGGAACGAGCGCGGGGAATCAGGCAGGGCCGCAGGAGCACTCCGCAACGGGTTCCCTGCCGCAGATGGGGCGCCACCTGCTCGAAGCATCTGCCGGCACCGGTAAGACCTTTGCGATCGCGGCGCTCGTCACTCGCTTGATCGCGGAGCAGGACGTGACGGTCGACGAACTGCTGGTCGTCACGTTCACCCGCGCTGCGGCTGCAGAGCTGCGCGATCGGATTCGGCGACGGCTGTCCGACGCCGTACGCGCGCTCCAGAACCCGTCGCTCATCGTCGAGGGTCACGACGAGATCCACGATGTGCTCGCAGCGTGCGGGTCCGGCGAGCTGAAGGAACGGCGTCAACGGCTGGCTCGAGCCGTCATCGACTTCGACACCGCGACCATCACGACCATCCACGGCTTCTGTCAGCAGGTCCTCCAGTCGCTCGGGGCCACTTCCGGCCACAACCCCGATGTCACCCTCGTGCAGGACACCAGCGATCTGGTGCAGGGCGCGTGCTCCGACGTGATGGCCGCCGCTGCGCTCCACGGCGAGATGCCGTACACGGCGCAGGGCCTGGTCAAGACCGTGCAGGCCGTGCTCAACAACCCCGGTGTCGAGGTCGTGGCCGACTCGGGCGACGGCGGCGACGATGCTCGTCGGAAGATGGTGGTTCGGGCTGCCACCGAGGTCCGCGACCGCCTGGGGTCCACAGCGAGCCTGTCGTTCGACGTCATGTTGGAGGCGGTCCGCGACGCACTCGTCGCACACCCGGATGCCGCACAGCGTCTGGCCCAGCAGTTCCCGGTGGCGCTGGTCGACGAGTTCCAGGACACCGACCCGGTGCAGTGGGCGATCCTGAGCGCGATCTACGCGCCCGACGGCGAGCATCGAGCTGGCACCCGGCTGGTGCTGGTGGGTGACCCCAAGCAGGCCATCTATGCGTTCCGCGGTGGCGACATCCACACCTACCTCGCTGCGGCTCGTGCGGCGGAGCGTCGCACGCTCCCGGTCAACTGGCGTTCTGACGGAGCCCTTCTGCACACGCTCAACGAGCTGTGCGCCGGATGGGAGCTCGGTGATCAGGAGATCCGCTACCTGCCGGTGCGCCCGTCGCCGCAGCACGAAGATCGGCGGCTGGTCGACGCCGACGGCCATCCCGTGCCGGCAGTCGATCTGCGGTGCGCCGCTCGAGGGTTGGAGCAGAAGAAGCCGACCAAGGCCGGCACGAGCAGTGTGTACGCAGATCCAGCCCGCTGGGCGTGCATCGATGACGCCGTTCGGGCGATCGTCGAGATGCTCGACAGCGGCTGGCGCATCCCGTGCAGCGACGATGACCCTGGAGCGACCGGCGTTCCTGGTGAACGCACCAGGGAGTTGCGAGCGGGCGACATCGCGGTGCTCGTGCACGCCAACAGATGGGCCACTCCGATCCAGCGTTCTCTCGTGCGTTCTGGGGTCCCGGCCGTGGTCACCGGCGGTAGCAGCGTCGCGGAATCGCCCGCTGCGGATCAGTGGCGGATCCTGCTCGACGCGCTGGCTCGGCCGTCGGACCCCACACGGGCTCGTGCCGTCGCGTTGTCGTGGTTCGGTGATCGTGACCCGCAGTGGGTTGCGGCGAGCACGCTCGAAGGGACCGACGACCAGCGTCTGGCCGACCTGCAGTCGCAGCTCGAATCGTGGTCGGCGCTCCTGCGCAACCAGGGCGTGTCCGCGCTCACCTCGGTGCTGCGCTCCGATGTGTCGTTGGTCGCGTCGGTGCTGTCGTTGCCCGGCGGGGAGCGCAACCTCACCGACCTCGATCACCTCGGTGAACTGCTGCACAGCGCGACCGCCGGCCGTCCCGTCGGACCGGAGTCGGCCCGAGCGCTGCTCGACGAGATGTCGACCGGCTCCGCCGACGACGATCCCGAAGCCATCAAGCGGCGCATCGACACCGACGCGCCGGCGGTTCGGATCATGACGTTGCACGCCGCCAAGGGACTGGAGTTCCCGGTGGTCTGCTGCCCGTCGCTGTGGAACGTGACCCCGTCGCACCGAGACGGCCGGCTGTACCACAACGAACATCGGGGCCGTCTGCTCGACGTCTCGAAAGACGTCAAGTCCATCCCGCTCGCTGACGCTGCCGCCAAGGCAGAGCTCGTCGGTCAAGCCCAGCGTCTGACCTACGTCGGCCTCACCCGTGCGGTGCATCGGTTGGTCCTGTGGTGGGCTGCTGGACCCTCCGCCGGGAACTCGCCCATCGCTCCGTTGCTCTTCGGTGACGGCGGTGTGTCCGGCGTGCCTGATGAGCACTACGGCCAGCTCTGTGATCGTGTCGATGCGAGCGGCCTCGACGGCCTCGTGTCGGTGGCAGAGGTGCAGCCGCACGGGCAGCGCATCGCGACCCGACGCACCAGCGATGGTCCCAACCGGGTGCCGGTCGCGGCAGCCGACCTGTCAGTCGCCGCCCTCACTCGATCGTTGGAGCGCTCGCAGGGGCGTTGGTCCTTCTCGTCGTTGTCGGCCCGAGCGCTCGACGACGACCACATCAGCGTCGGCGGCGAACCGAGCGTTGTCCCGTCGCCGTCCAAGGGGGACCCCGATGACCCCAGTCTGGGCGACGCCGCTGACGGCGACGAGCAACTGCCGCCTCCGCCGGTGCTCTTCGACGGCCTCGGTGCCGGTGCCGCATTCGGCACGCTCGTGCACGACGCGCTGGAGCACCTCGACTTCGCGGGTGACCTCGAGGCTCAACTCAGCGCCTTTCTGCTGACCCGGCCGTGGGCAGGTGACGGTGCCCGCCGAGAGCGCCTCGTCAGAGCGATCGCTGCCGCGGTCCGCACGCCGCTCGGCGACTCGTTCGACGGAATCGCGCTGGCGTCGCTGGTGCGGTCAGACCGGCTCGACGAGCTGGAGTTCGAGTTGCCGCTCGCGACCACGGACGCTGGCATGGGGGGATCGACGATCGATCGTCGGTCGACGTTCGACACCACCGACATCGGCCGGCTGCTGCTCGAGCACTGCGCGGAAGGCGACCCGGTGAGGGGCTGGGCGCAACGCTTGGCCGACGGCGTGATCGACGTCTCGGCCGGCGGTCACCTGACCGGATCGATCGACCTGGTCATGCGCCTCGCCGCGGACGTCCCGGGTGGGTACCGATACTGCGTGGCGGACTACAAGACCAACCGCCTGGGGTCGTGGGTGGAGGCGGATCGCATCACCAACTACCGGCCCGATTTGCTCGTCGATGCGATGGCGCACCACCACTATCCACTGCAGGCCGTGCTCTACTCGGTCGCGTTGCATCGATACCTCAGGTGGCGGCTGCCCGGTTACCTCCCGGAGCTGCATCTGGGGCCGGTCGCGTACCTCTTCGTGCGCGGGATGGTCGGTGACGCAACGCCGCAGGTCGACGGGCGGTCCCACGGCGTGTTCGACTGGCAGGTCCCGCCCGCTGCGGTCGCCTCGCTGAGCGACCTGCTGGACGGCGTCGTGACAGGTGAACCACGGTGACCGGTCCATACCTGCCGCCCGAGGTCCAGGCATTGGAGCCCTACGTCGATGCCGGGGTCTTCGGCGTCGTCGAGGTCCACGTGGTGACCAGCCTGCTGCGGTCCATGCCCGCCGGTGCGCCAGCCGAAGCCCGATCTGTCGCCGTCGTGCTCGCGTTGGCACTGGCGGTTCGGGCCCCGTTGCACGGACATGTGCGCGCCGAGCTCGGCGACGTGGCGGCCACGGTGGTCGCCGACGGCGCCGACGGCGGTGACGGAGCTGCTCCAGGATCCGGTGGGACCCTCGTGTTCGACGGCACCGCTCCCGAGGACATCACCGATGAGGGGGCGGGGCACGACGGTGACCCGTTCGGGCTCCCGGACCCGACCGAAGGTGTGGTCGCAACGTCGTCTGCCACCGACGGCTTGGCGCCAGGTCAGTCCACCGCGATGGTTCCAACGACGCTCGAGTGGCCCGATCCGCTCACATGGGTGGAGCAACTGACGTCGTGTCCGCTGATTCGGAACGAACGCGTCGCGGAGGTCGACCGGCGTGCTCCGGTCGTGTTGGCCAACGGTGCGTTGTACCTGGACCGGCTGCATCGCGACGAGGTGGCCGTGGCAGCGCAGCTGCGTGCCCGGGCGGATGCACGCCTCGACCCCTCGGCGGTGGCGCTCGAGACCCTCGCTCGGCTCTTCCCCATCGGATCGGACGGGCCTGACGCCCAACATCGGGCAGCCCGCGCCGCACTCGATCGTGGACTCGCGGTGATCGCCGGCGGTCCGGGCACTGGCAAGACCCGAACCATCGCTCGCTTGCTCGGCGCGGTGTTCGCCGGGCATGAGCTGAACCCGTCGGTGCCGCTGCAGGTGGTCTTGGCGGCTCCGACGGGCAAGGCCGCAGCGCGTCTGACCGACGCGGTGCAGAGCGAGGTCGAACACTCCGATCTTCCCGAGTCGGTGCTCGAGCAGCTTCGATCGCTCAAGGCCATCACGCTGCACCGCCTGCTCGGCGTCCGGCCGTCCGGGACGGTCCGCCACGATGCATCCAACCCGCTCACCGCCGACGTCGTCGTCGTGGACGAGGTGTCGATGGTGGACCTTCCGATGGCGGCGCGCCTGCTCGATGCCGTTCGTCCCGACGCCCGGCTGGTGCTCGTCGGCGATCCGTCACAGCTCGCGAGCGTGGAGGCGGGCGCCGTGCTGGGCGACATCGTCGGCACCAGAGGTCGACCAACGCCCGTGGCATTGGTCGACAACGTGGTCACGCTCGACCGGGTGCACCGGTTCTCGTCTGACTCGCCGATTGCAGCGCTCGCCTCAGCGATCGACCAGGGCATGGCCGATGTGGTGATCGATCTGTTGCGATCCGGCGGTTCGGGAGGCGCCGGCTCCATCTCGCTCGTCGATCCCGACGATCGTAGCGGTGTGGATCGTGTCGCTCAGGCGGTCATGGCCCGATCGCATCGGCTGGTGGAGCTGGGACGGGCAGGCGACGCAGTGGGTGCGCTTGCAGAGGTGGGTGACCTCCAGGTGCTGGCGGCACGTCGCCGGGGCCTGTTCGGTGTTGCTGACTGGAACCAGCGTGTGGAGCGGCACCTGTCCGACGCGGGACTGCTGCGCGGTCGCTGGTCAGCAGGGAGGCCGGTCATGGTCACGGCGAACGATCAACTCAATGGCCTCTTCAACGGTGACGTCGGTGTGGTCGTGTTGGTGCCCGGAGCGGCCGGCGGCCGGACGCGGCGCCCGGTTGTCGCGTTCGACACCGGCGGCGAGCCGCGGCTCGTCGATCCGTCCCGCCTGGGTTCCTTCGAGCGCTTGTGGGCGATGACGATCCACAAGAGCCAGGGCTCGGAGTATCGCGACGTGATCGTGACGTTGCCGCCCCCTCCGTCGCCGATCCTCACTCGGGAGCTGCTCTACACGGCGGTGACCCGTGCAAAGCAGGGCGTGACGATCGTGGCATCGGAGGCGTCGGTTCGGGCTGCGGTCGACTGGCAGGTCGCTCGCTCGTCCGGATTGGTCGCACGCCTGTCCTGATGCGACGACCGACGTGTCCGGGATCGGGGCCGCTGGTGGGCCGCGCATGTGGGACCCCGCCGAGGAGTGTCACACCCCCTCGCCACCATGTGGGGCATGGAATCGATCTCTGTCGCCGTACTCGCGATCGCACTCATCGTCAGCCTCGTGGTGGGCGGTGTCGTGGCCGGCCTCATCGTGCACCTGCGCTGGGCGCGCAGAGCAGCAGAGGACGGGGCCGCACTGCGTGAGCGGGTGATCGCCGCCGAATCAGCTGTCCGCACCGACGACCAGCTGCTCGATGCATACCGGTCGGTCGCTGGGGCGACGCTGCAGGACCAGTCCGCTCAGCTGCTGGACCTCGCAGCGACCCGCTATCAGACGTTGGAGACGACCGCTCTCAGCAATTGGCAGTCGCAGGGCAGCCACGTCGTGCAGCAGTTGGAGCAGCAAGCCGCGCAGCTGCGGGAGCTCGAAGCGCAGCGCCGTTCAGAGAGCGCGGTCTTGACCAACGCCGTGACCGAGTTGCGTCGCAGCAACGAGGACATCCGCGCCGAAGCACGGCATCTGGCCGGAGCGCTCCGCAACAACTCGGTGCGAGGGACCTGGGGTGAGGTGCAGCTGCGCCGGGTCCTGGAGCAAGCGGGCATGGAGCGTCATGCCGACTTCCTGGAGCAGGGAGGCCTCGGGGCAGCCGTCGGTGCGGATCGTTCGGGCCGCCCAGATGTCGTGGTGCGTCTCCCCGACGGTCGCCGCGTCGTGATCGACGCCAAGGCGCCGCTCGACCGCTACCTGGATGCGGCCAACTGCGACGACGACGCAGAACGAACTCGCCTGCACGGCGAGCATGCCAAGTCCGTCGCCGGCCACGTCGCAGCCCTGTCCAAGCGGGACTACCAGTCGCTGGTGGACGGGGCGCTCGACCTGGTCGTCATGTTCCTGCCCGGCGACGCCTATCTCGCCGCTGCAGCGTCGGCCCAGCCGTCGCTCGTGGAAGATGCCTGGTCCAAGGGCATCGTGTTGGCGTCGCCGTCGACGTTGCTCGGCTTCCTTCGGGGTGTGGCGCTGGGGTGGCGTGAGCAGCGCATCGCCGAGCAAGCCGAGGAGATCGCTCGCACGGGCCGAGAGCTGCACGATCGCTTGTCGGTCTTCGTCGGTCATCTCGACAAGGCCGGTGCCAGCCTGGGTCGGGCGGTGAGCTCGTACAACAGCGCGGTCGGATCGCTCGAGTCGCGGGTGTTGCCGCAAGCACGGCGGTTCCAGGACCTCGGTGCTGGCTCCGGCAAGGACGTTGGTGTGCTCGGTTCCATCGACGCGGGGCCGCGGACACTCAGCGTGGTGGCGCCTCCGGCGGAGCTGGCGACAACGGGTGGTGCTGTCGAGGCCACCTCGGCATGACCGGCCAGACTCTCCAGATGCACTTCGGGACCAAACGTCAACGTCGACGACGCGAGATCTTCGATGGGGGGTTCACCGACTCCTGGCGCGATCTCTGCGAACAGCGGCTCGACTGGTGGCAGGTCCTCTCCGACGACGAACGCGCCCGTTTGGAGTCGGTTGCCCTCGCGTTGATCGCCCGCGCCGATTGGGAGCCGGCCAACGGATTCGAGATCACCGAAGAGATGCAGGTGCTCATCTCCGCCCAAGCGGCACTGCTCACGGTGAACTTGCCGTACGACGATCCCTACCGAGACGTTCGGGCGCTGATCGTGCACCCGACGACGGCGGTGATGCACGGCGAGCACACACAGGTCGACGGCATCTACTCCGATGACCCGACGCCGATCCTCGGCGAGGCGGTCCTGCACGGACCGGTGCTCGTGTCCTGGGACGAGGTGCAGGCGGATGTCCATCACGCCGGCGACGGTCGCAACGTCGTGTTCCACGAGTTCGCCCACAAGCTCGACATGCTCAACGGCGACGCAGACGGGCTTCCGCCGATGGCGCCGGCACTGGCCGAGCGTTGGGTGCCGCTCTGCACGTCGGTCTACGATGCCGTCGCCGAAGGCCGGGCGGGACACGTGCTCGACGCCTACGCGGGTGTGAACCCGGCAGAGTTCTTCGCGGTGGTGACCGAGGCGTTCTTCGACGACCCGCACGAACTCGCGCACCATCACGCCGATCTGTATGAGTGCTTCGCCGACTACTACGGCCAGGACCCGGCCACATGGTTCGAGCCGAGCGCCCCCTGAAGCGACGCCGACCCCTGAGGCCGTCGTCAGGACGGTGCGGGTCGCGTCACGGGCAGTGTGCCATCGTGTCGACATGGAGCGATCGAACACACGTGCCCGCCACCTCTCCCGCCGCCACGCTGCGGGTGCCGCCGCCATGGCACTGCTGCTGACGGCAGCGGGCGCGGGGTGTGGAAAGGACGAAGTGAAGGCGACCAAGGATTCCACCACCCCGCCGAGCACGACGGCTGCGGCCGGGTCCTCGATGAAGCCAGCCAGCGGTCTGGCCGGCACGTCGTGGAAGCTGACCGGTGCCGTCGCCAACACGGTGCCCACGTTGGCGTTCGACAAGGCGGGCACGTTCTCCGCCAACACCGGGTGCAACACGCTCAACGGCTCGTGGACTGCGAAGGGCGACGCTCTGACGCTCAAGGCGGGGCCGATGACGCAGATGGCATGCCTCGACGCTGCCGCCAACACCCAAGAGACCACGATCGTCGATGCGTTCGCCAAGGTGGCGAAGTTCAACCAGACCGACACCTCGCTCAAGCTCCTCGACGCAAGCGGCAAGGACCTGCTGGCATACGAAGCGGTCTCCGGTGATCTCGCGGGGACCTCGTGGAAGGGAACCGGCGTCAACACCGGCAGCGCGCTGGTGACCTCGGCGCTCGTCGAGAAGGTCACCCTTGACTTCGGCGCTGACGGGACCGTGTCGGGCAGTGACGGCTGCAACACCTTCACGGGCACCTACACCCTCGATGGTGCGAACGTCAGTTTCTCGGAACTGGCGTCCACAAAGAAGGCCTGCGCCGCAGACGTGCAGGAGGTCGCAGACCAGTACGTGGCTGGTCTCGCCGCAGCGACCAAGGTCGAGCGGTCCGGGAACTCGCTGACGTTGCGCGACGACGCCGGAGCGATGCAGTTCACGGCCACCCTGGCCAGTTGAGTTGAGCGCCGGGCCAACAGGCCCGGCGCAACCATGTCGAGCACGCACGCGCTGGCGGCTGGTGGGAGTCGACGCGTTGGCGTCGAGTCGTTCAGCCCTGGCGACCCTCGGCGATGATGCCTTCGGCGATCGTGGCTGCCGCCGGGTCGAGCGGTGTGGCGAACCCGCCGCCATAGGGCGGTGGGGCGGACGGTGTCGCAGCCGACGGTGCCGACGAGGACCGGAAGTCGGGATCGGCGAACTGGGGTGCGCCGAACGCGGGGTCGGTGAACACCGAGTCTTGGAACGCAGGGTCGATCGTCGCCATGGCCCCCGGTTCGACGCCCGCCTGGTACTCGATGAATCCGGCTTCGGCGACACCGCCGATGGGGTGTTCGGCCCCGACCATCGCAGCGTCAGCGAACTCCGGCGTGGTGATTGCCGCCTCGGCCTCGGCGCCCAGGGTGGCCCCGACCGGAGCCTGAACGGGAACAGCCGCCGCAGCGGCGGCGATCATGGCGGCATCGGCTGCTGCGGCTTCGGCGATGAGCGCTGCGACTTCGGCTTCGAGCTGAGGATCTTCGGCGAACGGCGGGACGTCCACAGCGTGATGGGGGGCGGGCCCGGTGCGCTCCACGCCGAGGTCCTCGGTGAAGTACAACTCGAGGACCCGGTCGACCAGCTCCGGAGTCAGCACCCGCGACTGGTTCTCGTAGCGGCAGATCGCGTTGGCCAGCTTGCAGACCACGCCGGGCAGGTACGCACGCAGCTCGCCGTCGCCCTGGGAGCGCGCCGCCTGACGCAGACGGACAGCGGCCGGGGCCTGCAGCTCGATGCCCATCTTCCGACTGACCCTGGACAGGATCCAGTCGAACTGCTCGTCGGTGCACGCCCCGATGTAGATCTTGTTGTGGATCCGTCGGAAGAACGCCTCGTCACCGAGCTTCGCGGGATCCAAGTTGGTCGACAGCACCACCTTCAGCTCGAAGGGCACCTCGAACTTGCGGCCGAGCAACGTGAGGTAGTCGACGCTTCGATCGAGCGGAACGATCCAGCGGTTGAGCAGCGCGTCGGGTGTCATCGCCTGACGCCCGAAGTCGTCGATGACCAGGATCCCGTTGTTGGCCTTCATCTGCAGCGGCGCCAGGTAGACGCCGCTGTCGCGCTCGAGTTGGAGGTCGAGCATGCCGGCGTGGAGCTCGCCGCCGGTGATGACGGCGGGGCGGTGACATGCCACCCAGCGTCGGTCCATGCCCGATGGCTGGTGGTCGATCGCGTCGTGCAGCGTGGGGTCGTACACCGACACGATCTGGCCGTCGACCTCCACGCAATGCGGCACGAGCACCACGTCGCCGTAGGCCCGGATGATCCGCTCGGCGACCGACGACTTGCCGGTGCCGGGCGGGCCGTAGAGGAACATCGCTCCGTCGCCGTGGATTGCGGGGCCGAGCTGGTCGAGCAGGCCGTCGGACAGGACGAGGTCGGAGAACGAGCGCTGCAGTCGGTCGTGGTCGAGCTCGATCTCTGGGCGTTGGTGACGCACGACGTTCGTGTAGAGGTCGAGTGGCACCGGCATCGGCCCGCAGTAGATGCTCTCGCGTGAGCGCTGGGTCGCGAACTGCTGGCCGGCCTCGGTGGGGCGCACCACGTAGGCGCGACCGTCCATGCCGTCGTACTCGATGAGCTTCCGATCTCGCATGCCGTTGAGGATCGTCTCGACGATCGTGACCGAGACGTGGAGCCGCTCGGCGAGCGCGGTCATGGGAGTGCGCCCGTCCACGACGGCGCGCCGGATCACCAGGTCCTCCATGAGCGACCGACTGAGTCCGAGTCCTTCGGGACTCGTGGGCGTGCGGATGTCCGGGATCTCGTCGGTGGTGCCGATCGTGGCGTGCATCTGGTTCCCGTCTGCCATCGGGCGTGCATGGTCCTCCGGGCCGACTGCCGGTCGGCTCGGGTGACCTCTTGGCCCGTTCGTCGTGCTGGTGCAGATCAGGTATCGGCGCGTCGGTGCCGAACCTGAACCGTTCGGCATCGGAGCCCGTGTGAGGAACTCGGTGCGGGCGCGGCTTGAATGGGGTGGTGAGCAGCGCCCCGACGACCCGCGCCTACCGGAAGGGGGTGCTCGTCGACGAGGGATTCCCCATCGCTCAGGTGTCGGATCACCTCGACACGGACCACACGATCGTGTGGGTGGACCTGTGCATGCCGACGGGCGAACACCTCCACGAGCTCGCGGACGAGCTGGGCCTGCACGAACTCGCGGTCGAGGACGCGCTGGGTCCGCACCAGCGTCCCAAGCTGAACCGCTACGCGAGTCACCTGTTCATGGCGACACACGCGGTCTCGGTCGACGAGGACGCCGGAGCGCTGAACGTCATCGAGATCGACCTCTTCATCGCGGATCGGTGGCTCATCACCGTGCGCAAGGACGCGGGCTTCGATCTGGCGCCGGTGATCGACCGGACCGACCGCGTTTCTGATCTGTCCAACGGTGGTGTGGCGTTCATCGTGTACGCCCTGCTCGACGTGCTCTTCGACGGGTACTTCAACGCGGTCGAGTCGTTCGACGAGTACTACGACGTGGTGTCGGACCAGATCTTCGACGAGCGCCCGCTGGGGCCCGCCGATCAACGCCACTGGTTCCAGATGCGACAGGCGCTCATCCGGCTGCACCGGATCGTGTTCCCGTTGCGCGAGGCGGTCAGCGCGCTGATGCGGCGCGAGCATGACCTGGTCGGTGCCGAGATCTATCCGTACTTCCAGGACCTCTACGACCACGTCCTGCGCATCACGGAGTCCACCGACTCGCTGCGCGACCTGGTGTCGACGATCGTCGAGACGAACCTCAGCGTTCGTGACTATCGCCAGAACCAGGTCATGAAGAAGGTGACGAGTTGGGCCGCGATCATCGCGGTGCCGACGCTGGTCACCGGCTTCTACGGCATGAACGTGAAGTTCCCGGGGATCGCGACCCGCTGGGGGGCGGCGCTCGCGGTCGCGCTGATCTCGATCACCTCGGTGTCGCTGTACACGACGTTCCGGCGCAAGGACTGGCTCTGACCGGCACCGGAGCAGGTGGCCTCACGCGACGAGCCTGAGGAACTCGTCCATCGCAGCGTCCACACCGTCGTGGTCGCCGGTTGCGAGCAGGTCGAGGAGGAGTCCCCGGCTGACCGCGACGCCCAGCCGGGCTCGTGCGCGCGCTGTGTGACGGTCGACGCCTTCTGCTTCGAGTAGTTCTGCGACCGGTGTCACCCATGTCTCGACGATGCCGTCGAGGAAGTCGGCCGCCCACGGGGCACCGAGCAGCGCCTGTGCATACAGCTCGAAGAACAGGCGCTCGAGCGGAGCGAGCGCTGGGTCCGACAACCGGGCCCAGAACGCCGCTCCCACTGCGGTTCGGTCAGGCTGGCCGAGGTGTGTCGTCTCGAACGGACTGGGGTCGGTCGATGGCGTAGCAGCTGACTGGGTGCTCGGCGAGCGTTCGAGCGCGACCAGGCCCGCAAGCGCGTCTCGTTGGCGCCGCTCGACCTCCTGGACCACCGCGATCAGTAGGCCGTCGCGAGATCCGAAGTGGTGCAGCAGCATCCGGTGGCTCGAACCCACTCCCGAAGCGATCGTGCGGAGACTCCGATCGGCAAGGCCGTGCGCCCCTCCGTAGCTGACGACGGCATCGAGGAGTCGGTCGCGCGCGTTTGGGCCGGGGTCCGCTGCAGCATCGTCGGTCAGGCCCATGGCGACAGTGTCTGGTGGATGGCGGTCGACCACAAGTCGCCGGGACGACTCATGCAGCACCGACATGTACCAAATGGTACATGTCGGTGCTAACGTCGCGACCGTGCAGTACGAACGAACCTTCTCTGTGGCGGCATCAGCGGACGTGGTGTGGTCGGTGATGTCGGATGTCGAGCGTTGGCACACCTGGACGGATTCGATCCGCTCGATCGAGATCGTGTCGAGTGCAGGCGGGCACCCCCACGCCACGTCGCTCGAAGTCGGCTCGCAGGCGATCGTTCGCCAACCCGGATTTCCGGCGGCGAAGTGGACAGTGACCGAGTGGCGAGCGGGCCGAACCTTCACGTGGGAGTCGCTGGCACCCGGGCTGCGATCCGTGGGCATCCATGCGGTCGAGTCGGCCGGCGAAGGAGCCAGCACGGTGACGCTGTCCATCGGTCAGACCGGGCCGCTCGCCGGGGTCATGGGGGCGTTGTTCGGTCGCAGGTCACGGCGCTACGTCGACCTGGAGGCGAACGGTCTCCGCTCCGCTGCTGAGGGGCTCGACGCCACCGCCTCGGACTGATCGCTGCCCGTCCCGTCGGGTGCCGGCAGCGCCGGTCTGCGCCGAATCCCGGTCCCGGCCGCGCAGAGCACTAGGGAACAGTCCAGCGGGCGCGGAGGCGGGTCAGGCAGGGGATCGTCAGTTGACCTGACGCTCTCGACCCTCCCAGTACGGGGCGCGCAGCTTGTACTTCTGGAGCTTGCCGGTGGCGGTGCGTTCGAGCTCCGTGCGCACCTCGACCGACGTCGGGCACTTGTAGTGAGCAAGGACCTCGCGGCAGTGGGCGATGAGCGTGCGCTGCACCGACTCCGGCTCCACCTCGGCGAGACGGCCGAGGTCCGAGTCCGGGTCGAGGACGACGAGCGCCTTGACCGTCTCGCCCCACTTGTCGTTCGGCACGCCGATCACGGCGGCTTCGATGACGGCGGGGTGACCGAAGAGCGCGTCTTCGACCTCGATCGAGCTGACGTTCTCTCCGCCGGAGATGATCACATCTTTCTTGCGGTCGACGACGGTGACGTAGTGCTCGTCATCGATCACGCCGCCGTCACCGGTGTGGAACCAACCGCCGGCGAGCGCTGCCTCGGTTGCCTCGGGCTGGTTCCAATAGCCTTTGAGCACGGTGTTGCTCCGAGCGAGGAGCTCCCCGTCGGCATCGGTGGAGATCCGCACGCCGAGCGCCGGCGCGCCGGCTCGGACGAGCTTGCGCGCCCGGTCCCCCGGCGTGAGGTCGTCCCACTCGGAGCGGCCGCGGCTCATGGTGAGGAGCGGAGCGGTCTCGGTGAGGCCGTAGATCTGGATGAACTCCCAACCGAGCTCGGCCTCGACCCGCTCGATGATGGAGGTGGGTGGCGGTGCTCCCGCAACGATGATGCGCACCCGATCACGGCCGGGGACCTCACCGTCCCAGGACGCTGCGGCGTCGAGCACCATCGACACGACCGCCGGGGCGCCGCACATGAGGGTCACGCCGTGGCGTTCGACGCGTCGGAGGATCTCGGGTCCGTCGACCTTGCGCAGGACCACCTGCGTGACGCCCATCGCCGCGGTCGCGAACGGCATCCCCCAGCCGTTGCAGTGGAACATCGGCAGCGTGTGCAGGTACACGTCGCGGTCGCTCACACCGGCCTGCCAACCGAAGGTGGCCGCGTTGACCCACTCGTTGCGGTGCGTCATCTCCACACCCTTGGGCCGCGCCGTCGTTCCCGAGGTGTAGTTGATGTGCGCCGTTGCGTCCTCGTCGGGCTCCCACGGGGAGGCCTCGAGGTCGTGTCGGTAGAGGATCTCGTCGGTGTCGGTCCCGATCGTGAGCTTCGTCGGAGCGGTCACGTCGGCGAGCGCTGCTTCGAGCTCAGGGTCGACGAGCAGCACGTCCGCGCCGCAGTGCTCGACGATGTAGGCGACCTCGACGGGCGACAAGCGGAAGTTGACCGGCACCGCGATCCGGCCCGACGCCGGGGCGCCGTAGAGCAGGGTGAGCAGGCGGGCCGAGTTCTGCGACACCATCGCAACACGCCCGCCCTGGGGGACGCCGAGCGACTCCAGCCCGGCGCCGAGCGCCCGGGACCGCTCCGCCAGCGCCGCGTACGTGAGCGGGCCGCCGTCGACCGCGCAGAGCGGCGGCGCGGGTTGGTCCGGTTCGTCGATCACGCCGATGCGCTGCCCGTAGACGAGCTCAGCCCTGTCAATGTGGTCCCGGATGGTCAACGCCACCTTCATCTGCGTGCTCCCTCTGGTGTCGACGGGGGTGCTGCCCCGACGCTCCTGTTGGTCATGGGTTGATGGCGGTGCCGTAGGAGAAGTAGCACCAGGGCTTCGGCCCCTTGACGTATCGGGCCGTGATCTCCAGGTCGACGAAGCCGGCGTCGAGCAGCATCTGCTCGGGGTCGCGGGTCAGGTGGCAACCGCCGGCGATGCGCCGCTGCACCGGCTCGACCCGTCGCTGCCAGCGGGCGACGCCGGCATCGGGTGCTCCGCCGTGCTCCAACAGGTGGAACCGGGCGCCGGGCTTGAGCACCCTGCGGAGCTCGGACAGGGCCAGCATCGGGTCGGGGATCGTGCACAGCGTGAACGTGCACAGGCCGGCATCGCAGCTGTCGTCCGGCAGCGGCAGGTGCTGGCCGTCGAGTCCGACCTGCTCGATGGCCACGGTGCTTGCCAGCACCCGGCGTGCCGCGAGCTCACGTGACGGCAGCGACGGCTCGACCGCCCACACCTTGGTCACCTCGGACGGGTACAGCTCCACGTTGAGCCCGGTGCCGAAGCCGATCTCCACGACGTCGCCCGTCAGTCCGTCGATCGCCTTCGCCCGGTAGCGGTCCATCCCCTTGCTGCCGCAGGTCGCCTCGACCAAGCGGGGCAGCACACGATCGTCGTAGACGCCCATCGGAGCCCACCGTACGGGATCGGTCCCGCCCGTTCCGTGCGAAGTGGTTACCGGGCGCGGAAGTGCGCCACGCGGGCGGGTTGCGAAGCGGTTCCGTTCGCCCCGATCGGATGAGGCCGTGGACCGTTGCGGGCCACCAGACTGTGCGTCGATGGCCAGCGCACCGAACACCGCCGACTCGTCGACGACCTTGGCCGTGCCCGTCGTCGCGCCGGCTGACTGGTCGATCGAGTCGACGCGCGGGTTCGGGCCGTTCGTCACCCACGTCCGCTACCGACTGGCGGACGGCTCGACCCGCATCTGGCAGTCCCGCGACGGTCGCAAGGGCCTCGATCAGCCGGGCGTCCCTCGGCGAACGTGGTGGATTGCGATCCTGTTCTGCATCGGATCGACGTGCTTCACCGTCGGGCCGTTGCCGTTCTACGAGCAGTGGGTCGGAACCCGTTGGGTCGGCATCACGTTCTTCGTCGGGTCGATCTTCTTCACCTCGGCGAGCGCGCTGTGCTTCATCGAGGCGGCGAACGCTCCCGGAGCGGTCGGAGCGGACGGGTCGCAACGACGACACGGGCCGCTCAGATTGGTGGCGTGGCGTCCTCGTTCGATCGACTGGTGGGCCACAGGGGTGCAGTTGATCGGCACCTTCTACTTCAACGTCATGACCTTCCTGGCCATGTCGGACAGCTGGAACGTCCAACAGGAGAACCGCCTGGTGTGGCGGCCCGACACCGTTGGCTCGATCTGCTTCCTGGTGGCCAGCTACCTGGCCTGGGCCGAGGTCTGCCATTCCGCCGGGCGGCTCCGAGTGCGTGATGTGTCGTGGTGGATCGTGGTGCTCAACCTGCTCGGCTCCATCTGCTTCGGCGTCTCGGCCGTGGGCGCGTTCACCCTGCCGACCGGAGATGCAGCCAACTTGTGGCTCGACAACGCCGGCACGGTGGCCGGCGGCGTCTGCTTCTTCGTCGCCGCTGCGCTGCTCGTCCCCGAGGCACGCTCGGAGCACCGCAGCGCGGAGCACGACTGAGCCAGCGCGGCACGTGGGCGGGACCGTCGCTGACGGAGCCGACTTCCGCCCGGGTGCCTCTGTCGCCTTGACTGTTCGGTGTGACCGATCCGATCGAACAGCGCGACATCCTCGTGATCGGCGGCGGGCCGGCGGGCGCTGCGGTGGCCATGCGCGCCGCTGCGGGGGGCGCATCGGTGGCGGTGTTCGAGAAGGGCCGCCCTGGTCGCGACAAGATCTGCGGCGACGGCCTGACCCCTCGGGCCGTTCGGGCGCTCGACGTGCTCGACGTGTCGCTCGACGACGCCCACCGGATCGACGGACTGCGGATGAAGGCCAACTCGACGGTGCGTCAGATGCCCTGGCCGGGCATCGACCCCTTTCCGGGTCACGGAGCGGTGTGGCCGAGGCGCCTCCTCGACGATCGTCTGATGGCGCTGGCCGCCAAGGCGGGCGCCGAGGTGCTGTGGGAGCACGAGGCGGTGCCGACCGTGGTGGAGTCCCCGGCCGTGGCACCCAACAGGGCGACCGGCGTGATCGCGACCGGACCCGACGGGGTCGAGCGGCGGTGGGAGGCGCCGCTCGTGGTGCTCGCTGCAGGTGCGCCCGGTGCTGCTGCTCGGCTGCTGGGCGCCGAGCGAGTGCCGGACGAGACGTTCGGGCTCGCCATCCGGACCTACGCCGAGTCGCCGCGTCACGCGGAGCGGTACCTCGAGGCCTGCCTGACGTTGCGCGACGAGGCGGGCACCCCCGTCCCCGGCTACGGCTGGATCTTCCCGGCGGGCGACGGCACGGTCAACATCGGCGTCGGTGCGCTGTCGACCATGAAGGGGTTCAAGAAGTTGAACCTCAACAAGCTGCAGGAGAGCTATCGGTCCCTCGTCGGCGACGACTGGCAGCTCGGCCCGGATCTGGAACGCCCCCGCGCCTGGCGTCTGCCGATGAGCGCGCAGCGTCGGTCGGGACCGGGCTGGGTCGCGATCGGTGACGCCGCCGGCCTGGTCAACCCGATGAACGGCGAAGGCATCGACTACGCGCTCGAGTCCGGCGTGCTGGCCGCGGACCTGTTCCTCGACGACCCGTCCGGCGCCCCGGTGCGATACGACGCCGAGGTGGGGGAGCGCTTCGATGCCTTCCTGCGCACCGGTCGTCGCTTCAGCTTCCTGATCGGACATCCGTGGGTGCTCCGCAACGGGCTCCGCGTCGCGGTCGGCACGCAGGCGGTCGCGGAGATCACGTTGCAGGTCATGGGCAACCTCGTTGACGGCGAGACGCCCGGCGCGGGCGGGTGGACGATGCGCGCCGCGGACAGGGTGCTCGCCGTGGCGGATCCGCTGCTTCGCCGCACCCGAGCGGCAGCCTGATCGCCGTGCTCTGATCGCGGGTCCGCTTGCCCGAGCGAGACGGCAGGTCCGTGCTGAGCGGCCCCCTTCCGGCACGGGGTCGCCGGGCGTATGGTCGGTTCCATGACCGATGTCGATGCTCCCGGTGCTGGCCCGAACCACGCACAAGCCACCTACTGGGAGGATCGGTCCGGCTCGTGGATCGCGTCCGAGGCGTGGTGGCTGTCGACCGTGGCGGGACCGTTCGGCGACGCGGCGACGGAGCAGCTCAATCCCCGTCCGGGGCAACGGCTCCTCGACATCGGCTGCGGCACCGGTCCGACCACGGTTCGCCTCGCGAAGATGATCGGTCCCGACGGGACGATCACCGGCGTCGACATCTCCCCGTCGATGGTCGATGCCGCCCGTCGTCGGGCAGCGGACGCGGAGGTCGACAACGCCACGTTCGCTGTCGCCGACGCACAGGTCGCCGATCTAGGCGTCGAGGTGCTCGACGGCGTGTTCTCGCAGTTCGGCATCATGTTCTTCGCGGATCCGACCGCTGCATTCGCGAACGTCCGCGCTGCGGTGCGCCCCGGTGGTCGCCTGGCGTTCGCGTGCTGGCAGGACCTGTCGCGCAACGACTGGATGACCGTGCCCGGTGTCGCCGCGGCGAGCGTGACGGGACAGATCCCGACGATGCCCGAACCTGGCGCCCCGGGGCCGTTCTCCCTGGCCGATCCGGATCGCATCCGCAAGGTGCTCACCGACGCCGGGTGGGCCGACGTGAGAATCGCGGACGTGACCACCGACGTGGTCGTCCCCGAGGATCGTGTTGAGGACATGCTCGTCGGCGTGTCGCGGATGGGGGCGGTTCGCGAGCAGCTCGAGGCGTTCAAGGATCCGGCCATGCGCGACCGGATCTCCGACGCAGTTCGCACGGAGCTGTTGTCGCGGCTGGTCGACGGTGAGGTTCGTCTGGCCTCCGCCGCGTGGGCGGTCACTGCCGTCGCGTGAGCAGGGCTGCGCCCGAGCCGTGTTGGTCCGGGCCTCAGCCGTGCTGCCAGATCCGATTGGCCAGCGAGTTGGTGCCCTCGAGCGCAACCACATCGAGCGCTGCGATCTCGCCGGCATCGAGCGTCCAGCCGAGTGCTCCCGCGTTGTCGGCGGCCTGCCGCTCGTTCTTGGCGCCGGGGATCGGCACGGCTCCCTTGTCGATGACCCAACGCAGCGCCACCTGGCTGGGCGTTCGGTCGTGTGCGTCGCCGACCTCTCGGAGCACCGCGACCACACGGTCCACATCCTCCATCGGGTGAGCGGAGAACTTGCGGGTCGACGGCGGCGGGTTCGACGCCGAGTACTTGCCGGTCAGACGGCCTTGTCCGATCGGCGAGTAGGCGATCGGCACCACCCCCAGGTCGTGGCACGCGGCGAGCAGCCCGCTCGATTCGGGGCGGGTCCGCAACAGCGACAGCTCGATCTGGTTGGACGCCAGCGGCACGCCGCGCTTGGCGAGCTCGCCATGGATCCGGGTCATCTCCTTGATCGAGTAGTTCGACACGCCGACCGCAGCGGTCTGACCGGTCTCGACGACGGTCGCGAGCGCGTCGGCCAGGGCGGACGCGCTCCGCAGGCTGATCGGGCCGTGGATCTGGTAGAGGTCGACTGACGGGATCTGCAGCCGCCCGAGCGACGCTTCGAGCGCGTGGCGGAGCGCTGGCCCGACGTTCAGCTTCCATGGTGCCGGCCAGAACTTGGTGGCGATGACGAGCCCGTCGCGTCGGGTCGGGTCGATCTGGAGCAGCCGACCGACGATGCGCTCGCTCTCGCCGTTGCCGTAGACCTCGGCAGTGTCATAGAAGCCGATGCCCGCGTCGAGTGAGGTGCGCCAGGCGTCGCCGATCGTGGTCTCGGTGATCGCGGTGTCGTAGCTCCCCATGCCCCAGGTCTTGGAGTCGCCCCACGCCCATGTGCCGACGCCGAGCGGCGGAACCGGGGTCGGACACCCGGGGAACGTGACGGTCTGGCGGTCGTGTTGGCTGCTCACCGCTCCAGCCTGTCACCCTTTGCCGGCGGCGCGGGTCTTGCCGACGGCGCGGGTCTTGCCGACGGCGCGGATCAGTCCGGGCGGGCGTCGAGCAGCGCGAGCAGCTTGGTCGTCGTGGACCAGGTGCGGATCGTCATCAGCTGGTACTCGGGCGTGCCGGACAGCTTCGCGATCTTGCTCTTGGTGCGTTCGGTGCCCAGCCGGGCGAAGTAGAGCGCGCGTGTGCCGGCCCACGCCTCGTCCACGCCGTCGCGCAGCTGCACCACTGGCAGGGCCTTCGCCGGCGTCAGCGGCGCCTTCAGGAATGCGACGTCGCAGTAGTAGTCGTCGGGTCGTTCACGGAACAGGTCGGGAGCGGAGCTGACCGCGGCGCTCAGCTGCGCCAGAGACCGCACGACCACCGTGATCCGGTTGTCGAAGCGCTCGTCGATCGCCGCTTCGAGGTGGTCCTCCAGACCGGCGGCCGGTTCGTCGGTGCGGAACAACACGTTGCCGGAGTTGATGTACGTGGTGACGTCGTCCATCCCGGCATCTCGGAACACCTCGGCCAGATCCGCCATGCGGATCGGATTTCGGCCGCCGACGTTGATCGCCCGCAGCAGTGCGACATATCGGGTGACGGCCATGGTCCGACAGTAGCGACGGCGAAGCGGTCGACAGGGCGGCGGTGGACCTGCCGGGGCAGTGTGTCGCATCGGGTGCGACTCCCTGCGGGTGCGACTCCGGCCGGGTGGTCCCACGGGCGACAGCGTCGCTGACGATGGCCTACGGTCCACGGTCGCCGCGACTCGCGGACCGACGCCAGGAGCACCGATGCGCAACTTCACCTTCCAATGGACTCGTGACCAGTACGACGCCGACCTGGCAGAGCTGGAAGAGACCGGGTCGACGAGCGTGATCGACAACACCTTCGGCTCCGGCTTCATGGCACTCGGTGTCGGCAACGGTGACGCCATCTACGTGGTGAACTGGCACGAGGGCGAGCTGAGCGTGCTGGGCCGATTCGTCGTCGACCGTGTGCTGGACCGGGTGATGGCCCGCAAGGAGTTCGGCGACGACTTCGACGGCGAGGAGCTCGTCGTTTCGCAGGACGGCCGGGTCACCTACGAGGTCTTCGACGCGGTGTTGAACGGCCCGGAGCTCGACGACGAAGACGACGACATGATCGGGCTCATCGAGTTCGTGACCGAGGGCGGCGACATCGAGGCACCAGCTCGCGCCGGCGACGGCTCGGTCGACCCTGAGGCCTTCCACGGCGTCCGGGAGATCAGCGCGGACACCGCAACGCTGTTCGACGAGCTGCTCGGCTTCGAACCCGACCAGGTGATCGGCGCCGACGACTCGATCGCCCGCCGTCTGGTGTCGATCGACTACTTCCTCGACGACGAAGGCGTGGCGTCGGTGACGGTCCCGTGCGAGGCGGGCGAGCTGCTCGCCCGTTGGCGTGACGCAGATCTGGACCAGGTCGCCGACGCGGTGCTCGACGACGCGGAGCAGCTCGCGGACGTCGTGTGGGCGGAGCTGGAGCAGTGGGCTGCGGAGACCGAGGTCACGATCCTCGCTGACCGGGGCAACGTCGGTGAGCAGATGCGCGAGTACCTGGCGGTGATGGCCGAGCTCGACCACGACGGCCACGATCACTGACTTCGGGGTCGCCGGCGTGGCTCGCCTCGGCGTTGTGAGAGCATCGCGCTCAATTTCCTCAGATCTGGCCGTCGACCTGCCGAGAAGAGCAGGGACCACACGACGGCGCGCAGTGCGCGAGCCGGAGGAGGAACGGCCCGATGAACGAGTCCGGACAGGATCCGACGAGCGAACCCCGCACAGCGGCCGGTGAGGGCCGGTCGGGCGCCGACGTGGCGACCGCCGGCAGCGGCAGAGCGTCGACCCCCAAGTGGATCGCAGCGTTGATCGTGACGGCCTTGGTCGCCGCCGGATCCGCCTGGTTCCTGACAGAGCGCTCGACGCGGGAGGACCTCGGTCAACCCGTCGCGCTCGACGAACTGGACCCATCGGCATCGACGACCGGTTCCGACTCCGGTGACATCGCCAGAGATGCGGTCACGGACGCAGCGAACGCTGCGAAGCAGCCGAGCTGGTTGTTCAGCCTGACCTCGACCGGCGGAACGTTCAGCGCGAACGCCATGAACCCGGACATCGGCACGATGACGCTGACCGGCATCAGTGTCGACACCGTCGGGTTCACCGACCGGCCGGTGCGTGACGCAGTGACGTTCGCGACCGACAAGCTGCCGACGGCGTGGACCCAGATGTTCTCGGATTCGGATCCGAACGCGGTCCTGGTCACGCGCGGCTCCGACGGGACCCGACACACCTATGTGCTCGAGCTCTCGAGCCCGACCGTCGACGGCACGTCGCTCACCTTCCAGGTCGCAGCCATCCAGGGCAAGGACCACAGCTCGCAGCTGCCGGACATGCGCGTCCTCGATGCCGCCATGCCCCCGGGGAGCTTCGCTGAGGCCACGCTGTTCATCGACAGCGTGACGCCGCCCGGCCCGCACTGGATCTGCACGACGGGGCCCGCCGGGAACCAGACCCAGGTCACCCCGCCGGCACCGATTCCGTTCGACTCGTGGAACTCGACGGCGTCGAACCAGTTCGAGGCCCAGTGCTTCGCGAAGAAGGCGACGCCCAGCGTCGTCGGTGTGACGAACTAGGCGACGACCCTGCAGGCTACGTCGCGTAGCGTTCGCTGCCATGAGCAGGCCGAAGCAGCGCAAGGGTGGGCGTGTCACGCCCAAGGGCACGGGTTCGAACAACGGCCCGGTGATCTCGAGCGGTCCTGGGCGCCAGTCGTTGCCGTCCTCCGGACTCGGTTCGGGACCGTTCGGCGCGAGCGCCGGCGGCTTCGACGACCCGTTCGGCGGAGCACTCTCCGGTCCGCTCGGCAGCACGTGGGACGACGAGTACGACGAGGGCGACCCCGACGTGTTGTCGCTCGCCGGCGACGCGATCGCGAGCGGTCACCCTGCCGAGCTGCTGGTGCTGGCCTCCACGTTCGCGGAAGCCGTCGCTGACGCCGGCCGACGTCGACCGCTGATCGCCGAGGTCGACCCCGACGACCCTGACGCGGAGATTTCCTGGGACGTCATCGTCGACGACTTCGTCAACGTCACCCGGCCCGAGACCACCGCGATCCTCCACGCGCTCATCCCGTTCGCGCCGCCCGAGGTCGGTGCGGTGCTCGCTCGTGAGCTCGCCGGTCGGTCCACCCCTGGCCTGCCCGAGTGGATCTCCTCGATCGGCGATGCCGAGGTCACCGACGTGTGGGTGCGGAGCGCGCTGCTCGGCGACGACGATGACTGGTTCCTCGGCGTGCGCTGGCCGACCGGTCAGCAGCTGACGTTCGTCGTGCACGCCGACCACCACGCCGGTGGGATGGTGCAGGACGTGTTCCTGGCGCCGATGGCGTTCGAGCAGATGCTCGAGCTCATCACCGGCGACGGGGAGGGGACCGTGGACCAACGGCCGGTCGACCCAGCGGACGCCCGGATGGTGCTGGAGCGGGCGGTGCAGCGTTGGGAGATGACCTACCCGCCGTCGCTCACCGACGATTGGCCGATCATGCGTCCGATGCTGCTGTGGCTGCTGTCCACGCTGCCGGAAGGCGGATCGGACCCCGATCGGAAGTTCGTCGACGACGACACCCGCAACGGGCTCGTCGACTCGTTCCTCGCGTCGTCGTTCGGCGAGCCGGTGCGCGACGACCCGGACACGCCGATGCTCGTCGAGTCGATCCTCTGGTACGGGTGCGACTACGGGGTGGGCGACCCGCTGCGGTGGAGCGAGCTGCGTGTCGAGATGTTGTTGCTCGACTTCTTCCCTCGGAAGGTGGTCGTCGAGGAGGCGTTCCTGGTGAAGCTGCCCGCGGTGCTCTCTGCGTTCGTGGCGTTCGCGATGCAACAGCTGGGCGAGCGTGAAGGGCTCTCGTCGCAGCTCGTGGCGACGCTGAGCGGGCAGGTGCTCGAGACGATCGACGAGATCACCCCGGAGTACTTCGAGCTGATCGCCGACGGCGCCGACGCCGTCGATGACGAACCCGGACCGACTGTCGCACCCAGGTCGTAGGTTCACAGTGCTTCCCCCTCCGGCGTCGGATGATCGTCATCGACGCCCCGTGTACTTCGCGCGCACAGGAGGCCACAATGGCTCTGACCCACAAGCACAGGACCGCTCTCTACGAGGGCTTGTCGGAGATCGTCGATGAGGAGGCGGTGAACGAGATGCTGGCCTATTTCCCCACACGCGACGGTGACGAACCGATCAACCGCGACTTCCTCCGGGCCGAGATGTCGGATCTGCGGGCCGAGATGTCGGACCTGCGGACTGAACTGCAGTCCGACATGTCTGGTCTGGAGAGTCGGATGGTCGATCGGATCGACTCCAAGCTGAACCAGATGATCGTCACGAACATCGCGACGTTGGTGGCGTTCGCTGCGGTGCTGATCGCGGCGGTCAAGCTCTGACCGACCCGCCGTGGTGAGTCGAGCGTCGACGTCCGGCGTGACGTCGACGCTCGATGGCGTCGTACCTGGCGACGCATCGGACCTCACGACCGTGCCGGACTGGGCGAGGCGGGTCCCGGGCGGATGGGCGATCACCGACCGGGGTGTCAGACGGCCTCCCTACACTCGTTCGCGATGAGCAAGAGCAGCGATCAGCAGAGTCGAACGCGTCGGGCGCGATGGTTCGAGCTCGACGACGACGGCCAACCAGAAGCGGAGATGCCCGACGATCTCGACGAGTTGGCTCGGCTCACGAGATCGCTTCGGCGTGCCGGCTACTCCAGCGTCACCATCGACGGTGAGGAGTGGACGATCGAGCCGTGGGGTCTGTCGCCATGGGACGTGAGCCAACATCCGTCTCTGGTGGAGGAGCACTCCGTCTGGCTCGGTGAGTCCATGCTCGACACGCAGCTCGTTCTGGCCCGGATCGGCAACCACTGGTTCGACTGGCAGGAGGGTGATGAGCCGGTGCACCTGGGTCGCTTCCGTTCGTTCGACGCAGCGGTCGCCGCGTCGGAGCTCTTCGTCCTCAGCCCCGACGGCAACGTCGTGTGTGGCCTCGGCGACCCGGCCGCAGCATCCCTGCTGGCCGACAACGGCATCGACACCGACGACTCGAACAACTACTTCGAGTACGAGTCGCTCGGGGTCGACTTCCTCGGTGCCGTCGTGAACTCCGGTGCGTTTGCCGACGAGCTGCTCGACCAACTCGGGGTGGTCCACCATCAGCTCGGGCTCACCACCGTCGAGGAGGTCGCCGAGTTCGCCGCCTACCAAGCGGATCTGTTCGCAGGCGCTGATCCGTGCTGGAACCTGGTGCTCGACACTGCCACGCCACAGGCTCGGGCCGACGGGATCCCGGTCGCGGATGTCGTCCGTGCGATGGTGGCCCGTATCGGTCACGAACGGGCGGCCGTCGATGAGCGGTCAGCACGACTGCCGATCGGCGGCGAGGAGCTTGGATCGATCACGCCGTTCGCCGAGTCGACCGCTGCCGATTCGAGTGCTGACGGGCTGGAGGCTGCCGCGTCGAGCGTGTCGGGGTCGACGTTGGGTTGGACTCGTATCGACGCGGCCCTGAGCGGCGTGTCGATCGGAGCGGCGCTTGATCGTCGCATCGCCGCGTACGACGACATCTCTGCTCACCTGGACACGTGGGAGACCACGATCACCGAAGTGGACGACGGCACCGGGTTCCGCGATGCGGTGGCCGTCGCAGCAGACGCCGGCATCACGCTGGCGCTCGTGACCGCCCACAACCCGATGACCGTCGAGCTCTCCGAGGACGAGAACGAGCGCCGCAACCAGTTGCTGCTCGAAGAGTTCCATCCACCGCTTCGTTCGGTCGGCAGGTCGCCCGACGGGAGCTGGGCAGAAGCGGGCTTCGCCATGCGCATGGGTCCCGCAGCGATCGAAGCAGCGCAGCGCTTCGGTCAGGCCGCGATCTTCGTGGTGTCACCCGAGGGTCGACAGGTGCTCGTCCTGGTCGGTGCTTCGCCCGAGGAGCTCCAGCGAGCGGCCGCCGCGTCCTGATCGAGCGAGGTCAGCGCTTGGACAGGTCGGCCACGATCGCCGGACCTGCCGTCACGGGCGCTGGAGCCCGCAGCGGACCGGGCCGAACGTCGACGCGGGCTTGCCAGCTGCGCATCAGGTTGCCGCCGGGCGAGGTCGCGGCGGCTTTGGCCGAGTCCGCGGCGGGGGCCCCATCCAGACCCAGCAGGTCCGTCGCCACGCCCTTGGCGCGCAATGCGTCGCGCACCTTCGCCGGCTCCATCGACGACACTGCGATGCCCGGCGCGACCAGCTGCAGCTTGGCGGCCTTCACCGCGAGGGCGGTGCTCAGCGTCGTGGGGTCGGCGCAACGCACGAGCGACGCGACCGGCTGGATCGTCGTCGCGTCGGCCGAGACCAGATGATCGCTGACGAGACGAGCGACGTTGTCGGGCACAGGGACCGACGAATGAGCGTTGAGGAACTCGAGGACGGTGGACGCGTCGAGCTCGTCGGCCGCCCGCGCGAGTTGATCGGTCGAGATCCGCCACACCACGGCGGAACCCGCGCTCTCCACTTCGGCGATGCGAACCAGCACTTCGAGCACGTCGACCGGGGCCGCGGCCGGGGCGATGATCGTGTGATCGGGCTGCACCACGAACGTGGACTCACCCTCCAGTTCGGCATCGAGCGACGACGGCGTCGCCGCTGCCCTGGCCGACGGGCTGAGCATCGCCCGACCGGCCCGCCCCAACCCGACGATGGGGCCGGACCCGGTGACTCCAAGGAGTGCCAGGTCGCCGGCGACCTCGGATCCGGCATGGGTCCACACGGCGTGGTGCTCGTGCATCCAGTCGTCGAACTCGGCAGCCCCGACGCCCTCGCCGTCGGGAAGCATCGCCAGCGCGGCGATGGCGGCGAGTCGGGCACCGGCGGTGCCGATCAGCCATCGGTCGTTGCCGGAGCCCTGCAACCACGCCTTCACGACCGACAACCACCGGGCGCCGGGCGACAGCGACGTCCATGCATCGAACCGTTCGGCATCGAGCACCCAGTGCATGCTCGGTGGCGCCGGGCGACCCCGCCCCTTCTTCTCGGCGGCGACGTCGACCGGGATGAGGAGCCCGATCTCGATTGCTGCGTCGGTGACGAGCTCCGCCAACCTGACCGGGACGGCGGACTCGGTGCCTGCCCGCCGCACTGCCTTCACCGGCGGGCGGCGGTCGCCGGACTTCTTGCCTTCGACCGCGTCGGCGGCGAGTCGTTGGGTCACCACCGACGTGGCGGCGACGACGTGGGCGGCGACGCCGATCGGTTCGTCGATCGACGACAGGACGGGTTCGCTTCGCTCCGCCCATGTCGGGAACATGTGGCCCGCCAAGGCGATTCTGACTTCGAGCCACGTCCAGGACGCGTACGAGGCTCCGTAGCGCGATCCGCCGCCTTCGCATCCGATGATCAGGCGCTCCCGGAGTGCGTTCAACGCATCGACGGCTCGGTGATCCCCATAGCTGAGCTCGGTGGACTCGGCTTCCAGATAGGCCCAGAGCCGATGGGTCGGGACGAATCCGGCGATGTCGTCGTAGCGATCCTCCGGGTCCTTGGCCGCGTCCTCCAGGCTCATCGCCGTCACCGCGGTGAACACCTCTGGAGCGAACGGGTGGGCGTCCGCGATGGCGGCCACCAGACGTTCGCCGTGCAACAGGACGCCGAGGACGGCGAGCGCGAGGTCCGCCTTGCGCGGGTCGGTCGGAGTGACGCCGAGCAGTCGACATGCCTTCCGCAGGCGGTCGACGGTGATCGATTCGACATCGCGGAAGAACAGCGGGAGCGGTAGTGGCACCAGAGCCGCGAACTGGTCCCTCAAGCTGACCGTGGTGTGCAGCTCGGGCGGCCCGCCACCGGTGCCGGGCACGGGAAGGTCCGAAACGACAGCGACCCCGACGGTGACGAGCCGTTCGATCCGCTCGTCCATCCGTTCGGCGTCGCCGTCTGTCACCTCTTTGGCGAGCAGTTGGGTGCGGCTCACGGCCCCGATCGCGGTCATGTACTGCACGAGTTGCATGCCCAGCCGGTCGAGTGACGCCAGCACCACCTCGGGATGGCGGGCGACCACCTTTCGCAGGTGCGTCAGCGCACTGTCGCCCTTGGTTCGCTTGTATTGGGCGACGACCTCGACCAGGAGCGGCATGGCCGCAAGCGCTGCGGCGACGCCGTCATCGCCGCCGAAGTTCGGATCTCCCCAGCTGCTGTCGCCCGTCACGGGCCAGCACCGTACCGGCACGGCGCTGCGCATCTCGATGCGCAGGCAGCGCCAGCCCGCGCCTGGCGGTCCTGCGGTGTTTCAGATGCCGAGGTTCGATCGCTCGAGCGCAGCGAGCCCGGCATCGGTGCCGGTGATGTCGACGTTCGCTGCGGTGCGCCGACCCAACAGGTAGAGCAGGACCTCGCCGGGTCGTCCGCTGATCAGGACGTGGTCGTTGCCGCCGCCGGTGCGAATCGCCGCCTCTCCCGGCGCGGCCAACTCGACTCGGACGCCACGGATGTTGCGAGTCATCATCCAGTGCGTGTGTCGAAGGTTCGACCACAACCGGTGCTCGAGCTCTCGTATCGCCGTGATCGGTCGAGGGGTGATGTTGCCGCCGCCACGTCGTACGTCTTCATGGTGGACGAACATCTCCTGGACGTTGGCCAGCCCGTCGAGCGGCTTCCACCACAGCGGTGGGCCCGAGCGCACCTTGCGGACGATCACCTCGAACGGCATTCGCTCCTTTGTGCGTTCGATCGCAGCATCGTGCAGGTGCGCTGCTGGCGGAACGATGATCCCGATGCCGGCGATGGGATCGTGCTCCCGCACATAGAGGTGGGCGGCAAGGTCGTAGTTGGTCCACCCCGCACAGAGCGTGGGGGCCGCGGGCCCGAGCTCCACCAGGAGGTCGCACAAGCCGAGGCGTTCGGACGTCTGGAGCGGTTCGGTCATGCCGTCGAGGCTACGCCCCTCCTCATTCGGCCCGTTCGGTGCAATGACGCCGATGTGTCGCCGTGCCAGGTCGATCACGTGCTGAGCCGCAGCGAGCCTCTTGGTTCCCGTCGCATAGTCGGGGGTGGTTCCGCCGCCGACCAAGTGGCGGAGTCGTTCGGTCATCGCTCAAGCGGGAACTCGTTCACCGGCACCGGTTCGCGACCCGAGCGGAGGCCGACAACGTCTGAACAGCAGATCTGTGGTGTCGCGGGACATCCCGGACAGGTGTCGCGGGACTTGTCTGACACTAGGTGGTGGGTCGGCCTGGTCGGTTGTAGAGGTTCTGGCGCTTCTTGGTGGGGTCGATGGTGAGTTGTCGGATGAGTGCGCCGTTGATGAACACGTGGGCGTGGAGCCCGGTGAGGATGGTGGTGGCCTGCTTTCCGTTGTGAGCGGCCGCGACGGCGATGCGGGTCTTGTTCGGGCCGTGGACGGTGCCGCAGCTGACGGTGTTGATCGTGACCTGGGGCGGGGCCGTGATGGGCTGGTCGGCAGGACCGGCCTTGGGGGCGGTGGCCCACACCGCGGCGGGGGTCTGACGGTTGATGCTTCGGTGGGGCCGGTGGTGGTTGTAGAGGTGTCGGAACATGTCGAGTTGTGCTTGGAGCTCGACGATGGTCGTCGCTGGTCCTTGGGCGGCGAGGAACTTCTTGAGGCTCTGGTGGAACCGTTCGACTTTGCCGTTGGTCTGGGGGTGAAATGGCCGCGAGTGCGCTGCTGCGACACCGAGGACAGCGACGAGCGCTGCGAGCACGTCACGGAACGCTTTGGCGTTGTCGGACTGGAACCGTTGCGGCCAGCCCAGCGTCATAGCGGCGTGGGCTACGACATCGAAGCTGAACGTGCCAGTGCATGAGCGGGTAGCGACCGACGCGACGAGGAGTCGGCTGTGGTCGTCGATGATGTTGAGGATCTTCACTTCGGAGCAGTCGGTGAGTTCCCAGGAGGTGTCGTCGAGTTGCCACGACTCGTTCGCTCGTTCTGCAGTGAACCGGCGTAGCGCCCGTTTCGGTGCCTTCGCCGGGTCCGCGGTGATGAACCCGCGCCGGGTGAGGATCCTCCAGATCGTTGCTTCGGAAGGGACGTCGTCGACGTCGCTGAGGTAGGAGCGGATCGAAGCCGGCCCGGCGTCCAGGCCCAGGTCGTCGAGCTCCTTGCGTTTCGACACGACGAGATCCTCGATACTGGCCGGTGTGCGGTTCGAGACCCGGTGCGGGGCCCGAGACCGCGACTCAAGGCCGGCTGCGCCCTCGGAGTCGTAGCGGCGTCGGATCGCGTAGAAGCGATCTCGTGAGAGGCCGTGATCGCGACAGAACGCAGAGACGTTCAACGTCGACAGATCCGCCTCAGCGATCGTCAGGCGGAGGTTCATCGGGACTTCCCTTCTTGCCATGACCGCCAGGGTCGTGGCCACTCAAGCGAGTGTCAGGGATGTCTCGCGACATGTGTCAGGGATGTGCTGCAAGAACACACGTCTGAACAGCAGATCCGCCGATCACACATTTGCAGGTTCCCCGCTGGGGAACCTGGGGCGCCTGCTTCCCGGCGGCGGGTGGTTGCCTGTTGGGCCGTCAGCGCGGCGCTTTACACTGGTACCCATGTCTCTGATCGTTGAACTCTCCGACGAGGTCCTCGCCCGCCTTGAAGCGGCAGCGAACGCCCGCGGAGTCAGCGTTGAGGAGCTCGCAGCGGAGACGCTTTCCAACGTTCCCGCTGTCGATGGTGACTTCGCTTCGCTCGTGACCTCCACGATCACCGAGCACCGCGAGATCCTGGATTCCCTCGCGGCTACGTGAGCGACCAGACCACCATCTACCTGACCCTCGAGCAATGGGTTCACCTCGCAGCGGAGATCCTCGCCGCTGACTCGGCAACGATCCGGCGGGCAGCGAACCTGCACCTCGCCGACTCGGCGCTCCACGCACCCCATGCAGGGCTCGGCGACCGCGACGCCTACCCCGACCTGATCGACAAGGCCGCAGTGTTGGGCTGGCACCTCGCGAACAACCACCCGCTCCCAGACGGGAACAAACGCACAGCGTTCGTCTCGATGATCGTGTTCATCAAGCTCAACAGCAGGGCCTGGACCCCACCCGGCCACGACGATGCCGTCAACACCATGCTCGCCGTTGCCAGCACAGACCTGGACATCGACGGGCTCGCCGCATGGCTCCGAACCCACACCACCTGAGTCCCTGCCACCAGCACCAGCGGCTGGAAGAATCGTCGCTGTGACAACAACAGCGGCGCACCTGAAGCGGGGGTTTCTTCTTTCGCTGCTGTGGCGGCCACGCTCTTCGGTTGGGCGACCGACCGGGCCCGGATCGAGGGCGATGCGGCGGGAGAACTCGCTGCTCTGCTGCAACTGGGCGGCGTGGCTCTCGACGCCGACGACGTGGGCGCGGAGCGGGCGCACTTCCATGACGCGCTGCTGCTGTGAGCGATCACTGAATCTCGCCATCTGCGATCACTGAAAGTCGCCGCTGAACGGCTGGCGCCGTCAGATCAGGGCTGATCCGACGGCGATCGGCGCTGATCGAGGTGCGGCGCGACGTGTGGTCGTGCGGCGCGACGAACGGGTCAGAGCGTCCCTGTTCAGCTGCGTGCGTTGCGGAGCAAACGTCCGTAGCCAGCTTGCGTGCCGAGCCCGGCTGCTCGCCCATGGTCGTCCCACGCGACCTTGCCGCCGATCATCACGGCCTTGACCGCGTCGTCGCCGCGGGTGACCGCGAGCCACCTGCACCACCACAACCAGCGCAGTCAGCCTCGGCTACCGAGGCGAGCTCTCCATCAACGGACTCACCTACCTGAGAGCCCGCAACTACGACCCCGCCACCGGCCAGTTCACCACCACCGACCCCATTGCAAGCCTTGCGGATTCCACCACCGCCGCCAACCCCTACGCGTACGCCAACAACAACCCGCTCACCTACACCGACCCCACCGGACTCTTCAGCCCAATCGACGCCCTCGCCGGCACCGTCGACGCCCTCACCAACCCCGGCATCTTCATCACCGACCACTGGGACACCATCCGCTACGGCGCCAGCAAAGCCTGGAACTGGACCGTCGACCACAAAGACATCATCATCTCCACCGCCGCAGCCGTCGCCGTCGGCATGGCCTGCACCGCCGTCACCGCAGGCGCCGGAACACTCGGATGCGCAGCTCTCGCCGGCGCCGTCGCTGGGGGCATCAACGGCGCATTCAACAACTGCAGCAACGGCGCCACCGCGAACCAATGCGTCCTCGGCATCGCCACCGGCGCCGCCCTCGGCGCCGCTACCGACGTCGCATTCCTCGGCGCCGGACACCTCATCGGCGGCATCGGCGGCACCGCCGTCAGCCGACTCCTCAGAACCGAAGCCGGCGAAGCCATCACCGCACGCATCACCGCAGCCCCCGGCATCCGCCAACTCCTCAACGCAACCGAACACATCAACGACACCTGGGCCAGCCGCACCCCCTACCGAGGCCAAACCGGCGCCATCAGCTGGGGAAGCGAGGAAGCCGGTCTTACCCCAAGCGCGCCGGCCTCTGTAGCGGATGATGTTCTGACCCCTCGTCCTCGGTTCCGTACCGGGACCGTCGATGATGCGTGGGCCAACGCGACGCCGGGCCCGAACGGTGGCCGGCTGTATCCGACGTGTGGCGACGAGGTGGTGGTGCCTCCACGGTCCGGGCCGCGTGATTGGGACATCGACCATCAGCCGCCGTGGAGCCAGCGCTCTGGTTCGCTATCGAAGGACCCCGACCTAACTCGCGC
>Ga0209023_10000508_pt1 | contig 58947 bp, 48 predicted proteins | sample LakOneMetagenome_FD_187468 | JGI IMG/M metagenome (GOLD analysis project Ga0209023, IMG submission 187468) | Freshwater and sediment microbial communities from Lake Erie, Canada (SPAdes) (version 2) | ecosystem: Environmental > Aquatic > Freshwater > Lentic | place: Lake Erie, Canada...
GTCTAATAGAAATAACGTTTGCGAGCGAAAAAAGGTAACCTTTTCTAATAAACGCGGCATCTAAATCTTTCTGGCATTTTGGATAACCGGGAGCTGATATCAATGAAGTACGTTCTATTTGTAATTCTGTACGGAATATTGGCCGTAGGCCTTGTCTTCGGCCAGTCCGGAAGACGTGTTGCACCAACGCCCAAACCGACTCCCGTAGCCGAAACCCGCGACAAAACGCCGCAATATTCCGACTCAAAACCAAATCTGCCGCGGCGTGCCGTGTACACCGATCGTTTTCCCGGCATTGGTGACGGCAGTGGAAAACCAACGTTCACGCCAAAGACCGATCCGAAAGGCGTCGCTGTCGAGGGCGACGATGTCGTAACTGTCGATACCGATCTGATCACGATCCCGGTTTCGGTATTCGATCGCAATGGGCTTTATATTCCGGGGCTGGCTAAGGAAAACTTCAAGATATTCGAAGATGGAAAAGAACAGGAGATCGCGTACTTTGGCACTTCGGACAAGCCGTTTACGGTCATTTTGATGATCGATACGAGCCCATCGACGGAATACAAGATCGAGGAAATTCAGCGTGCCGCCGCTGCGTTTGTTGATCAGCTCAAACCTCAGGACAACGTCATGGTAATCGAATTTGCCGGCAACGTTCACGTCCTGACCGAATCAACCAACGACCGCGAACGCATTTACAAGGCTATTCGCAAAGCCGATTGGGGCGACGGAACATCGCTTTATGACGCGGTCGATTTCTCGCTCCGCAAAAGGCTCAGTACGGTCGAGGGCCGTAAGGCAATAGTGCTTTTTACTGACGGCGTCGATACGACTTCGCGAAAATCGACGTATGACAAGACTATCGATATGGCCGAAGAATCGGACTGCCTGATCTTCCCGATCTACTACAACACATTTTTCCAACAGCCGCGTCTTGGCGGTGGCGGCATCGGTTTCCCCGGTACGATGGGCGGAATGGGAACTCCCCGCGGACAATCGGCCGAGGAATACGCTCTCGGCAAAAAATATCTCGAAGAACTCGCAACCTACACCGGCGGACGCGTTTTCCGGCCTGAGGCAACGCCCGGAGGCCTAACAGCAGCTTTTGAGGGTATCGCCGAGGAACTTCGACGTCAATACAATATCGGCTACATTCCAAACGAAGAAGGAAAACCCGGCCAGCGAAAGCAGATCAAGGTCCGCGTTGACCGACCAAATCTCGTCCTCCGGGCCCGCGACAGCTACATCGTCGGGGCTGCGGCCGCAAAGCCAAAGACGGAGCCCGCGAAGCCGACAAAATGATTTCTTAACACCCCGTTTGCATTAAAGTAGTATCTAAAGTGCAGTAGTGTAACTGTTGTACCGACTAATACTTATATCCGCCTCTGAATCTTTTTTGATCGGTCGGTTATTAACGGGCGATCTGGATCTCTATCTTCTTTCCGTCTTTCTTTGCGTCCTTTCCGTCTGTGCGTGAAACTCTCCTGAAACCAGTGGGATCTCACGCAAAGACGCAAAGGTCGCAATGGAACGCCCGTCAATTTTGTGAGCAATGCTCAACGGTAATATACTCAATTTGTATGTCGGCAAAAGACGAGGTCACAGTGCTATTGAATCAGATGAGCGAGGGTAGCAAGACCGCGCCGGACGAATTGCTGCCGCTCGTTTACGAAGACCTCCGCCGCCTCGCGCACGCATATTTTACAAACGAAAACAGCGACCACACGCTACAAGCAACGGCTCTTGTCCACGAAGCCTATATCCGTCTCGTCAATTGGGAAAACGTCTCGTGGCAAAATCGTGCGCATTTTTTCGCTGTCGCCGCCGAAGTGATGCGCAAAGTGCTGATCGACCACGCCCGCAAACGAAATGCGCAAAAAAGGTCGGGCGGCCAGCGGATCGTTTTGGACGACGCCATCAGTCTGCCCGAAAAAAAGGAATTTGACTTGCTTAAGCTCGAAGAAGCCCTGCAATCGCTCGAATCGGTCGATCCGCGTCAAGCCAAGATCGTCGAGCTGAGATTTTTTGGCGGCCTCTCGATCGAAGAAACCGCCTACGTCCTCGGCATTTCCGAAACCACCGTCCGCCGCGAATGGACCTTTGCCAAGGCCTGGTTCCAACGCGAATTGACCACTACATAAGAAAAAAGGGACACGGGATCGAAGTTCGTCTTCTTCACTCCCGTGTCCTATGGCTCTGCACATCTCTAGATGCTCCTGCCCATTACTGGTTCTTACGATTCGACGTTGGTTGATCGGCGGTAAAATCGGCATCCGTCACCTCGGAATCTAATGATACGAGACGCGATGATGGCGTGAACACATACCGCTTCGACGAGATGCTCAGAACGTAGCTTTGTCCGACCGGCAGATCGTCAAATCTGTAATATCCTAGACCGGACGTACGGGCTGTTAGCGTTCTTCCCTGCGAGTCCAGCAGCGTCATGACGGCGTTCGTGATGCCGAGTCCGCCGGCCGTCGAAACTCTGCCTGAAACCGATACAGTCGCCGCGGTTGGATTGAGGACCCTGGCGAATGCAAATGGCGACAGTGTCGGTGACGATGCACAGATCGTCCGGTTCACACTATTTTTAGCTGTCGCGCGGTCTACCCACACCCCGCTTTCCAGATGAAGCGCGGCGAGGTCCGAAAACTGCGTCTGGGATAGCCCCGGTAATTTGAAACAAAGCAGCGTCGGCCCGGCAGACACGGCCGAGGTCGAGATATCATACGTCAGGCCGACCGACGTTGCACCTCCCGGCAGCGGAGGCAGCAGCGACAGATCGACCGGAACCTGATGCACCGCACCACCCGCAGTCAATCCGTTGAAGGTCAGCCCCGTATCCCCGACAGTCGCTCGATTCAAGACGACCGGGTTCGAAGATCCCTTATACTTACCACCAGCACCCGCATAATACTGATCGCGGATCTCATCCGGCGTCAATGTTCGGTTGTAAATGGCAGGCTCGTCGATCAGTCCGTTAAAAAAGCGATTGCCGCCGAGGGCAGAACTGTGGCCAATGTCCAACGGTTGATTGCTCGCCGTGCGCGGAGTAAACGCGTTACCAGTTCCCTGAAAAACTCCGTTCACATAGAACCTAACTCCTGCGGTTGAATTTCCGGCGTTCTGGTCGAAAGTTGCGACCACGTGATACCAAGTGCCGATCTGCACTTGGAAATTTGCAAAGCCTGTGTAACTTCCGGACCAGACAAATTTGAAATAGTTGTCCGCGTCAATGTGAATGTCGAAACCTTCGCTCGCATTCACGCTGGTTTTGCTCACGATGTAAAACGGATGGCCAGCGGCGGAAGGCAATTGATTGAGGTACACCCAGGCTTCCATACTCGCTCCGTTCGCCGCTCCGGTCGGGTCATTCGCGGCCGTACTGGGTGCACTGACGTAGGCGTTCGTGCCATTCAACGAAAATGCCTGACCGACCTTGCCCAGGGCGTAGGTTGCTCCGCCTTGTAGCGTGCCATTGTTCGCGGCGACAAGATCGTTCGTACTACTATCGCCCGGATACCACGCCACGATATTTGCCGGAGCGGTTGCCTGAACTTTGTATTTACCTCCGAGTCCGGCGTTGGCTATCGATTCGATTTCGGTCGCGGACAATGCCCGGTTATAGACCGAGATCTCATCGATCTTGCCGAGAAATGCCGCAGAGGGATTGACTATATTTCTGCCTATCATTACAGGTGCCGCAACATTGTCGATAGCTCCCGACTGTGGTTTATTCGCTACTTCGACACCGTTGACGTAGATTCGCATGAACGAGCCATCGTACGTCGCTGCGACGTGCTGCCAAACGTTTGGCACGACTACATTTGCCGGATTGAGCGTCGAGTAAACACCGCCGATCATAATAATGAACGCCAAACCGTTCGGTGCCCCGCTGCCCGACGGTTGCGTCGGCTCCAGCAGATATCCGCCTATGTTTCCGCTCGTCCTCTTCTGTAAGATCGTTGCTCCGTGAGGCAAGTTAGTTGGATTTATCCAAGCCTCGATCGTCAGATTGGTCCCGCCGTTTTGACTCGCGTTGTCGGGAATCGTGACCTGATCGTCCACGCCGTCAAATGAAAAACTCTGGCCGACCTTACCGACTGTGTACCCTGCTCCATTTTGCAGGGTTCCGTCGTTGCCGTTTCCCGTCTTATCGTTTACATCGCCATCACCCGCGAGCCAGAGCACTTGATTGTCCGGAGCATCAGTCGCCATTGGCTTGCATTTGCCGGACGTTCCGGCGTTATAGATCGACGCAATATCGGCAGGAGAAAGTGCGCGGTCGTATATCGCCATTTCGTCGATCGACCCTAAAAAAGCGTTTAGACCAAATCCGTCTCCACGTGAGCCAATGGCCGCGTTCGTCGTAAAGAAGAACGGCGGCGCGTAGCCATTTGGGATATCGGCTACTCCGTCCAGATAAAAGATCGCCTGCGTGCCGCCCGTAAATGGTGGCCCTTTCTGAGTAACGGCGACATGGTGCCAATTGGTATCGGTGACCGCGAGGTTTGTGGCAATAGTCTCTGAAACACCAACCTGTCCGATAGCGAGTTTGCCTGTTGTCCCCTTGATATATAGCGCATAGCCGCCTTGACCGTAAGAAAAAATCAGCCCATCGGTAGAACCGCCGTTTGGTGAATTTGTGGCAGTCACTGCACTGGCCCTTTTGACCCACGCCTCGATGGTAAAATCCTGTTGAAGAGGTTTCGGATTGCCTAGAAGTACGCGTGTGGAATTGTTACCCGAGAGTTGAAATGCCTGGCCAATGTATCCCGGGCCGTACGTAGCTCCGTTTTGCAGCGTGCCATTATTCCGGCCACGCGCGTCCAGCGTGTTCCCTTCGCCTGACCACGACCACACCAGCCCGACCGGCGGAGCGACGCAACTTTGAGCCTCAGACGATATCGTACCCAGACCCGCGAGAACCAACATAAATAAAACAAATATGGATTTTTTCATACTTTTGACCTCCCACACGAAACTTGAATTTTTCCCTTTCGATCAATAGGGCGAAAAAGGCCCGAAAAAGCGCCCACATATTTTTTATTTTTTTTATTCGTTCGAATTGGCGCGTATAATTTCTGGGACAAATCAATTTTCGTAAATGAATAGTTTCGACCGGGAAAAACTCAAAGACATTTTCTCGAACGCCATCGAACTACCGGTTGCCGACCGGATGGCTTTTGTTCGCGGGGCCTGCGAGGGCGATGCAAAACTCGAAAACGAGCTCATCTCACTGCTCGACGCTAGCGAAGCGACTCAAAATCTCATTGAGGATAATGCCTTTGACCTGGGTAGACAGTTCGCTGAAAAGGGCCAGGATCTGACCGGAAAGCGGTTTGGGCGCTACAGGATCGTGCGCGAGATCGGTCATGGCGGTATGGGAACGGTCTTTCTGGCACGGCGCGACGATGGCGAATTTGATCAGGATGTCGCCCTCAAGATCGTACGGCAATCGATCGCTGATTCACACATCATCGAGCATTTCCGCCGCGAACGCCAGATACTCGCCGGACTGAAACACCCGAACATCGCGACCCTGTACGATGGCGGAGTCAGCGACAATGGCGAGCCTTTTCTTGCGATGGAATACATTGAGGGAAAGACGCTGACCGACTTCGCGAGCGAGGCAGATCTGACCATAAAGGAACGTCTCGACCTGTTTTTAAAGATCTGTGGCGCGGTTGACTACGCCCATCGAAATCTGGTCGTTCATCGTGATATTAAGCCTGCAAACATCCTCGTCACGCGTGAGGGCGAACCAAAACTGCTCGATTTCGGCCTCGCCCGCTCGTTTGAGTCGGATTCGCCCAATACTCAGACGGCGATCCGTGCCTTTACTCCGGCCTATGCATCGCCCGAACAGATTCTCGGCCAAAATTTAACGACAGCAACCGACATTTATTCGCTCGGAGTCGTGTTTTATGAGTTCATCTCCGGCGAGAAACCGCTCAAGCTCGACGGTTTGCCATACGAACAGGTGGTCCAGACCCTGAGCAATTACAATCCCGTCGCACCGAGCCAGCTTCCCGATCTGACCGAAACATCGCGGCCTCACCGTTCGCTAAGAGGTGACCTCGATAACATCGCTTTGATGGCGATCCGAAAGGAACCGGAACGCCGCTACGCCTCGGTCGCGGCAATGGCCGAAGATATTCGAGATCATCTCGCCGGCCGCCCAATCAGCGCCCGTCCGAATACTTTCGGCTATCTCGCAACTGGTTTTGTACGAAGGAATAAGATCGCCGTCACTGCGGCCTTGCTGATCGCGATTGCTATCTTCGGCGGCCTTGCTGCCGCACTATGGCAGGCCAGTGTTGCACGCCGGGAATCCGCCCGATCCGACGCCGTCAACAAATTTATGCAGCAAATGCTGCTCACCGCCGATCCGTCCATCGGAACTGGCGGCAAACGCGGTGCACAGGCGACGATCGTCGATATTCTAAAACAGGCCGAATCCCGCATCGATAGCGGCGAGCTTGCTTCCGAGCCAGAAGTTCGCGCCGATGTTCGCCAGCTTATCGGAGACGGTTACAGAGTTCAGGGATTGTATGACGACGCTGAACGGGCCTTGGCAGCTTCGTTCGAAGAAAAATCGGCGATTTACGGCCGCGACAACGCCGCGACGCTGACGAGCGAATACGATCTCGCCCGTCTTTACCTCTTCAAAGCCGACTATCAAACGGCCAATGAGATCTTTGGGCGGCGTTACACCCAATTTCGATCTGAATTTAGTAGAGGGCGTATCGATCCGGCATTTGTCACGAGTACGCTTTCTGACTATGGTGTTGCCGCCCGCGCTAGCGGCAATTCGACACTTGCTGAGACTCTTATCCGTGAAGCTATGGATGTCGCGCTCGCAAACTCAATTCCAGACGATGGTTACCGAACTTTGCTTTCGTTGATCCTCCTCGATCAGGGACGTTTCGAAGAGGCTAAAGCCTCACAGCAAACAATGGTAGACACGCTCCGCCAGAAAGCAATGCCAAACGAAGCGTCCCTTTGTGCCGCTTTGACGCTGCTCGGTTCGATCCAGATGGAAAGCGGTGATCTCGCGGCAGCGATGACCTCTTTGCAGGAAGCCGAAGGCATTTATCGCCGACTTTTCGGCCCCGAAGCCACGCCGCTTTTTGACAATCTGCGGCTCCAAGCCCAGGTTGCCTATCTGCAAGGAAATTACAAAGATGCAAAAGAAAAGATCGACTTGGTCCTCGCTCAATACGCAAAAAATTTGAGCCCAAAATACATCAGCTACGCCACTGCTCTTACTATCAAAGGCTTGATCGACAACAAACTGGCCCTCCACACCGAAGCAGTAGAAATACTTCGCGAAGCCCTTCGACTCCGCATCGAGAACCTCCCACCCGAACATTTTATGACCGCCCTTACAAAAGGTGCTCTCGGCGAGGTACTGCTCGACGAAAAAAATTACGCCGAAGCCGAACCGCTCCTCCGCCAAAGCCTCGACAGCCTAACCCAATCACAAAAAGCCGAAAACCCGCGCCTAAAACTAGCCCGCGATCGCGCCGCCCGCCTCGAAACGGAACTCAAACAAAAACCTCGATAGATCACAATAAAAAAGACCGCCGTTTCAGACAGTCTTTTCCTAAAAAATGGTGATCCGAGCAGGACTCGAACCTGCGACCCAGTGGTTAAAAGCCGATTATTGCTCGATCGATGTTCGACATAAAGTACGTTTCTAGCCCGAATTTACTTTACTTTACTGTCACTCTCCTCTTAAACTAACAGACAAATCCGAAGTCAAATGGTTAGTAAAATGGTTAGATAACCAAATGCCACAAGAGAAAGTAACTAAAGAGAAGAAACGCCGACGCTATGGCTCTTTTGCCTGGACCGACAAAAAATCCGGTCTACTTTACGCACGCATCAGGTTACCCCAAGCCGATGGTAAGTTCAAATACGTTTACAAGCGTGCCCAAAACATAAAACATGCAGAGCAATTGGCTGAAGAGGTTAGGGATGAATATGAGACGCGAGGGCAAGCTTTTATTGACGGACGCGGAATGACCTTTAAGACGCTAGCAGAATGGTACAAAAAGGAATTCGTAATAGAGCCCTTTTATGTGGACGGAATAAAGATTGAAGGAATGCGAACTTGGGCAGCGGAAAGAGCTAAGATTGACCGCATTTGCGAGGTGCTAGGTGGCCATCTCTTGGAGACAATGGATGAAACCGTATTTCGTACCTACCGTCGTGCTCGTCTAAAAACTGTCAAGATCGCTACAGTCAATCGTGATTTCGAAACCATTCGAGCGATGTTTCGAAAGGCCAAGAGAAAGAAATGGGTCAAGGAGATTCCTGACTTCGACGGATTTGTAGAGAAATCCCTTGAACGTCGCCGAACCGTCACAATCACCTCCGTCGAGGAAGATCGACTTCTCGCTGAGGCTCATAAGCTGCTGGCATCAGCTGCTGCTCCTCGTTTATTCAGTCTTATTCTGTCACTCCGAGATTCCGGTGCACGTCCAAACGAGCTTTACCCAGTGAATGATTACAGTGAATCAAAAAACATGTATGAACCGATTAGATGGAAGGATGTAATCGACGAAGATGGTTCGATCCGGGACTTAACGCGACTGGTCTCCCTAAAAGGAAAGCTCCGCGAAGAACGATTAGCCGTCATCACCGAACGGATGAAGCTCGCATTTATTGAACTCTGGGAATTTCTCAAGAGGTCAAAGAATATTACTAAGGGCCACTCTGCCGATCTTGATAATCTTATCTTTCCCCATACTACCTACAAGAAGTCTTGGAACATCGTCAGAATTGCTGCGGGCATGCCCGAATTAAGGTTACGTGATCTCCGTAGAGATTGGGTCACACGTCTAAGCAGATTGGGGTACTCGGACAAACTCGCTCAACAGGGGGCCGGACATAAGAAAATTCAAACAAGTTTCGAATACACCGTATTCGACGAAGCGGCTGCCATGCAGGCGAAAAAGCTACTTGATAATGATAACCAATCAGCATCTCTAATGAGCCTCTCAAAACCGAGTACAATGAACTCACGCTATATTTCAAGTATCGCTCGCCTTAAAGAAGATGAATAAACTCGAAGCCCAAAGGGAGACGGCTGCAAAGGCGTCCTCTGTATGTTGCGGCAAGTTATCGGTTCTCAGTCTCTGATCGTTTGGTCAAAATCGTTCTGGCCTATTGTATTCGATCTCGTTTATTTCAAATTTGGCATAACTGAATTCTCCCTGTTTTAAGTTCCAGATCGCTTCGGCCTCAGTAGGGACAACTACTCCGTTTATTTTGCTGTAATCTGCCATTTTGCAGAGCCACGGATTGCGACCCTCATCGCCCATAAATCGCTCGGTTTCCATTTGGGTTATCTCGCCGATCTCATTAAAGGTCACAACATAAAAAAAAGAAATAGTTTTGTAATTAAAAACTAGCTTTGCGGAACGTTCGTCGATCGCTGACCACGTTATTCGTTCGCCTGGCAATAGATTGGTGGGAAACCAGACACTTTCGCTAACCCATCTTTGCAACTCGCCCTCATTGAAATCGTCGCCCGTTCCGTCCACTACGTTGTAAAGGGAGAACAACGAAACGATAAGTCGTCCTTTGTCAGCGATATACATATCGCGAGCGGTAAACATCGAGGTTGTGCCTCTCCAAATAAAACCGGGCTTTCCAGCAGTAAAATACTGTTCTCCCTCGATATTCATCCAGTTCTTGTCCAACGCGGTTTTGAACTGACCGTCGTGTTTCAGGCGAACGCAGCTGATGTATGGCTGTCCGTCCTTGAGGACGTGTTTGAAATAGCGTTGAACCGGTTCGGGAAGGTCAGCGATTTGACTAAGATCAAATTTTCTATCGGAAATATCCTTCGATAATGAAAAAAGCTCTCTAACCTCCCTATTAAACTGAGCAGATAATGCCAGCTTTGCTATTACCAGGATAATGACAACCGCTCCGATGAGGGCGAGCAATATGATAACTGCGATGGTCCAAAAGTTCATTTTTCAGTCCTCTTTTCTTTTGCGTAAAGCCGTCTGACCTTCGGCGTCAGTGCGAGAAAAACAATCGCAAGGGCGAGCCCTATGTAGAAGTTGTGCAGCCAACTTACACGTTGTATAAAGAACATCTCCGTTTGCAGCCAAATAATTAGGGCAATACTTACATAGATGCTGTATGTCCACGCCCAATGCATATCCCTGAAGAAATTGAACTGCTCCGCCAACCGGCTCGCCGGCCTTTTGAGTAATCCAAAACCAACGACGAAAGGAAGGAGCCCCAGAACGACGAGCAAGATTATGCCTGGAATCAAAAAACTGTTGAAAGGCGAACTCTTCAAGATTGCAATCGGCAGGCCGATCATTTCACCGCTCGGCGAAACGATCAAAACGCCGCCGCCGCCGATTGCTCCGATTGCGAGGAAGAAAAGTAAAAAGATTAGAATATTCCGCGTGATCTTAGTACTCATAATTTCAGGTCTTCGCTTCGTCTAGCTAAATTAGGAACTGATACAGAGTAATGAAAATTATGACTACGAGGATGCACGTATAGATCAGCTTATTATTCTTCGCCAACCAGTTTGGTAGATAGATGTCGAAATTGTCTTTTGTAGATGTGGAATACTTCCGGGCCAAAATGGTTATCGGGCAAACGGATCTCAGAAGGAGTAAGATGATGCCTTCCATACAGATGATTCCATAACCGAGTAACAGCCAGCCATCGAGCTTATTTACAGAGGCGGCATAAAGCATGTAAAAGATCACAAAATTGAAGGACAACCAAACAAGGGTGTGAGCGAGCTTAACCAGAACCAATTTCGTAGAACTCTGCATTTAATGACGCGACGTTATAATAACAAGCATTGCCGAACACAAAGCTTTCTGATCGCGACTTCTCGCGGGTTTTCATTCCGACTTCTTTCTCGATAACCTGGTGTTCCCTACCTTATTTCGTACCACGGTAAAACCGGTGCCAACATCATTTCCGCAAAAACCACTCGACCGGCCGCCGCAGCGAAACCGGAGGCGGATAATCCTTGACGTAACCGACCCGCAAAATGAACTGAACGCTTTCGTTTATTCCAATCGATCGATTCAGCGTTTCCTTGGTCGCAGCCTCTTCGAGGATCTGCGTCATCGGATGAATAGCGATGCCTTTTTCACGAACTTTTAGAAAAAGCCTTTGCATTCGCCGTCCCGTTTCGAGCAGCGTCGCGACCGAATCGTCTTTACTGGTGATCAGCATCCAACCCGCAGATTGCGAAACCTGCGTTTTTACCTTGTCGAGGCTCGCTTGGCGGAATTTGGCGTCCATCGCATCGGCCGGGCTATAAAAATTGCGCACGACGAAGCCTGAGACACCCCCGATCTCCATGCTGGCAGCCGTTAGTCCGTCGCGATATTTTGCCGCATCTTTGCTCGAGAATCTGATCCAATCGGACAGTTCCTTCTGTGCCGGATCGCTGTCGGCTTGGATGCGGTTGGCTTCGATGGTTTGTTCGTTGAGGTATTGACTCTCGCGGCTCGTTGCGGGCAGGTAATCGATAAAGTCCGGCTCGGAACTCGTGAGATAGTCTACATCATCTTTCTTAAGCAGATCGCCAAGATAATTTGACCTGACCGTGCGGCGATTCTTGATCTTTTCGATTTCACGATCGTATTTTGTTAAGCTTTTGGTGAGTTTCACTTCGATGATGCGTTCGTCTTGATTGCTCGCCGCGAGCAATGTCCAACTGCAATCGTAGCCAAACGAACCCGCCGCATATTCCAGATTTTGAATAAATGTACCCAACGAAAGGATCGTTTCTCGCTGAGTCGGGTCAACCGCCGTCAGCCATTTCGTTTTGTCATTGCCAATGATCCAATGGTACGGTTCGAGGTGCTGGACGAACCATGGCTGCGTGTTGTGTCCGCTGGGAGCGAGGGATGCAAGAAACAAAATGTGGTTTTCGTCCGGCGTTAGGCTCTTGCTGTTTATTTCGGGCAATTCCAGATCCTGGCGTCCAACATTGCTCTTATCGCTCAAGAGAAACGCGGTTGTCCCGACTGCGACCATGCCTCCACCAGCAATGCCGATAAATCCTCGTCTATTCATATTGGATAGGCATTAATTTTTACCTGCTTTGCGAAAGTTTTAGCGATGCTGGGAGAATAAGCGAATTTCTCTACAGAGGAGTTATTCGACCGCGAAACCAATGTTTACTACCGCCGTCATATCCTTATCGATCGAGGAGGTATCGCTGATTCCTGCGTCGGACACCTCAGTCGAGTCTGCAGCAGTGATCTGCAGGACTCCCATGCGCGCCGAGCGGACCGTTCCGACCTTGTCGCCGGTGCTGGAGGCAATTTTCTCGGCGCGCGTTTTAGCGTCTTTCGCCGCCTCGCCAAGCATCTCAATCTTTAGATCTCCTAACTGCGTATAGAGATACTGCGGCGGCGATGATTCGATAAGGATGTCTTGATTTATCAATTCGGTCGCTTCCCGAGCGATCTGAGCGATCTTATCGACATCATTAGACCTGACCTCCAACTGTTGCCTGAGCGAATAGCCGGTAATCTCTGACGTTTCTGCTCCGTTAGCGTCGTGTCCTTTGAGAGTAGTCGTCGAGATCGAGGATATCTGGATCTGATTTTCGGCAATGCCCTTGCTGACCAGATACTGCCGGACTTTTGGAATGCTTTCCGACAGAGAGCGATAGGCATCTGCTAGTTTTGGAGCTTGATAGGTAACACCGGCGTTCCACAAAACCAGATCGGACTTAATTCGCTTTTTGGCAGACCCGGTTACGGTGATCGTGTCGTCCACTTTCTTGGTTTTAGAGAAAAACCAGCCGAAGATGATCGACGACACTACAAAGCCTATTGCAAGAGCCGCTCCCGCGTTAAGCCAATAGTTATTTTTTTGACTGTCCATTTCTCTCGTTTCCTTTTTGAAAAGCTGCAATTAAGCTTCGAAAAACGGACCTCATTTGGTCGATCCGGTCTCTGCACTATGTCAGTTATTTGCTGGACGAAGCTAAATATTTGGCTTCCAGTTGGTCGAAGTAGTGATCACGGACCTTCGCGACGATCTGCGGATCGGTCATGTGGTCCGCCGGTTCAACACCAACTACTCGGCCCTTGAATTTGGCATGAGTCAATCGCTTCTCAAATTCGCCCTTTGCCTCGCCCGGACCAAAAATAAAAACCAATTCTGCTTGATGGATTACCGCGACCACCTTGTCGTAATAACGGTTTAGATGTTCCGTAGCCTCGTTTAAGCGAATGTCGTCGCCGGGTATATTCTCACCCGATTGATGGTGATGCCTTTTTATCTCCGAATCCACCTGACTCTGTTCCTGAGCATCGCGGGAAACGAATACTATTACTGCTTTCTCGTGATCGATCCATAATCCGACTTTCGATTTCATTTTTCTTTTCCTTGTTTAGATAATAAGTAAGAGCAGAAATGGCGCGGCTCCCATTTTCGGGAACCGCGCGACCTAAAATTCCAGCATTTTACCAGAATTAATGAATGGTGATCAGGTCCTTGACCATGGTGACACCGGGTGCGGCCCACGCCGCTCTCTGTGCATCCTCACGCTCGCCCCATGAGCTGACCTTGCCGCTCAATGTGACCGTCCCTCCGGCCGTCTCGACCAAAATGTTTTTCGCATCTGTCTCAGCGTGACGCTTAAGCGCATTTTCGATATCGACCTTTAGCACTCCCGCATTGGCGCGAGGGGTGACCTTGATCTGGTTAAAAAGCCACGTCACGCCCTGGAGGGATCGAACTGACTTTTCGGCGGCGACCTTTTGATATTGCCAATCGGTAGTACCCACCAGAGAGACTCGTCCGTCGGTCACCTGGACCTTCACCGTATCAGGAACGGAAAGATTCCATTCGAGCTGTTCGGAGGCAGTTCGGGCAATGTCTTCGTCGGTTCGGATCGACGATGTTGGCAGCTCCACCTTTATCTCGCTGGCGACCGCTTTAACGTCGGTTACCTTTAGCGCGGCACGTTCGGCTGACCACTTTTCAAAGTAGCTGTCGACATGGCCATCGAGTTCAATGACACCGTCTTTCGCCGAAACACCAATCTGCTCGGCCTTCAGGCTCGGATCCCATTTAAGTTCCCATTCAACGTCTGACTGTAATTGTTGATCGTTTCTCATATATTGCTTCCTTAGTACCGCTATGTCGTATTTTCAAAAGATAATAGAATGACAGATAGTCGTGTCCATGCCGCAGAATATCATCAACAGTTTCCGAAGTTGGTGCGTCAACACACCAGTTATGAAATAAAGCCCGACCCGGATCGATCATGCTCACAGTTTCCGCATTAATCGTCGCTTTACTACTTCTACGAGTAGGAGATACGTGGCCGTCGCGACTGCAAGAAAAACGAAATAATTGAACGGGAGAGGCACAAACCCTAGAATCGGCCCCAAGGGACTGAACGGAATAATCACTGAAACAGTGATCACCGCTATTACGGTCGCGGTCAAGGCGAGGCTCGGGCGGCTTTTGAATGGATTCCCAACGGTGCGAATAACAAACACCACCGCCGTCTGAGTAGCCAGCGACTCAACAAACCAGCCGGTGTGAAATTCCCTATCTGCGGCATGAAAATATGCGATCAAAACGTAGAAAGTCAGGAAATCATATATCGAACTGATCGGGCCGATGACGAGCATGAAATTGCGGATTAGCTTAATGTCCCAATGCTGAGGTTTGCGAATGAATGAGGCGTCGACATTGTCGGTCGGGATCGTGATCTGGGCGAGGTCGTAGAGAAAATTATTGAGCAGTATCTGCGTTGGCAGCATCGGTAAAAAAGGCAGAAATATCGCGGCCCCGGCCATACTGAACATGTTTCCAAAATTGGAACTTGTTCCCATGAGCAGGTATTTCATCACATTTCCAAAGGATTTTCGGCCTTCTAGTATGCCGTTATGAAGCACTGAAAGGCTGCGTTCTAATAGTACGATTTCGGCCGCGTCCTTCGCTACATCAGTTCCTGATGAAACAGATATTCCCACATCTGCAGTTCGCAGTGACGGAGCGTCGTTAATGCCGTCGCCCAAGTACCCGACGACATGACCACGGGTTTTTAGAGCCAGCAAAATGCGGTTCTTTTGCATCGGGGAGACGCGGGCAAAGATATTTGTCGTTTCCGAGACATGAGCGAGTGCACTGTCGGTAATCCGCTCGATCTCATCTCCAAGAACGATTTTGTCTGTGGCCAATCCAACCTTTTCGCAGACATGGCGGGCGACGAGTTCGTTATCGCCCGTTAGGATTTTGACCTGAACACCGTCTCGAGCGAGAGCTTTGAGAGCTGCGGCGGCAGATTCAAGCGGTTCGTCCGCAAACGTCAGAAAACCGGCGAGGATCAACCTTATCTCGTCTTCCTTCGTGTAACTCTTTTGATCTTTGACTGTCCCATATGCGACAGCAAGCACCCGAAGGCCTTTTTCGCTGAAGCTACTGAAAAGGTCAGAACATTTTTTTCTGCTTTGGTCGTCGAAACGCAGGGCCTTGCCTTCCATCTCATATTCCGAACAAACGGAGAAGATGCTTTCCGGCGCACCTTTACAGATGAGCGTTCGCTTATCAGATTTTTCAACAACTACGGTCGCTCGGCGGCGTTCGAAGTCAAAGGGCACTTCAGCTAAGACCTTAAACCCTGAAAGGTGGGATGGCTCATGGAGCAGTATGGCGTCATCGAGCGGATCGCCCTTGATTTTGATTGCTTTGTTTAGAGCATTCGGAATGCCCGTCTGAAATGAGCAATTGAGAAAAGCCAACTGAAATACGTGCTCCGATGGTTTACCAAACGGATCGACGTGGCTTTCCAGTGAGAGTTCCCCGCTTGTCAGAGTGCCGGTCTTGTCGCTGCACAAGATGTCCATGCTACCCAGATTTTGCATCGCACCCAGGTGCTTTACGATGACCTTATGTTTCGCCATCTGCACCGCTCCCTTGCCTAGCGTGACGGCGGTTATCATCGGCAGGAATTCGGGAGTGAGCCCGACAGCAAGAGCGATCGAGAAGAATAGTGATTCGAGGATGTCCCTATGCATCAGGACGTTGATGATCAGCACAAAAACAACCAGGAAAAAAACGACCCGCATTATCAAATATCCAAATTTTCGAGTGCCTTGTTCGAAGTCGGACTCAGGAACCTTATCAACCAAACGCTTTGCTATATCGCCAAAGACCGTTTTGCTGCCAGTCGCAGTTACCCAAGCCTTTGCTGTTCCGCTGATAACAGACGTTCCCAGAAAAACCTTGCATTCATGAGGATCTTCGGCTTCCACGTATTTCTCAACCGGGAACGATTCACCGGTCAGGGCGGATTCGGCAACATGTAGGCTATTCGATTCAACCAAGTCGGCGTCTGCGGGGACAAGATCCCCGGCGGATAGCTTAATTACGTCACCCGGTACGACTTCGCGGCGGGTTATCTCTTTCCATACTCCGTCCCGCATGACGGTTGCCGTTAGGGACACCGCCTTTTTCAAGGCCTCCGCAGCATTTTGCGACCGCGAAGTTTGAATAAAGTTCAAAATCACTCCCAACAAAACCATTATCAAAATAATGATGGAGTTAACTGCTTCTCCGACGATCGCGGAAACCACGCTCGCAATCAATAGAATTGCGATCAACGGCTCAGTGAATAGCTTCAGGAACTGGATAACGCGGGATGTTTTTTGGGCCTTGACCGGGTCATTAAATCCATATTGCTTTAGTCGACGATGGGCTTCCGATCTGGTTAGACCCGTGGAACTGTCCGCCGCTTTGGGAAAGGTCGCTGTATTTGTCTTGGTCGATGGATTCATTGTGTTAGATTTCTGAACTTTCTTTCAATTCGTCCGCGATCTATCTGACCACTTCAACTGAACAAGTAGCACGGTTTGCAATCGCTAAAGCAGAACAACCGAGCGGATACATTCTTAGTAGACTCGTGCTGGATGTGGCTCCGACGAACACCGTGTCTGCATCCCATGTTCGTGCTTCTCGCGTTAAAATTATGCGAGGATTGCCGGAATAAGAATGCACCGTAGCCGAAAGACCAGAGTCGCGTAGTAGCGACAAAGCAGGTCCTGCCATCATCTCGACCCATTTTTCTTCGCCCGCCATTGTTCCCTCTGACATACCGGGAATAGGATCAAAGGCTCGGCCGGGCTTCAATAAGGTGAATGGGTCGGTAACAATTACAAGCCGAATTTCAGGCTTGATCGTCCAAGCACGAGCCGCGACCATTTTCACTGCCGCCATCGACCCAAGAGAGCCATCAAAACCGAGAATAATCTTGGGTCGGGTGTTAACCACTTGAGCCTTGGGCCGTGTTATTCGCACTGTACATTTCGCGTCCGATAAAACCGTTTGCGAAGTGCTTCCAAGGCCTGTAGATTGATCGGATGAAAGGCCTCGCTCACCGACGACAATTATGTCGGGCTTGAATTTCTCTGCGGTTTGCAGGATCTCGTGGGCGGGCGAACCTGAAACGACCTCGACGTCAATACTCCAGTTAGGAAAGTATCTGATTAATTCTTCATGGGCTTCAGATGCATTCGACCTTGCCTCTGCAACGTTTCGCTCAACCTGCTCACGGTGTTTCCGAACATAGTCAGCGACTTCACGATCGGGTGGATTAGTCGGTGCAGGCTCAATAAGGGGAAGGAAAATTTCGGATACCGAAATAATGATTACATTAGCATTGTGCGGCAGTCCGCTAGATCGAAGTTCTCGAAGAGCTCCGTGAGCGTATCCCGACCCATCATAAGGGATTAGCAATTTTGTAGTTCCGGTGCTAATTTTTCGCATTCGCAGTAGTTCCCGGCACTTAACTGACCTAACCCACCTAGGACTTGGTGCCTATAAGACGAGCCGTATCGCGGGCGATTAGCAATTCCTCGTTGGTGGGAATGACGCAGATCTTCAGCCGAGATCCGTTGGTGTTAATGACTCCTTCTTTTCCGTCAATCATCGATTCATTTAGCTGTGGATCTAATTCGACTCCAAACCACGACAAGTTTTCACATATCATCCGCCGAACCTCAGAGGAATTTTCGCCTATGCCGCCGGTGAAAATGATGGCGTCAGTACCATTCATCGCCGCCAAATACGCCCCGATGTATTTACTCGCCCGGTAACAGAATATTTCTATCGCAAGGCGTGAGCGGCGATCACTGTTCTCTTTCGATTCGGCTAGCAATTCGCGCATATCGTTTGTCAGGCCGGATACGCCCAGCAGGCCTGATTGTTTATTGACCAGGGATTCGATCTCCAAGGCAGACAACCCCTCTTTGGCGGCGATAAAATCTATGATCGCGGGATCGAAGTCGCCCGCACGGGTTCCCATTACCAGGCCTTCGAGCGGCGTCATTCCCATCGAAGTGTCGATCGAATTGCCCCCTTTTATCGCAGTCGCCGAACATCCGTTACCAAGGTGCAGTGCGATCACATTTACCTGCTCTCGCGGAATATTCAGCAGTGTGCGGTAGCGGTAAGCGACATAGCGATTTGAGGTGCCATGAAATCCGTAGCGGCGAATCTTATGACGACGGTAGAGCTGATACGGCAGGGCGTAAAGGAATGATCTTTCCGGCAGGGTCTGGTGAAATGCCGTGTCAAAAACCGCCACTTGGACGATTCCCTTTCCGAAGATCTCACGAGCTGCGATAATTCCGCTTATGTTGGCCGGATTGTGCAGCGGCGCGAGTTCAATGCAGTCCTCGATACCTCGGAGAATGTCGTCGGTTATAATGACCGACTCAGAAAAGTGTTCGCCGCCGTGGACTACACGATGGCCGATCGCATGGATGTCGGCGAGGCCATTCATTTCTGCGATCTCGGATGAGTCCGATACTATCCAGCGGACGGCCGTTTCGACCGCCGATCTCATATCCCTGATCGGGGCCGCCGAGCGCTGTGGTTTTTTGCCTTCGGCCGTCAGAGTGATGATCGCGGCCCCGCCGATCCGCTCGATCGTCCCGTGAGCCAGCCGCCTGTCATCGTTCCGCTCGATTCGTTCGAGATCAGTGGCGATCAGCTGAAACTTAAGCGACGAACTGCCGCAATTTAAGACCAGAATGTTCATGTTTCAATTCTTCCTGATCCTTAGGATACCCCTTTGGTCTCCGTCTTTTGACGTTTCCTGCCAATAAGTTTAGTGATCTCCACGATAACGATAGGTGAGATGACCGAAACCAGAATTACGACCAGATCAGTTTGTGTTGGCCGAACGGTATCAAGAACCCCGGCAAGCGGCGGAAAGTAGATGGCGAGAGCCTGCAAAACAACGACAATGCCAGTCGCGGCAAAAATATTGGTATTACTGAAAAACCCGTCAAAGGCCGAGCGGGTTCGCGACCGGCAGTTATACAAATGCCCGAGTTGAGTTCCGACCAATGCAAGCAGCGTGATGGTGCGGGCGTGCGAGCCGTCACCGTATGTATGCAACGACCAGAAATAGACGGCAAGTGTAATACCCGCGAGCATTGCTCCCTGCCACGAGATCAATAATAAAAATGGAGCGGATAGCAAGCTTTCCTGAGCCTGCGGACGACGGGTCATCGTTTCCCGGGACGGAGGTTCGACCGCAAGAGCAAGCGCCGGGAAAATATCAGTTATAAGATTTACCCAGAGGATCTGCAGCGGAAGCAGAGGCAACGGATATCCGGCTGCGATCGGAATAAAGATCACGATCACTTCGCCAAGATTGCTTGAAAACATCAGGTTAACAAATTTTGTGATATTCGCGTAGATCGCCCGTCCGCCTTCGATGGCTCTGACGATCGTCGAAAAGTTGTCGTCAGTCAGGACGATATCGGCGGCTTCTTTCGCCACTTCCGTTCCGCGCATCCCCATTGCGATTCCGATATCCGCTCGTTTCAGCGCCGGAGCGTCGTTTACGCCGTCCCCGGTAACAGCAACTATCTCGCCCTCTTTTTGCAAGGCCTCGACGATGCGAAGCTTGTCTTCGGGCGTAACGCGGGCAAATACATGAGCTTCTCTGGCCATCCGCGCAATTTCTTTGCTGTCCGATCCCGAGAGGTCGTTTGAATGCAGTGCGTATATATCAACTCCTTCACTCAATCGAAGTTCTTTGGCGATCGCACGGGCGGTATTTATCTGGTCGCCCGTCAGCATCACGATGCGAATTCCCGCCTGCTGAGCCTGCTGCACGGCATCGGCAACGCCTTCGCGTAAAGGATCACTCATTCCCGAAAAGCCTAAAAAGGTATAGCCTCTTGTATTTTCTTCGTTTGAAGATGGATCGAAAGCCTCTATTAATGGCTTTTCCGCAAAGGCTAGAATGCGCAGGGCTCGAGTAGCCATGGCTTCATTGATCTTTAAGAATTCTTGCCTCAGTTCATCGCCGAGCTCAATGACACTCCCGTCGGTGGTGATGTAGTGGCTACAAGCGTCCATCAACACCGCGGGAGCGCCTTTCATTGCGGCAAATTGTTTTCCATCAGCGCTTTCGGACATGGTGATCATCCGTTTGGTCGATGCATCGAAGGGATACTCAAAGAGCTTTTTGTACTTGGACCGTTCGACTTGAGCATCTACTCCATATTTATGTGCGGCGACAAGCAATGCTGTCTCGGTCGGATCACCGATCGCCTGTTTCTCTTTCTCGAGATGGGGATCAAACGACGCCTCGTTACATAAAACAGCTACACGAAGAATCCGCTGCAGAATATCGTTCGGCAGGTCTACGAAGGTGCTCTCTGAAACTCTAACTACGGCTTTATCTGAGAGTTGAAATTCCTGGACCGTGAGTCTGTTCTCGGTCAATGTGCCGGTTTTGTCAGTACAAATCACTGTGGTACTTCCCAGTGTTTCGACCGCTGAAAGTTTGCGAACGATCGCGTTCTGGCGAGCCATCCGTAATACGCCAAGAGCTAAGATGAGAGTTGTAACGGCGGGCAGCCCTTCGGGAACAGCCGCAACGGCCAGGCTTATTGATACTTCCAACATTAGCCACAGTCCGTCTCCTCGTAGATAGCCCGCGATCATCGTCGCAATGGCGACACCGATTACGATATAAACAAGCCATTTACCTAACTCTTGAAGTTTTAACTCTAAAGGCGTTTGCCCCGGGGCAGTTTCATTCAGAAGGACGCCTATGCGGCCAATTTCGGTACTTTTTCCGATTGCAGTCACAATCGCGAGGGCTCGACCCCGTACGATATTGGTTCCGAGGTATATCATTGACCGGCGTTCAGCGAGCGGCGTAGAAACCGGCTGCAACCCCGTCGCCTTTGCGACCGGTGCACTTTCACCCGTTAATGTGGACTCGTCCGCATATAGGTTGGCAGCCTCGATCAAAAGTGAATCTGCCGGAACGCGGTCCCCGGCATTTATAACGACAATGTCTCCCGATACCAGATTCCCTGAGTCGATAATATGTTCGCTTCCCTCACGACGCACCCGTGCAGATGTTCGCGTTGCACTGCGCAGAGCTTCGAGAGCCCGACCAGCCTGCCACTCGATGGCAAAGCCGATCAGAGCATTTATAAGTAGTACGGTGAGAATGGCTATAGCTTCGAGTCTGCTTTCTGTTAACCAGGCGACGACGGCCGCGAATCCCAACAGCCAGATCACAATACTATTGAACTGCCTGAGAAAAATCTGATATACAGCCGGTCCTTTTGCGGCCTCCACGCTGTTTGTACCGTATTGCTCCAGCCTTCTTTCTGCCTCGGAATGTGAAAGCCCCTCTCCGGGATCGACATTTAAAGCACTCTCAATTTGATCTGCCGAATAAGCGTGCGGCGCAACCAAAAACGCGTCGCACAACGTTTCATTGGCGACGGGGGCGATGGCAATATTAGCGGCAGCATTATTGTTCAACATTTTGGTATGACCGGCCATCGCTCGCGGTTAATGCAACTCTAAATAGGCCGCTATCAACCCGTCTAAAGGCTCCATTTCCAATCGCGAATCTCGGGCATATCGTCGCCAAATTCGTTGATGTATTGGCGATGTTCGAAGAGGAAGTCGTGCATTAATTGTTTGACGTGGGCGCCGCCGTTTTTGGTTTTTGGAACACGGTCGATCACATCCATGACCAGATGAAAGCGGTCGAGGTCGTTTAGCACTACCATATCGAAGGGTGTGGTAGTCGTTCCCTCTTCCTTGTAACCGCGAACGTGCATATTGTGGTGGTTCGTTCGGCGATAGGTTAGGCGGTGGATCAGGGTCGGGTAACCGTGAAATGCAAAAATGATCGGCTTATCGGTCGTAAAGATAGAATCGAAATCATCGTCGGAAAGTCCATGAGGGTGTTCGGTGGTGGGCTGTAATTTCATCAGATCGACGACATTAACGACGCGGATCTTTAGCTCAGGAAAATTCTGACGGAGAATATCGGCTGCCGCTAATGTTTCCAGTGTCGGCACGTCTCCGGCACACGCCATTACGACGTCCGGCTCGTCACTGACGCCGCAGCCTGCCCATTCCCAAATGCCGATCCCGGACGCACAGTGCTTGGCTGCAGCATCAATATCGAGGTACTGGAGCGAAGGCTGTTTTCCGGCAACGATCACGTTGATATAGTTGCGGCTCCGCAAACAGTGGTCCATAACCGAAAGAAGTGTGTTTGCGTCGGGCGGAAGATAGACTCGAACGACCTCGGCTTTTTTATTGATCACATGATCGAGAAAACCCGGATCCTGATGAGAGAATCCATTGTGGTCCTGCCGCCAAACGTGCGAAGTGAGCAGGTAATTAAGCGACGCGATCGGCCTACGCCAGGCGATCTTGCGAGTTACCTTCAGCCACTTGGCGTGTTGGTTGAACATCGAATCGATAACATGAATAAATGCCTCGTAGCAGGAAAATAAGCCATGTCGTCCAGTAAGTAAATAGCCTTCGAGCCAGCCCTGACAGAGGTGTTCGCTCAGCACCTCCATCACGCGGCCATCCGGGGCCAAATGATCGTCAGTCGGAAGAATCGGCTGAACGGAAACCCGGTTCGTGGCCTCAAAGATATCGCCGAGGCGATTCGATGCGGTCTCGTCCGGCCCCACAACGCGGAAGTTCTGGTTGGCAGCGTTATTTTTCATAATGTCGCCTAAAAAATGTCCGGTCACGCGGGTTGCCTCCGCTTTGATCGTTCCGGGTTTTGGGACGTCAACCGCATAGTCCTTAAAATCGGGCATTTTCAGATCTTTGAGAAGCAGACCGCCATTGGCATTAGGATTAGCTCCCATGCGGCGATCATTCTTCGGTGCGAGTTCAGCCAGTTCGGAAATCAACTTTCCGCTATCATCAAACAGATCCTCTGGCGTGTAGCTGAGCATCCACTCTTCGAGCATCTTGAGATGTTCTGGTTTGGTCGCGAGTTCTGCCAAGGGTACCTGATGCGAACGAAATGAATTCTCGGTCGGCAATCCATCGACAAACTTCGGCCCGGTCCAGCCTTTCGGCGAACGCAGGACGATCATCGGCCATTGAGGACGGCCCGAAAAGCCATTTTCTCGGGCGTCTCGCTGAATGGCCTGTGTCTCGGCGAGTACGGTTTCCAAAGTTTCCGCCATGAGCGGATGCATATAGTTAGGGTCATGTCCCTCAACGAAGTAGGGCTTGTGGCCGTAGCCTATTAGCAGGCTGGTCAACTCTTCGGCACTCATTCGGCCGAGCACGGTCGGGCTCGCGATCTTGTAGCCGTTGAGGTGCAGTATCGGCAAGACTGCACCGTCGCGAACGGGATTAAGAAACTTATTCGAATGCCAGCTTGCCGCCAAAGCTCCCGTTTCGGCCTCGCCGTCGCCGATAACACATGCAGCGATTAGATCGGGATTGTCGAAGACAGCTCCATAGGCGTGCGCCAGCGAATAACCGAGTTCGCCTCCTTCGTGGATCGATCCCGGAGTTTCGGGAGCCACATGGCTCGGGATGCCGCCGGGAAATGAAAACTGCTTGAAGAGCTTTTTCAGGCCATTGGCATCTTGCGAAATATTAGGATAAAACTCACTGTAGGTGCCTTCGAGATAGGTGTTGGCGACGATCCCCGGCCCACCGTGTCCCGGTCCCGAAATATAAATGACATTCAGATCGTGTTGTTTGATAAGACGATTGAGATGAACATAAACAAAGTTTTGGCCCGGCGTCGTTCCCCAGTGACCGAGTAACCGGCGTTTTACGTGCTCGATCTTTAACGGCTCGCGAAGCAGCGGATTATCCAGCAAATAAATTTGTCCGACCGATAAATAATTAGCCGCCCGCCAGTAGGCATTGATCTTTCGCTGTTCTTCGTCATCCCACGGCTGCACATTTTTGATTTCGTTCATACTTTCTCTGTAATTGCGTCACTCACGATCGTTTGTGCATCGGTGAGGATTTGATTCAAATGATCGGGCCCACGAAAGCTCTCTGCATAGATCTTGTAAATGCTCTCGGTACCAGATGGACGCGCCGCGAACCATCCACTTTCAGCAATAACCTTTACCCCGCCGATCGGAGCCGCGTTTGCAGGTGCATGGCTGAGCACAGATTTAATTTGCTGGCCAGCCAACTCCGTGATCCTAATATCTCCTGGCGCAAGTTTTCCGATCAGCTCCTTCTGCTCCGGGGTCGCTGGAGCCTCGAACCGGTCGTAGTAAGATTCGCCAAACTCATCGGTAAGGTCTCGATAGATCTCGCCGGGATCTCGTCCAGTTACGGCGGTGATCTCTGCCGCGAGTAAGGCTGGAACGATTCCGTCTTTGTCGGTGGTCCAAACACTCCCATCCAGACGGGCAAATGTGGCCCCAGCACTTTCTTCTCCGGCAAAGTCAAGCGAACTATCAAGTAAACCGTCAACAAACCACTTAAAACCAACCGGGACCTCGTATAGTTTGCGGCCCAGTTTCGCTGTGACAAGATCGATCATCTGGCTGCTTACGACCGTCTTTCCGACTGCCGCCGATTTATTCCACATGGGGCGGTTAAGGAAGAGATAATTGATGGCGACTGAAAGATAATGATTCGGCGGAAGAAGTCCTGCCGACGGGGTAACGATCCCGTGCCGGTCGTGGTCGGCGTCGCAGGCAAAAGAGATATCAAACTCATCCTTTAGCTGGATCAAATTTTGCATCGTGTAAGACGAGGACGGATCCATCCGGATCTGCCCGTCCCAATCGACCGTCATGAAGCGGAAAGTCGGATCAACGACCTTGTTAGTTACCGTAAAATTTAACCGATAGAGCTCGGCGATCCGTTCCCAATAGTGGATTCCCGCACCGCCCAGCGGATCCACCCCGATATGCAGACCCGCCGCTCGAACGGCCTCCATGTCGATTACATTAACCAGATCTTTCGTGTAGTAACCAATATAGTCGTGCCGGTGAGTGGTCGGAGCCAGTAGGGCCTTCTCAAGCGTGACTCTTTTCACTCCCTTCATCCCCGTCTCAAGAAATTTGTTTGCCTGAGCTTCGATCCAATTGGTGGCTGTTCCATCTGCCGGCCCCCCGTTTGGCGGATTGTACTTGAATCCGCCGTCATGAGGGGGGTTGTGCGACGGTGTAATGACAATGCCGTCAGCAAAACCGGACAAACGCCCACGGTTGTAGGTAAGGATTGCATGGGAAATAGCGGGCGTGGGCGTGTAATCGTCGTTCTCGGCCAGCATTACTTCTACCCAATTCGCTGCGAGCACTTCAAGGGCACTGGCCATCGCGGGCACAGAAAGAGCGTGCGTATCCATCCCTAGAAAAAGCGGACCGTCGATCTTTTTTTTAGAACGGTATAAGCAAATGGCTTGAGTGATAGCAAGGATATGCCGTTCGTTAAATGACTTTTGGAACGCAGAACCACGATGTCCCGATGTCCCAAATTTCACCCGCTCCTCGGGCATTTTATAATCAGGACTTTTGGTAAAGTAGGCGGTTACAAGGTCCGGAATATTCACAAGAAACGAAGGGTCAGCCTTCGTCCCCGCAAGCGAACTAAGTTTGATTCCTTGCCCCAAAAGGTGGTCTTGCGTGAGCAACATTTAATTCCCTGCTCAATCGGTGTCGAGACACACGCTTCGCATCAATTCAGGTTTAAAGATCGAACGATCTTTACAGAACATTTGGCGTGTAAAGCAATTGCTTGAGCAACCGAGCCGAGCAGCAAGCGTTCCATTGTTCCGTGTCCGTGAGATCCGACGACGATCAGGTCCGGTTCGAATGCGTCAGCCTCTTCAAGAATTGTTATCTTTGCGCCCCCTTGAAGAACTTTCGTGGAGATCTTGATTCCATTGCTCGTGTTTTCTGTCCGCAATTTTGCGGCGATACGTTCAATTACACGTTGAGAGCGGTCGCATTCAGACTTTTCAATTTCTGCAAATACGCCTGTATAAACTCCTTCCATGGGATATGCGGAAGGGGAATAGCTGGGCTCGACCACGGTAATGACCCGCACCTCGCTTTCTTCAGGAAAGCTCTGGAGAGCAACACTATCTACCGCCGCCTCACTCTTTTCTGAACCGTCTATCGCAAGGAGTATTTTCCAACCGTTTTCAGCCAACTTGCGGGGCCGAACAATTTCTACAGAACACCGAGCGTGTAAGGCAACGGCATGCGAAACCGATCCCAGCAGAAAGCGTTCGACCAGTCCATATCCGTGTGATCCGACGACGATCAAGTCGGCACCAAACTTTTCGGCCTCATCCAGAATGACGCTGTTAGGCGACCCGTCGATTGCGGCCTTTGTTATAGTTAGGGTCGGGTCGCTTATAGCCAGCATTTCTGCAGCACTATCTATTGCATCTTCAGCCATTTTCCGAGCAAGATTGTCGTTTTTGGCATAAAACTCCTCGGATACGCCCATCGGTTCCATGCGATTTATTAACGGTGCACGTTGGTAGGCTGATACTATTTCAACTTGCGTATTTGGCCGAAATTGTTCCGCCGCAAAGTTATTCACGGCTTCCTTACTTGATTTAGAGCCGTCTATAGCTAAAAGTATCTTCATCGCACTTCCCTTTTCCCCAGGTGACAAGTTGCCCCCCCTTTCTCCTGTCTCGTTGGCGAGCTACAAACTTGCCAAGCAGACCTTCCTTCTCCGGCCCCTAAGCCAATATATTTTCCAGATTGCTCATTTCATATACCGAGGGTCTAATAGAGGCCGAAGGAGATCCTGCGCTCGACAATCTCCGCAACGACACTTGCATACGGAGTATTCGTCTCCAAGATAACTCTACGCTCTTGGTGATTATCAAGGGATCTATTTGAATTCGTCATCGCCATAAAAATGAGTACCAAAGCTGAAATGAATATCAGCTTGATGCTGTGCAGCGAAAGTATTATTTTAATGAGTTTCACTATCTTTCCTTCCCTTGAACTTAGCCCGTCGGCCATTATCTTTCGTTATCAATGAAAATACCCCCGCCACATAGTTGTTTTTTAGAAAACGGACATCCAAATAAAACAATTGGGTATATCCATCAGTTAACCAGATTTATGAACCCTTGTCGGTGTGCTGACGCACTAAGAAAGCGGGGAAGGAAAACCACATCGTCAGATCTTTTTACAAATTATTTCGTTATTTTGCCGTTAACCGAATGATTATTTCCGGCCACGGTTGAAAATTGATTCCCGATTGCGGGAATCAAGGTTGAGTGCCGGATCCGTGACGGGTCTTGGCCTATGCCCAAAATGGCCTTTGCCGGTTTGATCGCCCATGCAATTGGTCTCATCCATATACTGGGTGTGCCGCAACTCTCGCATCCGAAAAGCGGCCTGACATATGCCAGGATGTCGTAGGCCACATTCAGGATTGTCTGGAACGGTCGCAATCCGAATATGCGTACCTTAAAACTCCCCGCGAACCATTTTGTATTTGGCAGATTTCTAAAGACCTCCGCGACGGCTTCGCCTCCGAGTTTCATCGACCCGTCTGGCATTAGCATGTGAATCGTTGCATAAGCCTCCCAAATATTGAGATGCGGATTGAGCCCCCTAAGCTCCTTCGGGTCTTCGCCGATCGGGCGTACAACGATGCCCGAATTCTCAGACTCTCCCAGTGCGGACTTTTTGACCCACTTCGCAATGAACCGGCAAACACCGCACTCGTCGTTAAATAGTAATATTGGCTTTTTCTGTTTTTGCATTTATTACGTTGGTTTATGAATTGAACGGCTGCGTCACTGCTGTCAGAACACTCGATATCGAAGGGTTTGGCCCTTCGGCCCTTCCGACCTGCACTCCGTCCATAAACATCACCAGGGTTGGCGTGCTCTTGATTCCGTAACTGCTGGCGAGTCCCGGTTCGAGCTCAACGTTTACTCTAAAGATAGCTTCTTTGGATTTCACCATTTCAGCTACCTGCTGGAGTACCGGCTCGATCCCTTGGCAGTACGCACATCCGTACGACATAAACTCGACGGCAATTGGCCCATAGCCTTTCAAAACCACCGTGTCGAATGTGTCGCCGGTTACCGTTTGTATCTGGTCAACAGAGTCCGCGAAATCTGCGATGTTATCAGTCATAATTTACAAGTAAGCATTCGCAGGTATTACCCCTGTTTTCGAAGATCTCCAACGATCATCTGACTATCCGAGAAAGGGATGGCCTTCAATTCCGTGATGCACTGTATTTGATAGTAGGCCTTCGATCTTCCTCATATCATTTGAAGGACCGTGGGCTATTACAACGTAATTACCAGCTTTGATCTGGGCTTCATATTCAATGATGCTGTCCTTGGGAATTCCAAGGCCGTAAAGTCCGGCCCCGATAGCGCTGAGCCCTCCTACTACCACGGCACCTTCAAGAGCCGCAACGATCCACCCAATGATCGGACCGGCGAGCATAACGGGTCCGATACCCGGAATAATAAAAAACGCCGAACCGAACAAGAGACCCCATAGCCCGCCCCAGAATGCCCCATTTCGGCCCCACGCCTTCATTCTGTCACTGTTGTTGTAAAAGCCGACGACGTGTTCTTCAGTATGAAAATCCTTGCCGACGATAGACAGTTGATTCATATCGAAACCCGATCTCTGGAGTTCACGAACGGCTTTTTCGGCCTCTTCGTGGCTGTCATATACAGCAATGACCGAATCCCGTTTGATCGTAAGTGCTTCTTCTACCTTGGCCTTAACCTGACCCATTTCAGTTTGCATACTCTCTCCATTCCTCATACGTTTTCTAAACTTAGGCGAACAGCGACGGCTCTTGGACACTATCGATCTTTCAAGCGAGCTTGACGTTGGCAGCCCATCGCACTCGAGCCGATACACTTATTCCTCTTAAGGCTACTCTTTTCCAGAAGTGGTGTTGGTGCTCTAACGCACAAGCGTCCGTAACAAAATAGAGTAGTATTCAGATCGAGTCACAGATGATCCAATAAGCGTATGGAGAATTCGGCATCCGCCGCGAAACTGACTGTTTATGTCGCACTTGCGGGAAACGTTGCGGTCGCAGTGACCAAATTTGTGGCGGCTGCGATCACGGGCAGTTCGGCAATGCTGAGCGAAGGCATGCATTCGCTCGTTGACACGATCAACGAGTTGCTTTTGCTCTACGGGATGAAGCGGGCGAGCCGCCCACCGGACTCACTCCACCCTTACGGCCACGGCCGCGAGTTATACTTCTGGAGTTTTATAGTCGCCCTTCTGGTCCTTGCTCTCGGCGCATCGGCCTCGCTCTACGAGGGAATCAATCATATTTTGAACCCCGAACTAATGAGTAATCCGCTGCTTAACTACGCGGTGCTATCGATATCATTTATCCTCGATGGTATTTCCTGGCTGGTGGGATTCAAGGCCTTTCGCCAAAAGAAGGGCGTTTCGGGCTATCGAACGGCATTCCGTGAAAGCAAAGATCCGACGGTGTTTACGGTTCTATTTGAGGACACTGCGGCATTGCTTGGTGTGCTGATCGCTGCCGCCGGAATCGGGGCCGCTCATGCTTTAAATAAGCCATGGCTTGATGGGGCCGGATCGATCGGCATCGGTATTGTGCTCCTTGTTTCATCGCTCTTACTGGCGCGCGAGACAAAGGGCTTGCTGATAGGCGAATCGGCCGAGATTCAGGTTCGCGATGCGATACTTGGCATCGCCCGAAAAGATCCCGATGTGGATAGCGCGAATGGCGTGTTGACCATACAGATGGGCGTTGATCAGATCATTGCGGCACTGAGTGTCGAGTTTCACGATGGCCTAAACACCACTCAGATCGAAAAGTGTGTCAACCGGATCGAAAAAGCCTTGAAGGTGGCGGAACCGGACATTGCCATCTTGTTCGTCAAGCCGCAAACTGCCGAGACTTGGCGGCACAGGATGAAGCAGTTGACTGCCGATACCAAAAAAATCAGTAAAAAAGGTTAAGGTTTTCCTCATTTTTATTAGAGTTACCAATCGATCATTCAACTTTCCGAACGGCTAAGATTTCCGAAAACTCCGGGGTGGAATGATCTGGCGGCCTGCGTAAAGCAGGTTACTTCAGCTTTTTTGAATGGCGCCCATGACGATAGCTACCTGATGGGTTTGTCCGTCATAAGTCAATGGAATATCGCCAGACTCGAGTAATTTTCCATCGAGACGGACTTCGATTACGCCGCGACAAATGCCCGTTGGATTTTCAACGCTTATCTTGTAAAGGGTTTGTCCCCGGCGGTAACTTATCTCAAAATTACGCCAGCTTCGAGGAACGCATGGCTCAATGCGTAAGGTCTCGCCGATGAGATGAAAGCCGAGCATCGATTCGAGTGCAGCCCGATACATCCAACTTGCCGCCCCCGTGTACCAGGTCCATCCACCGCGTCCGATGTGTTTAGGTTCGTTATAGACGTCACCGGCAACAACGTACGGTTCGACCTTGTATTTGTGAAGTCCGGCCCGGGTAGAGGCGTGATTGATCGGATTGAGTAACGCAAACAGTTCACCCGCTTTGTCACCGTCGCCGAGCATTGTAAAAGCGATCATAGTCCAGATCGCGGCATGCGTATATTGTCCGCCGTTCTCGCGAACACCGGGAAGATAGCCTTTTATGTACCCGGGGTTAACCGGACTTTTATCGAAAGGCGGTGTAAATAAGAGCACAATGCCATCGCCACGACGAATTAAATACTCGTCAACCGAGGCCATAGCACGCGCGGCCTGCTGCGGATTCCCCCCGCCCGAAATGACACTCCATGACTGAGCGATCGAATCAATCTTGCATTCCTCGTTTTCGGCAGATCCGAGTGGCGTACCGTCGTCAAAATATGCCCGGCGAAACCAGTTGCCATCCCAAGCATCCTTTTCGAGCGCCTTTTTTAGATCTTCTTCATGTTTAAGATATGTCTTGTAGCGCTCGCTCTCGCCGCGCATCGAACAGAATGGCATGAAATCTGTCAACGTATTTATTAAAAACCATCCTACCCAAACACTTTCACCTAGCCCTTTGTTGCCGACGCTGCTCATTCCGTCATTCCAGTCACCGGATCCCATCAACGGTAACCCGTGTGACCCGGTGGTAAGACTGCGGTCGATCGCTCGGGCGCAATGTTCAAAAAGGCTCGTAGTTTGTAACGACGTTGTTGGCTTCGTGTAGGAATCATCTTGGCCCTCGACAAGCAGCGGAGCCTCGACAAATACGACCAACTCATCGAGTATCGCCGTATCACCCGTAGCCTTTACATAAAAACTTGTAACGAACGGCAGCCATAGCAGGTCATCCGAAAAACGTGTACGAACTCCTCTACCCGATGGTGGATGCCACCAATGCTGCACATCCCCCTCTTCGAATTGATGTGACGCTGCAAGCAGAATTTGCTCGCGTGCAATATCTGGCTTTGTATAGACCAGAGACATCACATCCTGCAGTTGATCGCGGAACCCGAAAGCCCCCCCGGATTGATAAAACGCGGAGCGTGCCCACACGCGGCAAGCAAGCGATTGGTATAAAAGCCACCGGTTGACCAATATATCCAGGGACGTATCCGGCGTCCGCACTTCGATCGTACCCAGCAAACTATCCCAATAGGCTGTAACTTCTGCGAACGATTTTTTTACCTCGGATAGTTCCCGAAACTTTGTAACGATGCTTTCTGCTTCTGTATTCGACTCGGCTTCCCCGATCAAGAACACTATCTCCCGCACCTCGTCGGGTTCGAGATGGATTGTTGTCTGTAGTGCAGCGCACGGGTCGAGTCCGGCCCCCGTTCGACCAGACAACTTTTCGCGTTTGAGCGCCGCTGGACTATCCAGGTTTCCATTCCTTCCAACGAATTCCCGACGGTCGCATGTGAGAGACCTTATCTCCGCGCTAGTCGCGACGAAAGTGATTCGGCCGGCAAACTCATTATTGTAGGGATTGCGGGCCCGGATGTAGTTCTTTGTATCGTCCGTTTCGGTGATAATGAACGGTGCTGTGTGGCTACGGTCAAATCCCAAAATAAGCTCGCTGTAGCTCGTAACCGATATTTTTCTTTTGCGGCTAGTGCGATTGTGTAGACGCAAAAGAGAGATCTTTACAGGTGCATCGAGCGGAACGAATTGAAGAAGCTCCTGCGAAATGCCATGGCTCAGATGTTCAAAAATCGTGTAGCCTTGCCCGTGTTTGATCGTGTACGGTTCCGTTTCCCTGATCGGCAGAGCGGTGGGTGTCCAAGTAGAACCGGATTCTTCGTCGCGTAAGTAGATAACCTCGCCCGGCGGATCACTTACCGCGTCGTTGGACCACGGTGTGAGGCGGTTTTCACGGCTGTTCACCGACCAGGTAAACCCTGATCCCGTTTCCGAGACCTGAAAGCCGAAGGCTTTTTCATTTGCGATCACATTCAGCCATGGAGCAGGTGTCCACTGCCCGTCACCTAAAACCGTTACGTACTCTTTACCGGCGATTCCAAATCCGCCAAGGCCGTTAAAAAAGGTGAGATCGGGTTGTGGTGTCGAGGGTTCAGGATATCCGCGGTTAGGGCTTTTTGCAGGGAGGGGCCTCGGCAAAGATCTCTCGATCTGTTTGCGCGAAAGTTCGTCTTCCAGATCCCCGCGTTCGCCGACGATAACTACGCGGGCAACAGTGTGGAGAAGTATCCGGTCTGCCTCAGGTATCTGATCCGTTCGTCTTAGAAAAATGCCACCGGTTGTATCAAGCAGATTTGCTTCACCGCTTGTACGGACGATTCTCGTCAATTCGTCCTGCAACGACTGCATGTAGCTTGGAGCATTGTCGTTCAAGATTACAAGATCGAATATCAACCCCTTGAGCCGCAAATATTCGTGAGCATTTAACATCTGGCGGGCGAGCGGCAGATCTTCTGCACGGTTTATACGAACCAGGACGATCGGCAGATCACCCCCAATTCCGTAAGGCCAGAGGTCGGACTGTGCCCTGGTGTTTAGTTCTAAGACGCCCGGACGCGAACGAAGGCAAAGGTCAGCGTAGAGGATGTGAGATGCGAGCCGCTGAAATAGATACGCACTCTCAGGCTCAATATTCAAATGCCGCATTTCTACCTGCGAACGCGTCCATGCGAGGGCCGCTTCCCGTTCAAAAATACTTACGTCATGATATTTGTCCGCCAGTCGTAGTGCGTCGTCATACGAATCTGCTACAGCGGTCGAAAACGTCACGCAAACCGTTTCACGCGGCTTGATGCGCACGCAGCTTCGCAGAGCGAAGATCGGGTCGATCACCGCACCCACTGTATTTGATAGTGGACGGTCTTCCATCACCGCATTCGGCTTATGGGCGTCATGTCCACGCCCTAGGAATCGTGCACGGTCCGTTTCATACTGCACCGCACCAATAGTTTCGCCATCAGTTGCAATACTATGAATTGCCCAAACTGGCTGGTCGCTTTCGGCTCGCGGCCGGCGTTTGGCGATCAGAGAGTTTTCCTCGAAGTTGAACTCGGTTTCAATGGAAAGATTGCTGAACGCCGGATGTGCGGCGTCTGCTTTCGGAGGCGCTAGAACCACTTCCGCGTAACTCGTAACCTCTATATCTCGGGTGTTTAAGGAGTTATTAGTGATCGAGATACGACGAATTTCGGCATTATCTTCGGGTGAAACAATTATCTCCGTACGTGTATCAATACTTCCGTCACGTCGCCTTATCACCACCTTGTCTTCAGAAAATGCTACCTCGTAAAACTCCGCTGGGCTTCCTACTGGCTGGTAACCACTCGACCAAACCTCGCCGTTTCCAACATCACGCAAGTAAATGAAGCTGCCCCAAAGATCTCGCGTCGTGTCTTCACGCCACCGTGTTACGGCAATGTCTTTGTGCATTGAATAGCCTGCGCCGGATGCAGTGACCATTACGGAATAAGTACCGTTAGATAAAAGCTGAACGCGCGGCGTAGGACTGTTTGGCGAATTAAAGATCCGTGTGACCCGACCTGAAAGTTGCCGCACTACACGTCCAGACAAAACTTCCTCAGCTCGTGGATGAGATGCCGGAGCTCCATGCGGGATCCGTTCTTGAAGAAGCAATTCGGTTGCCCTCACAAGAGGTTCTGAATGGAAACGGTTTTGAATAATATTAGCGTGAACCAAATTGTTAAGCGCCACGAGTATCATCCCCTGATGATGGGCCATATAGGCACGTATGATCGCGAATGTTTGATTTGGGGGAACCCTTTCCACCGTGTAGTCGATCGATTCGTAGAAACCGAAACGGGCGAGCATCCCGGTATCTTCAAGATAGCGAAAATTACATATTGCGGCTTGCGGGTTGATAGCAGCGGCCAGTGCGGTAGCATATGGAGTGATCACCAGATCTTCACTCAAGCCCCGTTTTAATCCAAGCCCGGGAACCCCAAACGCCTGATATTGATAATTCAGCTGTAGATCGCGAGCATTGAACGCACATTCGGAGATGCCCCATGGCACGTTATTCTTCGCTCCGTACTCGATTTGCCTTTGAACCACGGCCATATATGTTTGATCAAGAAGTGTTTCTCCGTAATCCCGCATTACAAGAAGGGGCATCAGATACTCAAACATCGTACCCGTCCATGAAACCAAAGCCCGGCTTGAATTTACCGGCGTTAGGGACCGCCCCAGCCTAAACCAATGCTCTTGCTCGATCTCATCTTTCGCAATGGCGATAAAACTGGTCAATCGAGATTCGGAGGCAAGTAAATCGTAGAACGAATTGTCGCGCTTGTCCGTATCCACGTTGTAGCCGATAACAAACACCTTGCGTTCCTCGTCGAGTAAAAAATCAAAGTTCATTTCTTTGACGATTTCGGCGCTGTGTAAGGCTAGGGACTGTAAGTTAACGAAGGTGTTTAATGCGGTTTGCTCCGCCTGTTTGACCTTTGTTGTTAAAATTTTTAGAGCGTTAAGAACCGCAGTCGAGTCCGCCTCAGGCATTTGTGAACGCCCGATCTCTAAAGTGATACCGGAAAGGCGGAGCAAAAGTGCCTCGTAAAGCTCGGCGAATTGAGATAGTGAGGGGAACAATCGAAAGAGGTCAGTTGTTTCTCTCCATTCTTTCTGAATATCGGGAAAATCGTGGCTTATTATCTCGGACAAATGAGAAAAGTCATTTTCCCGCCATGGAATAAAAGTCTTGATATCGCGTAGAAAGGTTTGGGCCTGATGCGACAGATCCGACGACCAAAACCCCAACTCCGTAAAGTCGATGCTACCGTGTTCCAGCGTCAGCGCAGCCGTGATATCGCTGATCACCTCGATATGGGAAATCAGAGACTCAAGCACCGTGACCCAGGCATCTGGGGTTTCGATTCTGTTCGATTCCACTACGGTAAAACAGGCGTTGATCTCAGAATTAAGTTGCCTGACCGTCACGCCTTCGGTTCTCCGACGGGCGACGTTCATCTTGTTTGCTTCATATCGCATCATTTCGAGAGAATCGGTCAGCCCTTCCATGACGTGCGTGTCGAGAAGTTTGCGATTCGCGATCTCGGTGACCGATTGTTTGACTGCCAGCAGGTGACCGGCAAGGTTTCCGCTGTCGACGCTGGAAATATATCGAGGTGAAAGCGGTTCAAGAGTCTGCGTGTCGTACCAATTTAAATAGTGTCCCCGCACTTTCTCAAGTTTTTCGAGCGTGGCAAACGTAAAACCCAGCCTCTCGCTCAACTCGAGCGTTCCAAGGTACCCGAAATCATGCGCCGAAATTGTTGACAGAAGCAGTAGTCCAATGTTGGTCGGGGATGTGCGATGAGCGATCTTTGGCTCAGGATCTTCCTGAAAATTATCGGGAGGGAGCCAATTGGAATCGTCAGTAACAAATGTTTCGAAAAATCTCCAGGTACGCCGGGCGATCATTCGGGCCATCTTTATTTCGCTGCCGGTTATCGGGATCTGTGTATCTAATGGCCGGACACTTATACGGTAAGCGATCAGAGGAGAAAAGATCCAAAAGATCAAGAATGGGGCGGCGATCAAAAGTGCCGACGGATGAAACCACACTATCGACAATATGAAAATGGCTGATACAGCGATTGCCGCTCCCATCGAACGTAGATAGGACGTCGATTCTTGTTTAGAATCGACTTCGCTCTGCGCGGCCGTTTTCCATTCGAGCAAGTTCTTGTGCGAAACGAACACGCGATACACCGTGCGAATGACTGCGTCCGAGTTCAGGTATGCCTGGTAGGGCAGCATAGCGAGGACGATAAGTACTTGCCATGTGTTAGTTTTCACATTGCCCAGAACGCTCCAAAAATGACTTGTCCAAGGGATGCCTCGCGGATGCGTGAGAACATTCGTTTGTAAATGGGCATAGACTGGAAAGGCTAAAACAAATACGATAAACGACGTCCACAATAGCTGAGAGCCGGGAATGACTGTCCATATCATTAGAAGACAAACGATCATCGCAGGTGCCAATAGGCTTCGGCGAAGATTGTCGAAGATCTTCCAACGCGAAACTACCGGGAGTTCATTCCGCACGGACTTCCCTTCGCTGTTCTTCACCCATGGCAAAAGCCAGCCTGCGATCTGCCAGTCGCCGCGAACCCAGCGATGGGAACGCTTCGCAAATGTATCAAAATGGGTAGGAAAATCATCAAGGAACTCTATGTCAGTTACCAGACCGCATCTTGCATAAAGCCCTTCAAAAAGGTCATGGCTAAGGATAGAGTTCTCGGGTACCCGATCTTTCAATGCCGCCGAAAAAGCGTCTACGTCATAAAGTCCCTTGCCGGTAAAACTTCCCTCTCCAAAAAGATCTTGATAGATGTCGGAGGATGCAGTGGTGTAGGGATCGATCCCGGTGTTTCCGGAAAAGATCCGGGAAAAATATGATTGTGACGCACTTGTCAGCGAGATGCTTATCCGGGGCTGCAAAATGCCGTAACCCTTTGTGATTCGCTGCAGCTTTTCATCAAAGTGCGGGCGGTTGAGCGGGTGGATCGCAATTCCTATGAGTTTGCGGGCCGCGTCCCTGGGAAGTTGGGTATCAGAGTCAAGAGTTATTACATACTTTGTCCCCTTCAGGAATTCTACGTCGACCGGAGCACCCGTAAAGCTGGTATTTTTGTCTCCGCGGAGCAATTTGTTAAATTCTTCGAGTTTGCCGCGCTTTCTTTCCCATCCCATCCATTTATGTTCGCGGTCGTTCCATTGGCGACGGCGATGGAACAGGTGAAATTTTTGTCCGGTTGAATGAACATATTTTCGATTCAATGCTTCTATCCCGATTACGGCTGCACTAAGGATAGGCGTGTCTTCCGGCAGTTGTTCGCTCGTAGCATCGGCAAAATCACTGAGCAAGCCGAAATATAAATTATCGTCTTGATTAGCAAGGCTATATACCTCCAGCTTTTCGAGCAGCGAATTCACCACCGACTCGTTGGTTAAAAGCGTTGGTATAACGACAAAGGTCTGAGCTGTTTCGGGGATACTAACCGACGTATCAATTTGGGGCAGAAGACGAGGACGGACTAACAAGGCGAAGTCCCAGTTTAAAATGCTTAATGCCAGTTCGCTTGCCGGGATCAACGCTAGTAAGCAGAACAAAATCGAAAGAGGCCAACTTGTGCCGAACTGCGCCGCAATTGCGACTTGAAGCGTGATTAGGACACCACAGAGGAATGCGGCCGATCCGAGATACGCCGGAACCGGATATTTAATTATCGAGGAGATGATCTTTTCGGACGATCGAGGACGATAGTCGAAAGCTCTTTCCAGATCTTTTACCCCTTTGTCGATTAAGTAGTAACCAATGTGCGACTCCCGAGTATCTGAAGGATCTTGTTGTTGGGCCCCGGCTGCAAATTCAATAACCTTGGATGCGACCTTTAATTCGTCAGTTTTTGTGCGTTTTGCGATTCTCTCGACCGCTTCACGGTAACGGTTGCGGGTGGCGAAATTCATTTCTGAATACACGCTTGCCGGGTCAGTTCTTAAGAGTGGTTCGATTGGACTGACATTCTCAAAAAAGGTCCGCCAATCGATTGTCGAAAGCAGACGCATGCTAGTAATGGCATTTCCTACGGTTACCTGTGTGGTGGCCTGACGCTGATATTCCGAGTCAACGATCTCGTGTATGCTCGATCCCTGTTGATTTAGCCGATCTGACAGCCACTTGTACGCCGGAGCGATTGAAAGATCCTGGTCGCGCAATTGGCGGGTCAACTGCTCAATATAGGCGCTTCCGAACTTCGTTCTCTTGCCTAACCTTTTCACCAAAAAGGGCAACACTTCGATCGGCCGCGTGTTTGCCAGATCCAGCAATTCACCAGCAAGATCGTCTGCTTTCTCGCGTTCTTCGCGTGCGACGACGATAACTTCGGCCAATCTCCGCAGGTTTTCAACCAACGCAAAACGGAGCGTGATAGCGATCGCCCACAACTCACCGATCGTTAGCGGCGTAACCGCTTGATAGGCCCTAAGGAATCTGACGAGAGTATCAACTTCAAGCCTGCTGTCGGTATGGGCGATGATCGACATCGCGACCGCGTAAATACGTGGGAACCCGGCGAATTCCCCTTGCGAGAGTTTGGGCAGCTCACGATAATACCCGGCGGGTAGATCCTCCTGAATCTCACGGAGTTGTTCCTCGACTATGTGAAAGTTGTCTACTAACCATTCGGCCGCCTGCGATACGGCTCGTTCTTCACGAATTGCGTTCGCTAAAGAATAATAGGCGGCAATTAGTACTTCTCGATTATCTTCAAGTCTTGCGCGCAGTTTTTGAAATCGTTTGGGGTAGTCAACCGTTTTCTGCTCACCCGCAAGAATCGCCGCAAACTGTTCCAGTCTTTCGACGCTGTAAAGCTCCCCGCGAATCGGATCAGAATTCTCGTTTTGAGTGAAAATATTCTTAAAAAGGTCTAATTTTGAAAAAGATAGTTTTGCCATTAACTTACAACCCGAGTCATCAGAGCTTTCCTTAATCAACCTTTCCGGTTTTCACGTTTAACTCAATAGCAAAAAACGGGTGGTTCAGGCATCACCCGAAACCACCCGACCAGGCAGCGTCACCTGCAAATTAGTGCGGCTATCACCGCGTCCCCCTTGAAAAATAAAGCTTAGCTAGACCGTCGACTAACAGCAGTCGGAGGAACGATAATTAACCGACTACTACGAGGTTAAAAGAAAACGCAAGAAATGTTTGTGCTTTGTCGCACACTTAAGCTTTCAATCAAGGATGGTTTTTAAAAATCTCTTCAAGTCGTCTCCTGTATCAAACGTAAACCTGAAGTACTTGTAGAAGATGCGTGTTGACGTGCGGGTGGTTAAGCGAATGTTCGCGACATCCCTCGTCCCAGCAGGCGATTATATTCGTCATTTACAACCTTGTAACATTCACATACCTCTCTTTCTAGGCCCTGCCTGTCGATAATGGTAATTGTTCCGCGAACATTTGTAATCAAACCCTTTTTCGAGAGTTTGTGTGTCGCCAAGGTCACGCCTTCGCGACGTACGCCGAGCATGTCCGATATCAGGTTGTGCGTCATTACGAGCTTGTCGGAATCAAGCCGATCGTGGCTAAGAAGCAGCCACCGGCATAGTTGCTCCTCCACCGAATGAAGCCGGTTGCAAACAGCTGTTTGGGATATCTGCGTTATGAGGGCCTGTGTATATCGCAGCAGAAGATTATGGAAAACGCCGCCGAGGGTGAATTCCTCCATAAGATCTTTCGCACTCATCTTAAACGCATCACCCGCACTCTGAATGATCGCCCTGTTCGGTGTTGTGTTGCCGCCCATGAAAAGGGCGATCCCAAGTATGCCGTCGTTTCCAACGACACCGATCTCGGCGGTTGAGCCATTTTCCATTATATACAGCAGAGAAATGATCGCTGTCGTCGGAAAATACACGAAATCCATGCGATCCCCAGACTCGTAAAGAACCTTGCCGAGTTTTAGCGAAATGGGTGTCAAGTGACGACGTATGCGCTCGAACTCCTCGTCAGGCAAAGAACTGAGCAGGTGATTTTTCCGGACAAGTTCCGATTTGGCAGATTTTGGTATGATAACTCCTTGTTCAGCAGTGTACTGTGACCACAAAAACAGTTATAAAACCTTATCTTACAACAACCATGTACTTGGCTATGTGCGCTATAACACAATGAAATTGTGGCGAATCCATTCGTCTTAGCGCCACTACTCCCCATTTTTCCTAAACGAGAGGTTCACAACATCGATTTAACCCTCACTAATTTTTACGGTTAATTTACGCTTCCTCCACTAATTTGATTCCGAGCAATTTGGCGTAGCTCCGGCCGAAATAGGTCGATCGCTCCAATTGTGCGAAAACGAACAGACGGAAGCCTATTTTGCTGATTTAATCGATCTTAAGCCCAAGACCGAGGAAATTGAGCCTGAATGCCTCACCTTTTATGTATTCAGATAATTTCTCTTTTATATCTCATTCCCTCAGGCCTGGACTTTTCCAATTGTCGACAAGTATCGTGAGTCGGCCTTACGATGAAAGACGGCGGTCAGGTGAGGTCGGTCGTCTTTCACTTTTCTAGCGAAGAAGTTCAAGCATTTTTACAATTGCAAAAATACAATTATGAAGCTCATTACATTTTCAATTTATTACTGCAAATTAAACTTCGCGTTGCTCACTGGACAATCGAAAACTACGCTCCCACTGAACATAAATTGGCGCTGGAACTACTGGCTTCGATGTATTCACTACCAACAACGCCCACGCCTCGGCGGAATAAACTAATCTTCGCTCTGAACCATATAATCAGTGTTTGCGGGTTCTGGCTTGTGTGATTAAGAAGGCAATTTTGGCACGATCAACCTAAAATTAAGAAGAAGAAGCAATGAAATTGCGATTAATTCAGTTTTTGATTTACTACCTTAATTTCAGGTTGTGCGCGATTCTCTAGACGGAATATCATAGAGCCTGGCAAAAAGAAGAAGGTTTTCCATTCCGGTCATCTCTCCATCTGCGGAAAGCATTTGAGGACATAGTCGAACACTCGTCGAACTTTATTCGGTTCGGTCGTTATGTTGAAGCCAGCGATTTTCGCGTCTCCCGAGGTCGGTGGCAGGAGCTCCGCGAGGATTTTGATTACCGTGCTTTTGCCCGCTTCATTTGGAATGAGCAGAGAGTATGCCTCGCTAGTCTTAATAGTCAAATCCAGCCCATTTATTTGCGAAGTCAAAGCGCGAAAAGAAACCGGAGGTTCTCAGCTCCGGTTTCGTTGCCAACCTGTTATTTGCTAGTACTTGTAGTTGATAGCTAGATTGTTATCAACCATCCAAACCCCAGGTGCGTCCCATGCAATTCGACCTGCTTCATCCCTCTGATACCAGGAATTTACAGTCCCGGAAAGGGTTGCCGTGTGCCCATCGGCCTTGACCGTGATATCTTCGTCGTCGATGTTCCAATTCCGTTTGAGAGCACTCTCGATCGCTTTCTTTTCAACGGCATTCTCGACCTCAGATTTGATCGTGATATTGTCGATGACACCTTTAACACCCATCAGATAGCGGACGGCATGTTTTGCAGCCTCACGCTCGAAGTTCCAATGCAGCTCGCCATCAAGAGTGACTAGACCGTTCTCGACCTTGACCTTGACTTTGTCAGCCGGTACCGACCAGTTCGAGTCGAAGGCTTTCAACACTTCGGCGGCGATCTCGTTGTCGTTCTTACTAAAGGAATTTGGGAAATGAACGTCCAGTTCCTCAACAATAGCCTTCACACCTGCGACAGTTTTTGTGGCTTTCTCGGCCTCATGTTTTTTTGCATAGGAGTCAACGGTTCCCGACAATGTGACAACACCGTCTTTGACGCTGACACCGATCTCAGCCGCGTGCAACGAAGGTTCCCATTTGATCGCATCCTGTACATCTGTTTGTAGTTCTGAATTGTTTTTCATTTCGTGTCCTGTTTAAGTCCCAATTTTACTTTTATGAATATACTTACTCTTTTATCACCGTTAGTAATTACGGTTGATCTCCGGTGACTCCTAAATTTCCTGTTGCTTTCCCATTCAGGAACTAAGTCTAGGTAATACCTATTTTAAGTGCTGTAAAAGATCCATACAGTGCGCAAACACACCACGCCGACGGCTATTTCACGTATATTTGCGACTATGTTCCGCTTTGCTCATTTCGATGGTGCGGCCGTCTTCAATTAGTAGAATGCGGTCGGCTTGCTGTGCCAACCGATCGTCATGGGTGATCATCACAAATGCGACTCCGCTTTCCCTGTTCATCTCTCGCATTAAGGCAAAAACTTCTTCACCCGAACTTCGGTCTAGATTACCGGTTGGTTCGTCGGCGAGAATGATCTTGGGTGAGTTTGCGAGCGAACGAACGATCGCACATCGCTGGTTTTGGCCGCCACTCATTTCATCGGGATGTTTATCGATCTGATCTCCTAGCCCAACCCGCTGAAGAAGTTGCAGAACCCTTGCTGTTTGCACTCGATCAGCTTCGCCGTGCCGAATTGTGATCGGCATCAAGGCGTTTTCAAGGCACGTGAATTCATTGAGTAAATAGTGGGCTTGAAAGATAAATCCGATCTCTTCGCTTCGGAGATCAGCGAGCCCGTTTTCGTCCAGGGTCGAAATGTCGATGCCGTTTACAAATACCTTTCCGGCAGTCGGAACGTCCAGTGCTCCCAGAATATTCAGTAATGTTGATTTCCCGCTGCCCGATTGTCCGATGATCGCGACGAATTCCTGTTCCCGGATCCTGAGATCGATGTCGTGAAGAACAGGTATATTCACTTTTCCAAAATAGGTTTTGCCCAGACCCCGAGTCTCGATCACGAGAGATCCCGCAGCATCTATTTTATGTCCGCTAACGGCCTTGTTTTCTTTCCCGTCGATAGTTTGTAAGGCAGTCATTGATCCCCTTTTACCGCATTACATCGACCGGATTCAGTTTGGCCGCGCGCCTGGCTGGAAGTATCGATGCGATGACGGTTGTGAGGATCGCCGCCAGCATCGCAAGAGCGATGTATCTTGGCAGGATCTGAACAGGAAAAAGGTGCTCTGGCGGCTTGCCGGCTTGAGTCGAGGCCCGCGTCAACAGCCCGAGAAGGTAAACGATCGTAGTACCCATGACCGCACCCAAGCTGCTCCCAAAGACGGCGACACCCAGGCCTTCGAAAACAAAGATACGAAGGATCTGCGACTGCTTGGCTCCCATACTCTTAAGAATACCGATCTGTTGCGATTTTTGAAGAACCGAAACGATCAAAACGGCGGCAATAGAAAATGCCGAGGCAATCAGACTAAAAGCTGAGATGAGATAGGCCGAAGCTCCCATTGCGGTCATCTGGGATAGGAAGGATCCAAAATCCGCCGTCCAGGGCCGTGCTTCGTAGGGCACCAGGGCCATGATCGAATTCGAAAGGCCGTCAACGTCATAAATGTCATCTACCTTTATGTAAATTGCGTTCACCGAACTTCCGTAACCAAAAAAACTCTGTCCGTTTCGTAGCGTTATATAAACACTTCCGCGGCCACGCCCGGAGCTGTAAATGCCGACGATCTTGAGCGATTCAGAAACGCCGATACTCGAATTCAGACGAATTCGGTCTCCAACCGCAACGTTGAGATCCGTTGCAAGCTGCGAATCGATAACTATCTCATCGCTTTCAAGCCCCTGATACTTTCCAGAGATCAGATCGGGCGTTACCGGCGTTATGCTGTCTTGCAGAGCAGGATCAGCTCCGATGACGGACACCCCCATCGGATTGGCACCTTTGGAAGCAAACCCCTGTCCCATAACTAGCGGCGCAAGTGCCTTCACGTTCGGCAATTTATTAACGATGCTTACGACCTGTTCCCAATTGTCGATCAATTTAAGTTGCGGTGCCTGTTGTTCGATCCGACTTGAGCTGACAGCCGGGTCGTGAAGATCTTCAAGGGTTTTCGGCGTTGGATCCGGAACCTTGATCGTAATGTGAGGTATCGAGTCAGTGAGAAGTTTAGAAATATTGCCCTGCAAACCGAATATCAGTGAAGTGATGAAAATAACTATGATGACCCCGGTCGTAACGGCACTGATCGTCATCATCGTCTGCCAGCCACCGGAAAGCAGGTGACGAACCGCGACCTGGAATTCAAACCGCCGCATTCTCGGAATGAGGGCAGAAACGAGCAGTTGGAAAAGAGCGTTCATGTGGTTTCCAAGGGTTACTTCGCCTGCACCTTTGCCCCGGCCTTTAGGCCAGCAACATCACTGATGATCAAATCGTCAGGCCCAATTCCCGAGATCACTGGAACCCCGTCTTTTGTGGCGGGCCTCGTTACAACAGTTCTTTGAACTGCCTTGCCGTCGACGACAATGAACACCACATTTTCATCGCCGGCCCGCACGACTGCTGTCTGCGGAATAAGCAGGCGGCTGACATTCTCGGCGGTAATAATATTGACATCAACGGTTTGTCCGGGTCGCAGCCACTCTGGAGCTTCGATCGGAACCACTTTTATTTCGATCGTGCCCCGAGTTTGGTCGACTGCCGCACCAAGTTCCGAAACAGATCCGCGAAAAGTGCTGTCGCCAAACGCTGCGGACGAGATAACTGCTTCTTGTCCGACTTTTAATGAAGAGAGATTGCTTTCATCTACTTCTAATCGAATTTCCAATTGAGAACTGACCAGCGTAAGAACACCTGTCGATCCAACTGTTTGGCCAACTTGTGCGTTGATCTTCGTCACCGTTCCGGCAAAAGGCGCAACTACAATGGCATTTGCCGCTTGCTGCTGAGCGACACTAAGGGCATTTTCCGCTTCGGAAATACGCCTTCGAGCCACTAACACGTCTTCGGGCCTCGCTCCTAACTGAATAGTTTTGAGTCTTGCCTGCTGGGTCTTGACATTCGCCTGGGCCGATTTGAGGCCTGCCTGAGCAGACCTCGTACCGGCCTGGGCCAATGATATCGCCTGGTTTTGCGCGGCGACTTTCTTAACCGCGACGAGATAGGTCGTTTTGGCTTGATCGAACTCAGACCGCGATATGACGCCCGAATTGACCAAACTCGTGCTACGCCCAAGTTCCGTTTTCGCAAGATCGCGTTCAGCTTCGACTTGGGCCAAAAGCGAGCGAGCTTGAAGGACGTTCTGCTGTGCCTGAGCAATCAATGCATTCTGCTGCTCGGCAACAGCCTGGGTCTGCCGGACCTGCTGCATCGAGGCATCAATGTCCGATGCCAGAGCACCCCGCGAAACCTGCTCGAGCTGTGTCTGGGCCGTACTTACCGCTCCCTGTGCCTGAACGATCTGTGCATCTGCGACGTTGTTTTTTATCAGGGAAAGCTGCTGGCCGCGAACGACGGTTGACCCCTCATCGACATATAGAGCCTCTACAATTCCCTGCGTCTGGGAACCCGCGTTGGTTTCTGTGACGCCTCCCACGCTCCCGCTGCTCGCAATGGTCTCCGTGATCGAGGTTTGCTTCGGCTGGGTTAGTGTGACCTGGGTCGCCCGCTGCGAATACCAAAGTATTGATAACCCAGCCGCAGTGATCAATACGGCCGCAGTGATCCGTATGACCCATTTCTTTGTGTTATCTGATCCGCCGCGTACGGTTAAGCCTTCGGGCCGATGTGGGCCAAGTTCCGTCGACACGGACGGAACGTCCAACGCAACCGGGTTTTTTTCCACAACCTGAAGTGCCTTCATACAATCAACCTGCTGCGCCGGAAATTTGCTCGGTCGTCACGCCGTCATATTCTTCCGCGATAGTCTCAGCATCGTGCTTTGTTGCTCTCACTACGCCGTCTTTGTGGTGCGGCGGCGAATAGATCGTATAGAGCTTTAGGTCAGCCGTGTCGGAGACATTGATAATGTTGTGTTTTGCCCCGGTCGGGACCACAACAGCGTCTCCAACGTTTAGTTCATATTCGTTAGCATCGATCACGCATTTTCCGTGTCCCTTCTCGACACGAAAGAATTGGTCGTTGCCCTGATGTACTTCGAGTCCGATCTCTTCGAGCGGTCGAAGACTCATGAGCACAAGCTGACTGTGTTTTGAGGTGTATAGCACCCGCCGAAAATCTGTATTGTCGACGGCTTCCTTTTCGATGTTCGACTTAAATCCTTTCATGTATTTTTCGTTAAGCTGTAACCGATATGCTCTCGATCTCGGTATATCCAACAACAATGCCCATAGGCTCAATAAATTGGATCAGGGTCTTTGTACCATCCGTTTCCTCGATATTCACGATGTCGCCGTGGCTGCCGAAGGCTGCGACAAACTCCACACTCGCCGGATCCTTAATAAGATGGGTGAAGAAAGAATCCGTATTCTCACCAACGGAAATATCGATCGTGATATTGTCTCCTCGTTTTTCGACTGTTATTCCGTTTAGTGGCAGACCTTCGGTTAGCACCTGATCTCCCAGATCGGATTTCAAGACCTCAACCTTTGTCAGCCATTCGAATCTTCGTTTGCTCAAAGAAGCAAAAAACCCTGTCCAGTCCAATTTTCTTATTTCACTTTTCATTTTATTTTCTCCTTCGCGACTTATATTAAATTTGATCCATTTGCCTTAACTTAGCGGGGGCGATCTAGGTGTCATTTATTGTTCCGGGGCTTTGAAACTGGGGTCTGCATTTTTTCCCGGTTCTGATAGCTCGTTCGGTAGGACATCGTAAATCCTTTACTTTCCTTAACATTTCTAAGCTTGACGACGATATAATGAACCTTGGCATCCACCACATCCGGATAGAATCCGAGAGTATAGTGGGACCGCATTTCGTTTGCGATCTGTTTGTATATCCCCAAAAGCTTCGCCGAGTTTTGCGATGCTCCGTAGTAGGCGGTGCCGCCGCTCTTAAGTGTCAGATCAAGCAAAGCCGCTCGGTCGAGGGACGTCGCATCAGAGATAGCTGCACGCGATCTCGAATCGCCGTGAGTTAGATTGGAGAACCCGAACTCATTTCTATCGTCAACGATCACGGCGTATGCCTCTGCTTTGACATCGACAAGTTTTTCCCTTAAATCGGAAAATGTGTGGCGGCTGTGATCATCCGCACTGTCTGAGATGATAAGCAACACTCGTTTTTGATTGCGGCTCGACCGCATTTTCTCCGATGCGAAATAGACCGCGTCGTAGAGCGAACGTGTATCTCGGCTGTCAGGAGACGCCATGAACCTCTCGATTTGCTCAAAAGTTGGGATTAAATCGAATACCTGCTTGCCTAGATTATTAAACGCTACAAGAAAAACCTCATCGGCTGGCAAAAGCTGGCTTTTGAACAATCGTAGGGATTCGGCCACCGCTTTTGTTCGTTCGTCCGTCGTCGGATGCATATCATAAACCACGCCGAATGACACAGCTGTCTTTTCTGCGGAAAATACTTCGGTGGGCCGCTTGCTTTTGTCGTCAAAGATCTCAAATTGTCCCGCCGTCAGACCGGTTACAAACTTTCCGTCTTTATCCTCGACAAGGACGTTTATGAGAACAAGATTTGTATCGATGCGAACATTTTCATCTTGAGCAGCCAATCGGGATGGCGCGATGAAAAAAACTGCTAAGGCAAGTAGCGTTATCGTGCCGAGCGAATACCTTGTTAAGTTATGCATAACGTGGAGTTTCATTGTCGTTCTCGAATTAAGTTTCAGCGGAACATTCTCACGACGACGTTTTTGATTTGTAAGCGACAAGCAATCCAAGAATTGCCCCGAGTCCAAATCCGATACCAAAGGTGACACCGACCGAGCGGAAAGGATCGTGTTTGATCATGTGGGCCGTGTCTTCAAAAAGGTCTTTTGCCGCGTATCGACCACGTTTCACCATTCTTTTTGCATCATTAATCCCATCTTCGACCAAGTGGGAGGCATTTTCTTTTAATTGGTCAACCTTCCGCCCGACGCCAGCGAACTGGGCCGCTGTATTTAGAACTTCCTTGATAACACCATCGTGTACAGCCGTTTCTTTTATTGTTTGATCAGACATAGACATCTCCTCTAATTGATTAAGGAGTTCCGTTTTCGATGTACATCGACATGAATACGGAACTCCGGTTTTTACGATCCTGATTACCTGTTCGCAAGACGGTACTAAGCCGCCCTGGCAACCTTTAGCCCTGCCAATCTTTGCTTGACTCCGTCAATTTTGACTTTGTATTCGTCAAGTTTCTTTTCGTAGTGCAGTTTCATTTTCTCATTCAACTCTAGGTTGACTGCGTCGGCGGCTTCAGAAACCTTTGCTCCGAACTTCTCAACCTGCTTCTCGATCTTTAGCTTGTTTGATTCAAATTTTTTACCAAGTTCGACCAGCATTTCATTGCCTTTGACGTTGATCTCGGCCACTTGAGAGTCGCGTATGTTTTTGAGAACGGCGACCTCTTTGCTCATCGTTTCTTTCTCTACTTCGACAGCCGCAGTAAGTTTCGCTTCGACACCGGAGATCTCAGAGTCAAGTGTGTTGATTTGATCCTGCACGTAGTTTTCGTGTTCAAACGAGATACTGGATCGCGAGACAACGCCGCCGATCGGCCCTACTAACTCATCGATAAATCGGGGACTGAACTCATGAACTTCTGCAATAATCGAGACTGCTCCGTTTGGCACAGCGGAACCCAAACTGTCTATGAAATCCCGCTCTAATAGGTAGTTCGAGACATCGGCGGCCGCTCCGATCGCGGTGCCCGCAAACAGTCCGAGTACGAATCCGATTGGCCCTCCCAAAGTACCTACCAAGCCACCGACCACCATCGCCGTGAGTGTTCTCCATCCTTCCGGATCTTCATGGCTCAAATACTCAATTTCTCCCTTTGAGTTCTTTTGAATCATGACTTGGTTAAAGATCGTAATTTCCCCTTCGCCGTCGAAATGTTTCAATTTATGCTGTGCAACCTTCGCCGACTTCTCATCTGTAAATGTTGCAATAATTATGTTTTCCATATTAATAACTCCACTATTATGATTAAATTGATTGAAATTCGTGTTTTAACCCATCCCCGTCCTATACCTAATTACTACACACATCAGCGGCCCGAGTCGGTGCGTTACGACACCATCAGAACTTAAAATAGTTCTGGCAATGCTTTAACCGTGACTTGGCTTTTTCAAGTCCAATTCTGTAAATATCTCTAGGAATTAGATGTCTCTGGGAAACCGAAGGGTAATACTGTGAACACTGGTGCGTTGACGTACATACCCGTATCTGGCAGGCGCATAAAGTTGAATTCGTAAAAAAGTGTCAATCCGAATCATCACTAATTAATGATCCAAGCAGGTCTAAATACCTCCGGAATGGAGCAAGGAATTTCAATGAATACAACATCTGAAGAGAGAACGACTGCCAGCTGGACTCAGGACGACGATTTTCTAACGTATCCGCTATACAAAGTCGTCAGCGTTTTTAGCGATGATAAGGAGGTCTAAGCCACTGTCGCCGAATTGCATAGCAAAGGTTTTACATCGGATGAACTCGAATCTTTCTGTGGTTTAAATGGTGAGAACCGGCTTGATTCCGACGGAACGAAGCATGGTATTTGGGCGAGTTTCGTACGCGATGTCCAGCATTTGGGTACGCATAAGGCGTTTCTGCAGCAATATCACAAAGATCTGGAAAATGGTCTTTGCCCGATCATGGTGCGAGTTGCTGACCATGATCGGAAACACATCGCTACACGGGTTCTGCACGAACACTAGAAGGAAAGGGTAGTTTACTTCGGCCTGATCTTGACTAAAGAATTCTAACCGGATTAAGGACTTTCACGACTTCAGAACATTTGCCCATCATATTTTAAGAGGTAGATCATCCAGCCCTACGCATACTTTTCCGTTGGACATCGCGAAGACGCTTACTCACTACGGCCAATGCTATACCTTGGGCTATTTCCAGAGAAATGAAAGCGACAGATCATGAAACGAGAAGGGCAAAATTACAATCACGTTTTTTCGTCACCTGCTCCCATCGATATAATTGCTGATTCGAAGAGCCCCGATATTCTTCCGGCTCGGAGGTTAGACATTGATCAAACGGTCCATCAATTAAAAAGTCTATGTGGGTGAGAATATAATCGACACATGGATCGTGCCTTGCAATAAGGGTTCCTAGTGTATGCCCGCTATACACTAATACCTGTTTGTTGAAACGTTTAAGTCTCGATACCAGTTCTGCGACGGGTCCGACTTGGTCGAACGGCTCGCCACCTAGAATCGTAACTCCATCGTGTTCGGCACTTCTGGATAAGATTTCCCTGACAACTGACGAGACGGAAACCAGCTTCCCATTGTGACGGTCGTGTGTCTCGGGCACGTAGCATCCAGAACAACGAATTGAACATCCAGAAACTTGAACTACGCTTCTGCGACCAGGTCCATCAACGACGGAATTGTGATAAATCCGATAGATCCAGATGGACTGGTTGTCGTCGGAAGCCGTTTCGTTTGACGGGGGCAGGTTCACGGCCTCTCCTTGGCGCGGCTTTCCGCAATTCACATTCTGGGAGGTGCCTAGGTCGTACCTTAGATCGGTGAGCACATCGGTAGAAATGCCAGAGACTTCGGTTGTGATTTTCCCATTGTCGGGTTCAAGTATGAAAGTGATCTCTTTGCTCATTTTCGTTTGCTGGTCAGTTTGGACGTTGGTGTTACGAAATATTCTTGCTTCTTAATTTCGGCAGTAGGATCGCCAAGAACTTCCTTTAACTGTCTCGCGGTCTTCTCACAAGCGGCGCCTTGATAACCTTTTATCTCGGTTTTGCAGGTTCCACGTTCAGTGTCGATCTTAAATTCAACCTCGGGCATAATATTCCTTTATCCTTCTCAATATTTGATACGAATTTTAAGCGTCTTTCCAATTCGTTCCTTGATAAGCGTTCCGCCGAGTTTCGAGGCCATCCTTCTGGCGGCGGCTTCGTGATAGCTATTCTGTAGCTTGATCACGAAGTCCTTTCCTAATCGATAATTCAGGTCCATATCGTCGATTACGGCAACATAGCCTTTCGACGTCTTCCGGAAGCCAATGTCTCCCAAAAGCGATCGTCCGCCTACGTCACAACGTCTGATTACGATATCTGCTGTCCGCGGATCACGTCTATCCCATCCTTCGAGCGGAATGGCAGTTCCCACAGTCGGAGCTTCAAACCCGCACTCGGCCAGAGCTTCGAGAAGCAGATCTCGATTCGGGAAGGACTGTGATTCAAAAGTCATATACTTACTCATTGAGATTCTCCACCTTAAAGTTCATAGATGCGATTAGAACGATTTCCGCCAATACCAGCGTTATCGGTTCGGGCAGCTACGCCCTTGATATTGTTCCGGGCCCATTTGCGGATTTCTTCGATCTTCTCGCTCATCATCTGGGAAGTCGGAGTAATATTCTCGACAGCTTTAATTATGTCGCGGGTTTCAGCCTCACGGTCACCGTCGATAAAGGCTTCAAGAACTCCATCTTTGACGGCACCTTCGATCTCCGCCCCGGAAAAGTCCTTGCTCTTATCGACTAACTTCTCTAGATCAAAGTGCTCAACATCCAGTGCCCTTTTCTGCATGTGAACCCGAAAGATCTCTTTGCGATCCTCTGGTTCCGGAAGGTCGACAAAATGTATGTATGAGAACCTCCCGATCCGGAACTGCTCCGATTCAAGCTCGCGGACGTCGTTGGCGGTAGCGAAAACAAGAACGTCTTGGTTGTCCTGCATCCAGTTGAGAAGATAAGAGATTGTTCGAGCGGTCTCGCCGCCGTCAGTCTTATTCGAAGACTTCATTCCTGAGACTGCCTTTTCGAACTCACTGATACCTAGAATGCCCTTGATAGTTCCGGCGATAGACAGGGCCCGTTTAATAGACATTGCCGACGAACCGATAACACCGCCGCCTTCCCCCATGATCGAACCGAAGTCGAGATCGAGAAGTGCACGATTTGTAATGCTCGAAGCTACTCGCTTACAAAGATCCTTTCCGCATCCAGGAAGACCGACAAGCAAGATGCCTTTACACGGTTCGACGTGACGGGCTTTTGCCCTCGGACTAAACGTGTAAGCAGCACGTTCGAGAATGGCTCGAAGCGATCTATAGCCGCCGAGGTTGGTTGCTGGTTCGGGATGGACATAGGTCAGCGAACCGCTGCCTCGAATTACATTCTTTTTTTCCTCCAGAATGACATTGATCGAGTCCTGGTTAAGCCCGTTGCAGCTGATAACCGCCTTGGCAACAACATTGCTAATCTCTACGGCCGTCAGTCCAAGAAGTGATTGCTGGAGTGCGTTTTGTGTCTCTTTGTTCAGACTGATATTTAGACCGTTGGAGCGAAGATTCTCAAGCTGGAGACGGATCGAGTCTTCGATCTCGGATTCTTTTGGCAGATCGAGTTCGATTTGCGTAACCTCTTTTTCAAGAGTTTTTAAGTCAGGAAATGAAGGCCCGACAAAGAGTACGGTCGCCTTTGTAGATTTCAGCTTCCAGGCGATCTCCCGCAGCCGTCTGACGATCAGAGGATCTTCCTGTCCATATGGAGATATATAGGGGGCGTAATCACACAGAAGAAAGATGCCGGTCTTCTGTTCACTTATGTAGCCCAAAAGGCTTTCGGGGTCTTCAGTATCCCCGATCGTCTGCGGCGAGCTTAGTAAGCCCTCTTTCGGATCGACGATCTTCTGTAATCCCGTGGGTCGGCTCCAGAAGTACAAAGGCTTCTCTTTATGCCGATCCTGAAACACAAGTTCAAGCAACGCTTCCCGCACCCGATCCTCTTCGAAGGTATTGATTGCGATAAGCGGGTATCGAGCTCTGATCCTTATATCGAGCTCACGGAGAAATTTTCCGATGCTGTCGGCACCGGCTTCTTTATCATTCATTCTTTTTTTCTGGAAGGTTCTTAGGAAACGGAATGTGTGACATATCGGTTGCCGCCCCCATTTCCATTGTTACGGTTTCTGTGGTTGTCCCCGTTAGGCCCATTACTACCGATCTGGCTTGAGCCATTGGTCATACGTTCGACCTTCTGCATCTCTTCTCTCGATGCGATGCCGTTGTCGATCTTGAAACCCAGATTTGCTAAAGCCCTGCCAACCGCACTTGTTTCACCGTTTTCGATGAAGGATGTTGTGTTTACAAAGCCCTGGCCGCGTATCTCGAAGGCATGGCCAGTAGAACTGGGTTCGGCGTCATCTCGGTTTCGATACGCGCTTGCCTTAACACAGACAAAACCGCTGTCTTCGTTAAGCCTTATGATCTCGGTCACGATCCGGCCGTCCGGATATTTTTCATAGAATTCCGCTATTCGGGCATGGACCGGAATGTATTTGCTTAGGTCGAAGTTTGCCATTGTCTAGCCTGTAGCTATAACTCAAGAGCCGTCAGACGGTTTTCATCCAGCAGTTTCTTGGAGTGAACCGATGTCATTCTTAGAAGATCGCTTAATGCAGTCCGCATCTCCTCGGGCGAACGCTGTTTCGCCTCACGAACCGCCGCAGCTTGAAGTTGTTCGAGCACCTTTTCAAGAGATGTATCGCCGGTGAAGTTCATTAGCTGATACCATTCGCACATCTGCCGGGCTCTTTTAGCCAGTGATCCGGACACAAACTCCGCATCCTTCATTCTTTCGGCCATTTCCGATGCCGATTCAAAGATCTTTGCCGTTAACTGTGCGAATCCTTCCTTGATCGGAGAAACAGCCTCTTCAGCTTCTCGCCTCGCTGCCTCGATCTTCATCTCACGGATACGCTCCTTTACCTCACGTTCGCGTCGGGTTTCAGCAGTAACCTCATCAACCTTTATTTCTTCTATACGGCGTTTGGCATCGATCTCAAGGTCGATCTTTGTTTGCTCGGCACCTATGCGAGTTGTTTCGAGCTTAAGAGATATTGCGAGGTTTCGCTCCGCAATCATCTCCGACCCGAGAATGATCACTTTCGGCTTCATGGTTATCACGAGGCCGTCACGGATCATTTCTCGCGTCGGGACCATTCCAATGGCTTGAGCCGCAACGGCATTTACGAACTCCTCTCTGTCAAAAGGCTCATCACTTGTTGCTTCGAAACGTTCGGCTGAGTCTCTAGCTAGCTGATAGAAGCTATCTTGAAGGATCTCCAGAATCTCGTCGTATTTCGAAAGAACTTCACTCTTTGCTTCGGCGAGAGTTTCGCAGGCCTGCAAATACGCTTTCTCGAAAGATTCAAACGCTGTCCAGGGTATCCATTTATATTCGCTGGTTCCCCAAACTGTCTCACACAGCGTGAATCTGAATCCGAACTTCCCTAGTGCGTTATGGGCCTGAGCGGCCCCACGCATCAGGCGATTTCGGTAGACATCCGGCAATAACCCGGCCCGCGGCGGACTCACCCTTACAGCCGCGTTTTCTGGGAGTTCGACCCCGAGAGTCTTCCATTCCAATTGTCGAACAAGACTCCCAAATCCTCGGCAATCAATATTCATGAAAATGCCTTCGCTTTCCAGCGTCGATAGATCGAAAGGAAGTGACTCGACATCCTCAATGCTGATTCCCAATTCCGAGGCGGCCCGGTCCTTTCTCGTCTCAAGACGTGATAAGACTTCCTGAGCAATCTCAGAAGCCCCGTCCCACTGTGCAGTTTGGTCTGAAGAATTCTCAATGATGTTGTCCGCTTGTCGTCCGCCGAATACATTTCGAAGGACGGACGAAGCTAACGATGGCAAGACCGGAGTCGAGACGACGCCGGCAGATGTTTGTGTGTCCATTTCCAATATTGTCCGGCTCTCAATTTTCATTAAGTCCGTATTGCTTCAAACATTCCGACAATGGCCTTGGCAAATGATCCTGGTCACGATTGACCTTGATTCCGCTGATGTCGACGGATTCTAGTTCACTTAGACGGAAATATCCCCATTCGCACTCAAGCCCGACAACGAAACCAAAGAAACAAACGTCGTCGTCAGACACTTCGGCCCCTGTCGCGAACCAACTCCAACCGCTCAATGGAAAGTGGAAGATCGCGTAGACGATCGGATCCTCGACCTCGTTCTGGTCGCCAAGATTCGAAAGGTCTTTTCGATTTTGGTCTGGTAGAAGTTCCGACATTTGATGTTGATCGTTTCTCGCGAATTCACATGATATCCGCCGCCTATTTTCTCTACCTACGAGTTATTGGAATCGCCGAAAACGGCGGCTGGGGTGCAATAAGTAGATTTAGAGAACCCGCTCTCCAGATCAAAATAAACCGCAAAACGCTTGAGAGATCGTGTCAAAAGCATCGACGAAAGCATCTCAGCCATTTCGATCGCCATTCGCTGATTCACATTAAGACCTTGCTCTCCAAGTCGAATCCGTTCTGGGCATGACCCGTCGTTGGACAATGGTGCTTTTTCTGGTTCTAGAAGATCGGGATGCTGAAGCGATGGTGCCGGGAGCGCCCGGCAGATACTGGTGCCGGTGAAGTATTGCTCGGCTTTTAAAGGCTTCGTCATCGAACCTAGCAATACCTGGCCAGACGATCTACCGTTTCCGGCATCTATCCACCAAACTCTTGGGGCGTCGCTATAACCTCGAAACTCATCGAGTGCTCTATGGATCTCCCGTCGAGCGAGGTAATTATCGACACATCCGACGACAACCGTCAGGCTCCGGTACTCGCTGTTCGAACTTTTGAGATGTTTGTCTGCATCGAATTTCTCGCACGAGAAACTTGTCTCTATTCCCCAGGCGGTCGTGATCCTCTCAGCAAGCGTCTGAGCTTTGAATCGTCCGACCTCCGCAAAGCAGAAGTTGCTGCGCGGAATATTGCCAGCCTCAACGACGTCTGGATCTACGATCAGCAACTCTGCTGGCTTGTTCTGTTGCTGCCTCAATTCGTAGATTAGACGCGCGATGGCAGGGACTACGAATGAGCCTGTCCCACCGGCACCGACTACGATGAATCGAAGAGAGTTGTATTCGGCGGGCATCACAACGGCTGCCTGCGAGAAACTAAGATCGATATCCATCACAACATCATCTGAAGCAACGCCTCTATCTCATTCAGATCAACAGCCGCATTTGGCAGATACCCAATCCAGGAAAATGGTATTGGTATCAGGTGGTCGTAGATCCCACATCGGAATCTGAGTTTTGGTTTATCGTTAACATCTGCAATGATCCCGAATAAGCGGAACTTTCCTGATTCATCGCGGTCATCTGCCCCACTGAACTGGTATGCCCCGTTTGGGTGCGTATGAACCTCTATACAGGCCTCGGAGTATTCGGGCCGCCTATCATCCGCGATGGTTGAGGCATATGTCCTGTCCCTGCTCGACGTGCTCCACCGCCAGGCGTATCTGGCGGTATCCCAGTAGATTAAATAAAGTTCTTCTTTGAAATTTTCATTAGAGTTGGCGATTCGGGCATGTTGGCAAATTTCGTCAAACAGACGACTTGGAACTTTAGGTTTATGCCATCTAATACCAACGAATGCAGCTGGGAGACCCTTTATCTCTCCGAAGTCCAAGGAACTGAAACCGTGAATTCCTCACGCCGAGCTCTAAGAAGCACGCCGTTGCCGGCGAGAACATACTCGTAGAGAATGGCTTCTACTGGCTCGAATCGCTCTCTTGCGATCCGGTGGCCGATAAACTCCTTTTGTCTTTCCATATTCTCTAGAACCGTGAGTCGTATCTTCGTTGTTCAACGATCGTTTCCCATGCGTCTTCGATCGTAGTACTTGATAGGAGCAGTTCGGACTTCGGGAACTTCTTTGCTTTGTCAGCCGCTAGTTTCCAGAGGAGTTCGCGTACATCTTGTGGTTCGGAGCTGCATCGCTCACTGACGTGATCGCCATTGAACGGAGTGTCGAAGATCAGCCGCCATACCTCGGGAAGCGTTGAAGGGTGGACTGTAGGAACTTCATTCTTTCCGAAACATATTTTGCCAGAACCGACGTTAGGCAGCGGCGCAACTGCGATGTGAGTGTTTGCCGACACATGAGATGAACCTGCGGCCCAGAGATAATATTCCTGTCCTTTACCGAGAAGAATGAGAGGAGGAAGCGGGACCGACACTTCAAGCAATCCCCGATCCGTGAAAGCGACGGTTATCTTACGGATCGCTGCGGGCTCGTAGGAAAGGATCGCATTTCCTTCCGGAGCCTCGCGATAGCGCAGAACTCGCTTCCCCAGCCAACCCGTATCTGTGTGAACTTTCCGAAATGCTCTCGCAACTTGGTCACTTGAAAGAGCTTTCAGAGCCACCGACGACTCCCGTAAATCGGCAAAGAGATACTGGCCCGGTAGGAAATAAATTGCCGCGGATGCATCCGGGGGAATTTGAGCGAAGTTATTCATTGCTTAATGTGCCCCAGATGTAATCTTTCCCGTATTCCATAATGATATAAGCTCGAACAGAAACGCCTGCGCGTCATCCTCGATCCTTTCATCCAATTTTTCGAGATTTTTGAAATATTGGCCGGCGTTCCTGTAGGTCTCAGTCAGCCAATCAATCGTTTTTTTATCCCATTCAAAATATTCCGGGTATTGGCAATTCGTGATATCGAGCCAGGGGTTTCCGGTGGAGTGATCGACCAGGCGGATGAGGTCACTGTACTGCTTTACCGCCGGCTTTTGCTTCTCTTTCCAGACCTTGGGGTGTGGCGAGGACTTGATCGAAGGAAGCGATTCTCTAACCACGCCGTAACTTTCAGCAAAGTAGGTCCATATCTCATCGTCGGAAACAAAATAGAACAGTAGTCCAGCGAGATAGCTGACTCGCAAGTTTGCGAAATCTATTTCTTCACAGCACAGGTCAAAGTTCATCGGCGGGATGGCGAACCGATCGAGTTCAAGATCGGGGTCATCATGCCAGTATTCGAGAAGAGGAAAGCATTTATCGTTTATGCGCTGAAAGAACTCATTCGTGCGTTCGCTGTAGGCCTTGAAATGTCCAGCCCCGTATAGGCTTTTCGTCGATCGTTTCCATTCCTCTGGAAACATTTCCATATAGAGACGGTATTTTTGCTGTTCCGATACGATCCTTGAGACCGTTTCGCATGCGTAGACTGCGTTGTGACCTCGTGCCTTGAAGCGAAGGTATTCGAGGGATCTAACTAAACGCTCGCCAAAGAACGTGTGGCTTTTAGCACGCGGAAACGGTGGCGTTGCGAGGCCGTTCATAGGTTTGCTCTTAGAATCCAAACGGAACGTAATCTACCGACGAAGACAGCGTCTTTAGAAATGCTTTTCGATGCGACTCGATGGCTTCGACTTCCTGAGCCCCTACGATCAAGGTGTCTTCCGCCTCTTGTATCTCCTCAACGGTCAGTAGCCGCTCTGCAGATCGCCGCATCAGATTATCCGCTAAGATAATTGCGGGATTGATCTCCTCGTGCTCCGCCCTCAATATCTCGAGAGGAAGATCATCAGGAGGCATATCCCTTATGCTGTGCTCTTTTGACAATAGTGACGCTAAGTTTTCCATCCTTCACGTCTCGCGTGATATTCGCGTTCTCTATCGAAGCAAAATGAGGCTGCAGAACTACCTTAAGAGTCTTGTCTTCCTGCGCGAGGGATGCATCCAGTTCAAAGGTTTGGCCCTCGATCTTGATCGTTGCTTTGGGATCGGTAATCTGAACGGCACTTGAAATAGCTGTTTCTGCCTTCGGGGCAACCGTAGTGGCTGCCGGCGAATCCTCGGTTTGAGTCTGTTCGTCTTTGGATTGATTTTCGTTTTCCATAACCCGTTTTATATAACATTTAAGAAG
>Ga0209023_10000509_pt1 | contig 58912 bp, 55 predicted proteins | sample LakOneMetagenome_FD_187468 | JGI IMG/M metagenome (GOLD analysis project Ga0209023, IMG submission 187468) | Freshwater and sediment microbial communities from Lake Erie, Canada (SPAdes) (version 2) | ecosystem: Environmental > Aquatic > Freshwater > Lentic | place: Lake Erie, Canada...
AGCACGGTGCCCGGCCTCGGCTGGATCGATGCTTTCACCCACCGCTTTCCCGATTCGGCCACGCTGCGCGTGCCGCACATGGGCTGGAACGTGGTCCGGCCGGGCGCCGGCGCGCTCCTGTTCGACGCGCCCGGGGCGGCGGCGCAGGCAGCCGAGCCGGACCGCTTCTATTTCGTGCACAGCTATTACGTCAAGGTGGCGGCGCCGGCGGCGCTGGTCTCGACCTGCAATTACGGGCTCGACTTCGATGCATCTTTCGAATTCGGCAATATCTTCGGTGTTCAATTCCACCCCGAGAAGAGTCACCTCTTCGGCATGGGTCTGCTGCGCAGGTTCGTTTCCTCATGACCAGTTTGTTCAACCGTGTAATTCCCTGCCTGCTGCTGCACGACGGCGGCCTGGTGAAAACCACCCGTTTCGCCCGTCCCCGCTACGTGGGCGACCCGATCAACGCGATCCGCATCTTCAACGACAAGTATGTCGACGAGCTGATCTTCCTCGATATCACGGCCACGCGCAGCGGGACCGAGCCGGACTACGACCTGATCGCGCGCATCGCCGGCGAATGCTTCATGCCGCTGGCCTACGGGGGCGGCATCCGCAACCTGGAACAGGCGCGCCGCATCATCGCCCTGGGCGTGGAAAAGATCAGCGTCAACAGCATGGCGATCGACCGCCCCGCCTTCCTGGGCGAGCTGGCGCGCGAAGTGGGCGCCAGCAGCACCGTGGCCGCGATCGACGTCAAGCGCGACTGGCGCGGGCGCGAGCGCGTGTACCACCCGGGCCGGCGCCGCCTGACCGGGCTCGACCCGGTGGCGCACGCGGTCGCCTGCGTGGCGGCCGGGGCCGGCGAAGTGCTGCTCAATAATGTCGACCGCGACGGCACCTACCAGGGCTTCGACGCCGACCTGATCGCGCGCGTGACGGCCGCGGTCACGGTGCCGGTGATCGCCTGCGGCGGCGCGGCCACCCTGCGCGACATGCGCACCGCGGTCGATGCCGGCGCCTCGGCGGCGGCGGCCGGCAGCATGTTCGTCTTCTACGGCCCCCATCGCGCCGTCCTGATCAACTACCCGGACTATTCGTCGGTTCGCCAGATGTTTCAACCATGACCCAGACCTACCAGGAATGCACGCGCTGCGTGATGGACGCGCGCGCGGCCGATGCCCGCTTCGATGAACAGGGCCGCTGCAGCTATTGCACCAACATGCTGACCATGCTGGCCAACTACCAGCCGGCCAGCCCGGCCGCGCTCGAGCTCAAGCTGGGCGCCTTCGTCGAGAAGGTCAAGGCGGCCGGACGCGGCAAGCGCTACGACTGCATCGTGGGCGTGAGCGGCGGCGCCGACAGCGCCTATGCCCTGTACCTGGCCAAGAAGATGGGCTTGCGCCCGCTGGCCGTGCACATGGATAACGGCTGGAATTCCGAGCTGGCCGTCAACAATATCGAAAACCTCGTGCGCAAGCTCGGCGTGGACCTGTACACCCACGTGGTCGAGTGGCGCGAATACCGGGCCCTGCAGCAAGCCTTCTTCGACGCCGACGTGATCGACGTCGAATTGTTGTACGACAATGCCATGTTGGCCGTCAATTACGGCCTGGCCAACAAGTACGGGATCAAGTACATGCTCTCGGGCAGCAACACCACCACTGAAGGGATGCGCGTGCCGCGCAACTTCAACTGGAACAAGTTCGACCGCAAGAACATCCTCGCCATCGCGCGCCGCGACGGGGTGCGGGTGCGCAGCCTGCCCACGATCGGGGTCAAGGGCTTCGTCTACAACCGCCTGCGCGGGGTGCAGTGGGTGCCTTTCCTCGACTATATCGATTACAACAAGCAAGCTTGCATCGACCTGCTGGTGCGCGAGCTCGGTTACCGCCCGTATCCCTACAAGCATTACGAATCGATCTTCACGCGCTTTTACCAAGGTTATCTGCTGCCTGAAAAATTCGGGGTCGACAAGCGCCGCATGCACCTGTCCTCGCTGATCTGCTCGGACCAGATGACGCGCGCCGAAGCCAAGCGCCACCTGGCCCACAGCCCGTATCCGGATCCGGACGACCTACAGGCCGACATCGAGTACTTCTTGAAAAAAATGAACTGGAGCGAACAGGACTTGCAGGATTACCTGGCGCGTCCGGCCAGGCCGCACGACGATTTCGCCAGCGAGGCGCCACTCTACGAGCGCCTGCTGGCCTGGCAGAAACGCTACCTGAAGGGCAGGTAAATGGTGACCATCAGAAAGACCAGTCTGGGCCTGTGGGTGGGCTTTCTGCTGTGCGCCGTGCTGCTGTTTCTGTTCAAGGATGGGCTGGAGGCGGCCCACCTCGACGGCGGCATCGATTATGTGGCCGCCGACGCGGGGACATATTTCACCACGTACCGGGCGCTGTTCGCCCAGGCTTCGCTGGGCAGCAATCCGGAACTGTTCCTGGTCGGCGCGCCGTTCGTGTTCCTGTCGCTGGCCGACGGCCACCTGATCTGGATCCAGGCGGGCGAACTGCTGCTCATGGCGCTGACCCTGCAGGCCGGCGCGACCTGTTTCACGACGGCGCGCGCGCGCGCCGCCTTTCTGGCCGGCGCCTTCCTGTTCCCGTATTTCCTGGTCGGTTTCCTGAGCATCAACAAGGAAATATTTGCCATGTGCAGCGCCGTGTTCTACGCCACCTGGTTCGTGCGCGGCAAGCTGCGCCATCTGGCGCTGGCGCTGCTGCTGGCCATGTGCGCCCGCTATTACATGGTGCTGGCCCTGCTGGCGCTGGCGCTGCTGGTGCCGCGCGAGCGCGCGCCGCGCTACCTGCTGATGTTCCTGATGCTGCTGGCGATCTCGCTGGCCGCGCCCTTCGTCAAGCTGCTCGTGCCCGGCTACTCGGGCGAAGGCTTGCTCGACGACGCGCCCGCCGCCAGCGGGGTGATCTTCTCGCGCATGATCGATGGCGGCGCCTACCTGATCGCCTATCCGCTCAAGTACCTGGTGCTCATCCCCACGCGCGCCTACAGCTTCCTGATCGATCCGGGCCGCCTGGCCAATCGGCTCGAGGGCCTGGTTTCCCTGATCAGCCTGGCGATGCTGGGACTGGCCCTGGCCATTCCCCTGCTGCGCAAGCGCAGCACGGCCCAGGTGCGTTCGCTGATCGTGATGGGGCTGGTGGCCCCGATGCCGATCATGTGGACCGAGATCATGCACTGGCGCTACTTCTCATTCGTTTATTATTTCTTCCTGATGGCCGTCGTGCTGCACGGCGTCGAGCTGCCGCGCACGGCGGGCCGGGAACAGCAAGGATCCCATGCATAGTTACATTGTGCTCGTCTCGCCGTCCTACGGCGGGGCCGAAAAGCGCTTTTTCGACATTTTCACCAGCATGTTCCGCAGCGGCCTGGACGTGACCCTGGTGGCCCCGCTCAGCCTGAGCGAGCGCCTGCAGGCCGACCACCCGGAACGGGCCGACGTGTTCGGTGCCATGCTCAGTCTGGCGCTGCCAGCCTGGAGCAGGGGCGGCTTCATCAAGGCCTGGCGGGCCCGCCTGGCCGCGCTGCCGCGCGGCGGCCATTACCATTACCCGCTCAACTGCCTGTGGCCGCTGCACCTCGGACGGGGCGACCGGGTGTCGATGTCGATGGTCGATTGCGCGGCCGTGTGTTCGCCGTTCGGCGGCACCGTGGCCAGCGTCTGGGGCTGGGTCTCGGCGCGCATGGTGGACCGGGTCGACGTGCTCAGTCCGGCCATTTTCCGCGTTCTGCAGCAGCGCGCCGGCGCCCGCAAGACCAGCCTGACGCCGGGCGGCACCTATCTAGTGCCGGCCCCGGCCGCGCAAGTGGACAAGCAGCCGCTGATCGTGTTCATGAGTCGCCTGGTGCCGCTCAAGGGCGTGCTTGACTGGCTCGACGTGCTGCCGGCGCTGTGGCAGGCGCTGGCGCCGCTGGCGCCGCCCGGCACGCGCTTCCAGATCGCCGGCTACGGCAGTCTGGAAGCGCAGGTGCGCAGCCGGGTCGCGGCCATGGCGGACGCGGCGATCCCGGTCGCGTTCACCGGCTACGGCGTGGCCGGCGAACTGCTACCGCCGGCGGCGATCGTGCTGTCGCTGCAGGAAACGACCAATTTCCCGTCGCGCGTGGTGGCCGAGGCGCTGATCGCCGGCTGCGCCGTGATCGTGCGCGACACCGGCGACTCGCGTCAGTTCGGCAGCGACCCCGGCCTGCAGTATTGCGCCGAGCGCCTCGACGGCGAGGCGCTGGCGGCCCAGATCGCGCCGCTGCTGGCGCAGGTGCTGGGCGAGCCGGCCTTCGGCCAGGAAGTGCGGCGCGCGGCACTGGCGCGCTACAGCAACGCCGCCTACATCAGCTATTTCCGCGACCTGATGGGCGCGCGCGCGCTGGCCGCGCCCGGCGCCGCGGAGGCGGCATGAGCGGCGCGGGACGGCGGCTGGCCATCATTTCCAGCCAGGCCTTTTCGGTCATCAACTTCCGCGGGCCCCTGATCGGCGAGATGGTGCGGCGCCAGGTGACGGTGTACGCGCTGGCGCCCGACTACGACGAGGCCAGCCGGGCCAGGGTGCGCGCGCTGGGCGCGGTGCCGGTCGACTCGGCCATGGCGCGCGCCGGCATGAACCCGCTGCGCGACCTGGCCGACATGCTGCGCCTGGCGCGCCTGCTGCGCGGCCTGCGCCTCGATGCCACGTTTTCCTACTTCATCAAGCCGGTCATTTACGGCACCCTGGCGGCGCGTCTGGCCGGCGTGCCCGACCGCACCGTGATGATCGAAGGGGCCGGCTACGTGTTCTGCGAGCCGGGCACGCCCTCGGCCAAGCGGCGCGTGCTGCGCGCCGTGGTGGTGCGCCTGTACGCGCTGGCGCTGTCGCAGGCGCGCCGCGTGTTCATGCTCAACCGCGACGACCGCGCCCTGTTCACGGGCCTGGGCATGGTGGACGGGGCCAAGGTGACCCTGATCGACGGCATCGGCCTGGACCTGGCGCAGTTTCCGCCGGCGCCGCCGGTGGCGACCCCGGTCTGCTTCCTGCTGGTGGCGCGCCTGCTGCGCGAAAAGGGCGTCAACGAATACATCGCGGCCGCGCGCGCCGTCAAGCGCCGCCATCCCGGCGTGCGCTTCCTGCTGCTGGGCGACGTCGACCAGAATCCCGGCTCGGTGTCGGTGGCCGAGGTCGAGGCCTGGGTCGCGGAAGGCCTGGTCGAGTGGCCCGGGCACGTCAGTTCGGTGGCGCCGTGGATCGCCCAGGCCAGCGTGTTCGTGCTGCCGTCCTGGGGCGAAGGCTTGCCGCGCAGTACACAGGAAGCGATGGCCATGGGGCGGGCCGTGATCACCACCGACGTGCCGGGCTGCCGCGAGACCGTCATCGACGGCGTCAACGGCTTCATGGTCCCGGTGCGCGACAGCGCCGCGCTCGAGCAAGCCATGCTGCGCTTCGTGGCCGAGCCGGACCTGATCGCCGCCATGGGCGCGCACAGCCGCCGTATCGCCGAGCAGCGCTACGACGTGCACCAGATTAACGATACGATTTTGAAGGGCATGGGCATTCATGAGTGAACGGATTTTGGTGACCGGCGCCAACGGCTTCGTGGGGCGCGCCCTGTGCGCCACCCTGGGCGCGCGCGGCGTCGCCTACACCGGCGCCGTGCGGCGCGATCCCGGCCCGCACCAGGTCGCCATCGGCGACATGGATGCCGGCACCGACTGGCGCGCGGCGCTGGCCGGCTGCAGCTGCGTGGTGCATCTGGCCGCGCGCGTGCATGTGATGGACGATGGCGCGGCCGACCCGCTGGCCGCGTTTCGCGCCGTCAATGTGGATGCCACGCTGGCGCTGGCGCGCCAGGCGGTGGCGGCCGGCGTGCGCCGCTTCGTCTTTGTCAGCAGCATCAAGGTCAATGGCGAAGCGACACAGGCCACGCCGTTCCGGGCCGACCAGGCGCCGGCGCCCCAGGATCCGTACGGCGTGTCGAAATGGGAAGCCGAGCAAGCCTTGACCGCGCTCGGGCGCGACACGGGCCTGGAGATCGTGATCGTGCGCCCGCCGCTGGTCTACGGACCGGGCGTGCGCGCCAATTTCCTGCGCCTGATGCAGCTGGCGCGCAAGGGCGTGCCGCTGCCGCTGGCCAGCGTCGACAACCGGCGCAGCATGGTCGCGGTCGACAACCTGGCCGACCTGCTGGCGCTGTGCTGCCGCCATCCGGCCGCCGCCGGCCAGGTGCTGCTGGCGGCAGACGGGCGCGACCTGAGCGTGGCCGAGCTGCTGCGCCTGCTGGCCGGCGCGATGGGCAAGCGCGCGCCCCTGTTCCCGATGCCGGTCGGCTTGATGCGGGCCGGCGCGGCGCTGCTGGGCAAGGGCGCGGTCGCCGATCGTCTGCTCGGCTCGCTGCAAGTGGACGCCGGACCGACCCGCGCATTGCTGTCCTGGCAAGCCCCGCTGACGGTCGAGCAGGGCATCGCGCGCACGGTGGCCCACTTCCTGCAGCAATAAGGGCGCTCGCGGCGCGGGGCCGACTGCGTTAAAATGTCGCACCAGCAGCTTCGCCCCACGGGAGAAGGCTGCCGTTTTACCACACTTGATTGATTGACGACATGAAACGCGTATTGGATGTAACTCTGGCGGGCATCGCCCTGGTGCTGGCCCTGGTGCCGTTTTTCGTGCTGGCGCTGGTGATCCGGATCACCTCGCCGGGCCCGGTGCTGTACTGGTCGGACCGGGTGGGGCGCAACAACCGGCTGTTCAAGATGCCGAAACTGCGCACCATGCGGGTCGATACGCCGGTGGTGGCGACCCACCTGCTGAACGACCCGGCCCAGTTCCTGACCCCGGTCGGCGGGTTCCTGCGCAAGTCGAGCCTGGACGAATTGCCCCAGCTGTGGTGCATCCTGCGCGGCGACATGAGCGTGGTGGGCCCCCGTCCGGCGCTGTACAACCAGCAAGACCTGATCGCGCTGCGCACCGAATACGGCGTGCACACGATCCGTCCCGGCCTGACCGGCTGGGCCCAGGTCAACGGGCGCGACGAATTGCCGATTCCGGAAAAGGTCAAACTCGACGCGACCTACCTGAGCGGCCAGTCGACCGCGTTCGACCTCAAGATCATTCTGCTCACCTGCGTCAAGGTCCTGCGCCGCGACGGCATCGTGCACTGAGCGGCGCGGCCGCTCCAGCGCGGCCATCCCCGCTTGGTTCACTGCCTGCGCTTGTCCCGCACTGGTGCGCGTTTGTTCAAGCCATGGGCAGACGGCGCCGGACAGACGCTTGCCTCTCCTCGTTCGTTCTCGTTCGTTCTCGTTGGTGCCGGCGGCGCGGGCGTGCGCGCGCCCGTGGCGGGCCGCGCGTGGACAGGCAAGGGGAGTGGCGGGGCGCCGGCGGCGCCCTCAGGCGCTCATGCGCAGGGGATCTTCGACAGCGCGCAGGGCGCCGAGCTGGGCCGGCAGCAGGTCGAGCGGCACGGTTTCGCGCCGGGTCCAGGCGTGGTCGGCGATGCCCGACGAAGGCTGGTATTCGCGCACCAGGGTTTGCAGCAGCGAACGTACGGTCTTGTGATCGAAACGGCTGCAGGCATCGTCGAGCTGCTCGAGCAGCTTGTTGAGCACTGGCCACTCGAGCTCGGCTTCCTTGGCGCGCTGGATCAGCGGGTGTTCGGTGCGCGTCACGTCCGAGCCGATCAGCAGTTCTTCGTACAGTTTCTCGCCCGGGCGCAGACCGACGTACTGGATCTCGATTTCGCCGTGCGGGGTATCCTTGGTTTTCACTTCCTGGCCCGACAGGTGCACCATGCGCACCGCGAGGTCGGCGATGCGCACCGGTTCGCCCATGTCGAGCACGAACACGTCGCCGCCCTGGCCCATGGCGCCGGCCTGGATCACCAGCTGGGCCGCTTCGGGGATGGTCATGAAGTAGCGCGTGATGTCGGGGTGGGTCAGGGTCAGCGGACCGCCGCCGGCGATCTGCTTGCGGAACAGGGGCACCACCGAGCCCGAGGAACCGAGCACATTACCGAAGCGCACCATGCAGAAGCGGGTCTGGGAGCCGCGCCGCGCGTACGCCTGCAGCACCAGTTCGGCCAGGCGCTTGGTGGCGCCCATCACGTTGGTGGGGCGCACCGCCTTGTCGGTCGAGACCAGCACGAAGCACTTGACGCGCGCCTTCATGGCCGCGTCGGCCAGGGCCAGGGTGCCGAAGGCATTGTTGCGGATGCCTTCGATCGGGTTGTGTTCGACCAGCGGCACATGCTTGTAGGCGGCCGCGTGGTACAGGGTGTCGATCTGGAAGGTGCTCATCAACATGGTGTTCTTGTTGCGTTCGAGCACCGAGCCCAGGCAGGGGATCAGTTCGATGTCGTAGTGCTGCTCGGCGATAATGCCCAGCAATTCCTGTTCGATGCGGTACAACGCGAATTCGGAGATCTCGAGCAGCACCAGGCGCTTGGGCTGACGCGCGATGATCTGGCGGCACAATTCGGAACCGATCGAGCCGCCGGCGCCGCTGACCATCACGTTCTTGCCCAGCACGCAGACCGACAGCAATTGCAGGTCGGGCGAGACGACGTCGCGGCTGAGCAGGTCTTCGATCTCGATCTTGCGCACGTCCTGGACCCGGGCCTTGCCCTGCACGATGCTGCTGATCGGCGGCGTGACCTTGATGATCAGCGACAGGCTGGCCAGACGGTCGAGGATCTGGCGTTGCTGCTGCGGCGAGATCGAGGGCATGGCCAGCAGCACGGTGCTGATCTGGTGTTCGCGCGCCAGCCGTTCGAGCTGCGCGGCCGGATGGACGCGGATGCCGCCGATGGTGGTGTTGACGCGCTGGGAATTGTCGTCGATGAAAAACACCGGCTGGTATTCGTTGCCGGGCAAGATCGCGCGCGCCAAGAGGCTGCCCGCTTCGCCGGCGCCGTAAATGGCGACCCGCACCTTGGCCTGGGCGCCGCGGCTGGTGAGCCAGTTGCGCGCCGTGAAGCGGCTGGCGAGAATGTAGAGGATGGCGGAAATCCAGAAGATCACGGCCGGGGCCAGGCCCAGCGGACGCTCGGCCAGCAGGAACGAGCCGGCCGCCAGCAGCACCGTGGTCAGGGTCGCGCAGTACACGGCGGCGAGCGCGATTTCCTGGTCGATGTAGCGGATCACGGCGCGGTACATGCCCAGCCGCAGGAAGACGGGAATGGCAATGACGGAAGCGCCGGCGGCCAGCCAAAAATTGGCGCGCAGCAGGGAAAACGAGAAGGTGTCGAGATGGACGATCAGGGCGAAATACACCAGCAGGGGGATCGACACGCAATCGGCCGACGCGGCGATCACCTGTTTGTGCAGGCGCGGGAGATTCAAGAAAGCTTTATTCATAACATTCCGATTTGCAATAACGCGTGGAGGTGGACCGGATAATCGGGCGCTGCTGGAAATGCGGCCGTTGTTTTGAATCGGTCAACAAAATCGGTGGCAAAAACGCGAAAGGGGTGCTCATGCGCGACGCAGACAATGACGGCATATGGTTGTGCATGATAAACCAACACTATAGCCGATTTTGAAGTGCCACGTTTCCGTTCCACGCAATCGTCCGTTTTCTACAACGATAAACCCCCATAATTTCACCCAATTTGCATACTTGCCGCCGTGATAAAAGAACGGGCGCGGGAACGAAAAATGGTAGACTGCGGGCCACTATCATCGGCGGCCTGCTGGGCGTGATGTCAACGATTGCCTTGATTCGGATTTTATTTTGTTAACGACACTGAGAAATACCATTCCCTATACCTGGTGCGGCTGTCTGCTATTGAGCGCCGTTTCGGCCGGCGCCGCCACCCCTTCCGTCAATGGCATCTCCGGTTACGTCACCATGCCCAGCGCGCAGGTGGAAACGGACGGCACCTTCAGCCTGGGCTACAGCTACGACGCGCCGTACGGCAGCCTGTGGACCAGCGCCACCGTGTTGCCCTTCCTGCAAGTGTCGGGGCGCTATGTCTCGATCAGCGGCATTCCGGGCTTCACCAACGAGCAGGGCCAGTACGGCAGCAATTACGGCCGCTTCAAGGACAAGGTGCTCGACGCCAAGGTGCGCCTGCTGCCGGAGGGCACCTGGCTGCCGGCCGTGGCGGTGGGCGCGAGCGATCTGCAGGGCACGGAATTGTTCCGCGGCCAGTACATCGTGGCCACCAAGACCTTCGGCGCCCGGCGCAACATCGAAGCGAGCATCGGCTACGGCCACAAGCGGCCCGACGGCGTGTTCGCCGGCGCCCGCTGGACCCCGCAGGCGGCGCCGCGCTGGTCGTTGCTGGCCGAATACGACGGCAACGATTACAGCCGCGATTTCCGGGCCGACGCGACCGCCGCCGGGCAGCGCCGCGGCGGCGCCGTGCTGGGTGTCGAATACCGCTGGGGCTGGCTTGGCGCCCAGCTGGCGCGCCACCGCGAACACACGAGCGCCAACGTGTTCGCCAGCATCCCGCTCGATTTGCGCGAGTTCATTCCCAAGGTGGCCGAGCCGCCCGCCTTCGACCCGCGCAAGGCGCCCGAGCGGCCCACGATCGCCCAGTGGAACGACGATCCGCGCCATGGCCAGCAACTGGTGGCGGCGCTGGCCGCCCAGGATTTCAAGAACATCCGCGTGATCTTCGAGTCCGGCAAGCTCAAGCTGGTGCTGACCAATGCCAGGATCTCGGAAATGGGGCGCGCGGTCGGGCGCGCGGCGCGCACCGCGCTCGCCTTCGCCCCGCGCGACACGCGCGGCATCGAGATCACCTATACCCGCGTCGAGCAGCCGCTGGCCACCTACGAATTCCACAGCATGGCCGCGCTCAGCGATTACCTGACGGCCCAGACCCCGCGCGCGGCCTTCCTCGATACCGTCGTGGTGCGCTATGCCACCCCGCACGACCGGCTCGAGGAACGCGACGCGGTCGCGCTCGGCCTGGACGAGAGCGCCACCGTGGGCGTGTACCGCAACCGCGACGGCGAAGCGATCCAGATCAGTTCCGAAGACCGGGAAGACAACCGCTTCAAGCTGTCGCCGAAGATGAGCTTTTTCTTCAACGACCCCAGCGGCGCTTTGCGCTACGAGCTGACCGCCGCCGCCAATTACGACCGCCGCCTTGGCAACGGCCTGTACCTGAATGGCGCCATGCGCGCCAGCGTGTTCGAGAACATTTCCGATGTCACCCAGCCGTCGAACAGCGCCTTGCCCCATGTGCGCAGCGATATCGCCGAGTACAAGCGCGGCAGCCGCATCAAGCTCAACCGCCTCATGCTGAGCCAGTATCTGCAGCCGGCCCCGCACGTCTACGCGCGCGTGTCGGCCGGTTTCTACGAAGAGATGTACCGCGGCTTCGGCGGCCAGCTGATGTACCTGCCCAACGACGCGCGCTGGGCGGCCGACGTCAGCGTCGACGCGCTGCAGCAGCGCGGCTACAAGGGCTGGTTCGACGGGCGCGACTACCGCACCGTGAGCGCGCTGGGCGCGCTGCACTACCGTCTGCCGATGGGCATGACGGTGACCGCGCGCGGCGGCCGCTTCCTGGCCGAGGACAGGGGCGTGCGGCTCGAATTCAAGCGCCGCTTCCGTTCCGGCGTCGAAGTGGGCGCCTGGTACACCAAGACCAACGGCAACGACATCACCAGTCCGGGCACGCCGGGCAATCCCTACCACGACAAGGGTGTGTTCCTGTCGATTCCGCTCAACAGCATGTTGCCGATGGATAGCCAGGCTTCGGCCGGCTTCGCGCTCTCGCCGTGGACGCGCGACGTGGGCCAGACCGTGCTCTCGCCGGGCGACTTGTACGACATCATGGAGCAGCCGCGGCGCGACCTGCATTCCTTCGACGGGCTGGGCAACTTCGGCGAGCGTGCGGACGAGGCCAATCTGCCGGCCGTGACGCGGCCGGAGGCGCCGCTGGCCAATCCGTGGCCGGCGTTCCGCATGCGCCTGGAACAGTCGCAGCAGAGCGCGCCGGCGGTGGGGGACTGGGTGCGCGGCAGCGCCCTGGCGGGCGGGGCCGTGCTGGCCAGCGCACTGCTCGACAAGCCGGTCGACCGATTCGCCGAGAAGCACCAGGATGCGCGCCTGGCCAAGACCTGGGGCAACTTCGGCAAGAACATGCCGGTGGCCCTGGTGGCCACGGCCGGCATCGCCGCCGCCATGGGCGACGAGCGCATGCAAAACACGGGCATCATCGCGCTGCAGTCGGTGGCTGCCTCGCTGGGCGTGACGCTGGTGGGCAAGTACGCGGTCGGGCGCGCCCGGCCGGAAGAGGGACGCGGGCCGTGGGCCAGCGTGGGCGACGGCTACCGCCGCTCGGACGCGGCCTTCCCGTCGGGCCACAGCGCGGTCGCGTTCGCCGCCATCACGCCGTTCGCGCAGGAATACGACGCGCCGTGGCTGTATTCGGTGGCGACGGTCAGTGCGCTGGGCCGGGTGGCCGGGCGCAAGCACTGGGTGTCCGATACGGTGGCCGGCGGCATCGTCGGCTATACGGTCGGCAATCTGTTATGGAAAGGGCAACGCGATCTGCGCAGCGGGAAGGGCAACAGCGTGTCCGTGGTGCCGGGCAATCGCTCGCTGAGCGTGGCCTGGCAGGGCAGTTACTGAGGCGGGGCGGCCCAATAAAAAACCGCCCGCTGCGCGTGAGCGCAGCGGGCGGTTTTTTTACGTCCGAGGGCCGGACGTCACGGTCGATCAGTGGTGCGTGGTCGTCGCGTGGGTGGTGGTCGAGCTGTTGTCCGACGCTGCGGCGGCAACTGCTGCCAGTGCCACGCCGATCGAAACCATGGCAGCGGTCGACAGACCGGTCGTTGCCGCTGGCGCTGGTGCTGGCGCCGGTGCTGGAGCTTCAGCAGGAGCTGGAGCCGATTGTGCGAAGGCCTGGCCGGTTACCAGAGCCATGATTGCCAGTACGGAGAGCGCTTTTTTCATATCGTTGATCCTTTGGTTGATTGATACTTGTTCAAATATAACATTTTCCCGGAATACGCGCAGACTGACGTGCTTCGAGGGCCATATTTTCTCAGGTTGGCGAATAATAGCAATCTTTTGCGCCGCACGGGACACTTCTTGGCGAAATTCGTTGTTTTGTAAGTAATCGTTCCTGCAGATTAAGAACGGGGCGCCGGGAACAGGGGGTATTTCCCGCCTTGTTCCGGAGATAGACCCAGAGCAAGATAGCCAATAATGGGGGCTGTTTCATCGAGGCCCGGCCATGGCAGACGACAGCGACGCAGAAAAAACAGAATCAGCCAGTCCCAAGCGGCTGGAAGATGCCCGTAAAGAGGGCGACGTCCCCCGTTCGCGCGAACTGGCGACGTTTTCGGTGCTGATGACGGCCGGCTGCGGCCTGTGGTTCATGGGCAAACCGCTGGTGCGCGAATTGCACCGGGTGATGGTGTCGGGCTTGTCGCTGACGCGCGAACAAGTGTTCGATTCGAACGTGCTGATCCTGCGCGTGACGGGCGACATCGTCCAGGTGATGCTGACCTGCCTGCCGCTGGCGGCGGCCATCATGTTCATGGCCATCGCCTCGCCGCTGATGATCGGCGGCTTCCTGTTTTCGTCCAAGGCCTTCATGCCGAAGTTTTCCAAGCTCAATCCGGCCACCGGCTTGTCGAACATGGTTTCCACCAACGCCCTGGTGGAACTGGTCAAGGCGATCGCCAAGACCATCGTGGTCGGCACCGTGGCCTATCTGGTGGTGATGAGCCAGAAGGAAGAAGTGATGACGCTGGCCGCCGAGCCGCTGCGCAACGGCAGCGCCCACCTGGTGTCGATGATGGCCAGCGCGTTTCTGTTCATCGTCGGCGGCCTGGGGCTGGTGGCGGCGATCGACGCGCCCTACCAGATCTGGCATTACGCCAACAAGCTGAAGATGACGCGCCAGGAAGTGATCCAGGAATCGAAGGAGTCCGAAGGCAATCCCCAGATCAAGGGCAAGATCCGCCAGCTGCAGCGCGAGATGGCCAAGCGCCGCATGATGGCCGACGTGCCCACCGCCGACGTGGTGGTCACCAACCCGACCCACTATGCGGTGGCGCTCAAGTACGCCGATGGCGAAAAAGGCGCGCCGCGCGTGGTGGCCAAGGGCAGCGACGAGGTGGCCGCCAAGATCCGCGAGCTGGCCAAGGAAAACAAGGTGCCGCTGCTGGAAGCGCCGGCGCTGGCGCGCGCGCTGCACAAGCACACCGAGATCGGCGACGAGATTCCCGAAGCGCTGTATTCGGCGGTGGCCGAAGTGCTGGCCTATGTGTTCCAGCTGCGCGCCTTCAACCAGGGCGGCGGCAAGTATCCCGAGCGTCCCGGCAAGCTGCCGGTGCCGCCCGAACTCGATCCGCACGATCCCGCATCACAGAAAAAAACTGAACCAGGAGCAGCGACATGAACAGCATCAAGTTACCGGCATGGATGACAGGCATGAAGGGCGGCGGCAGCGCGCTGGCCGCGCCGATCATCATCGTCCTGCTGCTGTCGATGATGATCCTGCCGCTGCCGGCCTTTATCCTCGACGTGTTCTTCAGCTTTAACATCGCGCTGGCCGTGATCGTGCTGCTGACCAGCCTGTATACGGTCAAGCCGCTCGACTTCATGGCCTTCCCGACCATTTTGCTGGTATCGACCATGCTGCGCCTGTCGCTCAACGTCGCCTCCACGCGCGTGGTGCTGACCGAAGGCCACACGGGCGGGGCGGCGGCCGGCAAGGTGATCGAAGCCTTCGGCCACTTCCTGATCGGCGGCAATTACACGGTCGGCCTGATCGTGTTCATCATCCTCACCATCATCAACTTCACCGTCGTGACCAAGGGCGCGGGCCGGATCGCCGAAGTGGGCGCGCGCTTCGCCCTGGACGCCATGCCGGGCAAGCAGATGGCGATCGACGCCGACCTCAACGCGGGCCTGATCGGCGAAGACGAAGCGCGCCGCCGGCGCCTCGAAGTGGGCCAGGAAGCCGAATTCTACGGCGCCATGGACGGCGCCTCCAAATACGTGCGCGGCGACGCCGTGGCCGGCATCATGGTCACCGTGATCAACGTCATCGGCGGCCTGCTGGTCGGCATCCTGCAGCACGACCTGGGCTTTTCGCAAGCCCTGCAAACCTACACCCTGCTGGCCATCGGCGACGGCCTGGTGGCCCAGATCCCGTCCCTGATCATCTCGGTGGCGGCCGGTATCGTCGTCTCGCGCGTGGCCAGCGACCAGGACATCGGCACCCAGCTGGTGGGCCAGCTGTTCGCCAAGCCGGACGTGCTGTTCATCACGGGCGCCATCATCGGCGGCCTGGGCTTGATTCCGGGCATGCCGAACCTCGTGTTCATCCTGCTCGCGGGCGGCCTGATCGGGGCCGGCTGGCTGATCCGGCGCCGCTTGCAGGCGCCGGCCCCGGCCGAGGAAGCGGCGCCGGCCGCGGCGGCCGCGCCGGCCGAAAACGAGGAAGCGACCTGGCAAGACATCCTGCCGGTCGACACCCTGGGCCTGGAAGTCGGGTACCGCTTGATTCCCCTGGTCGACAAGACCCAGGGCGGCGAGCTGCTCAAGCGCATCAAGGGGATCCGCAAGAAGTTCGCCCAGGAGGTGGGCTTCCTGGCGCCGCCCGTGCACATCCGCGACAACCTGGAACTGAAACCGTCGGCGTACCGCATCACGCTCAAGGGCGTGGAAGTGGGGCAGGGCGAGGCCCTGTCCGGCCAGTTCCTGGCGATCAATCCGGGCATGGCCAGCGGCACGCTGCCGGGCCTGGTGACCACCGATCCGGCCTTCGGCTTGCCGGCCATCTGGATCGAGAGCGGTCTCAAGGACGAAGCCCAGAACATGGGGTACACCGTGGTCGACGCCGGCACCGTGGTGGCCACCCATCTGAACCACTTGATCACCACCCACGCTTCCGAGCTGCTGGGGCGCACCGAAGTGCAAGCCTTGCTCGACCACCTGGCCAAGGATGCGCCCAAGCTGGTGGAAGACCTGGTGCCCAAGCTGGTGTCGCTGTCGACGCTGCAGAAAGTGCTGCAAAACCTGCTGGTCGAGGGCGTGCATATCCGCGACATGCGCAGCGTGATCGAAACGCTGGCCGAGTATGCGCCCCAGACCCAGGACCCGAACGAATTGACGGCCGTGGTGCGGGTGGCGCTGGGCCGGGCCATCGTGCAGCAGCTGTTCCCGGGCACCAACGAACTGTCCGTGATGACGCTCGACAACCGCCTGGAACGCTTGCTGATGCAGGCGCTCGGCGCGGGCGGCGACGGGGCCGGCATCGAGCCGGGCCTGGCCGACACGATCGCCCAGCAAGCCGGCCACGCGGCCAGCCAGCAGGAGCAGATGGGCCTGACGCCGGTGCTGCTGGTGCCGGGGCCGCTGCGCACCATGCTGTCGCGCTTCCTGCGCCGTGCGCTGCCGCAGCTGAAGGTGCTGTCGCATAACGAAATCCCCGAGACCAAGACCATCCGCGTCACCAACCTGGTCGGCGCGGGCATGTAAAGCGGTGGGGGGAAATGAAGCCTTTTCCCCCGCCTGCTCGCCCGATGGTTTCTCTCCTGCATCGTCAATAATGGATCCTGTGCAATTGGTGTAACAGAATCCACGGAGTCGACGATGAATGTCAAAAAATTTACCGCAACCACGTCCCGCGAAGCGCTGCGCAAGGTGCGCGATGCGCTCGGGCCGGATGCCGTGATCCTGTCGAACCGCCCGGTCGACGGCATCGTCGAAATCCTGGCCCTGGCCAGCGATGACGTGGCCTCGATTTCTTCGCCCGCCGCCGATACCGAGATGGCCCAGCCGCGCCCCAGCCTGTCGATGCCGCCGGAAGGGTATGCCAACCGGCGCGCGGCAGCGCCCGCAGCGGCCGCGCCGGCCGCGTTCGACATGTCGCTGATGACGAGCCAGATGGCGTCGATGATGCAGCAAGCCGTGGCCATGGCCAAGGATAGCGCGGCGGCCGAAATGAGCGGGATGATGAGCGAAATTCGCGCCATGCGCGGCCAGATGCAGACCCAGCTGGCCGAGATCGCCTGGGGCGCCACCGCCACCCGCGAACCGCAGAAAACGGGCGTGCTGCGCGACATGCTGGCGGCCGGCTTTTCGGCCAGCCTGGCCCGCTATCTGATCGAGAAGCTGCCAGCCGGCAAGGACGAAGCGGCCAGCGCCGCCTGGATCAAGACGGTCCTGGCGCGCAACCTGACCACCCTCAGCAACGAAGACGAAATCCTCGAGCAGGGCGGCGTGTTCGCCCTGGTCGGCCCTACCGGCGTGGGCAAGACCACCAGCACCGCCAAGCTGGCCGCGCGCTGCGTGATGCGGCACGGCCCGGACAAGCTGGCCCTGATCACCACCGATGCCTACCGTATCGGCGGCCACGAGCAGCTGCGCATCTACGGCAAGATCCTGGGCGTGATGGTGCACTCGGTGAAAGACGAAGCGGACTTGCGCATCGCCCTGAAGGAATTGCGCAACAAGCACACGGTGCTGATCGACACGGTCGGCGTGTCGCAGCGCGACCACAACGTGGCCGAGCAGGTGGCGATGCTGGCCGGCAGCGGCGCCGACGTCAAGCGCCTGCTGTGCCTGAACGCGACCTCGACCAACGAAACCTTGAACGAAGTGGTGCGCGCCTACCAGGGCAGCGGCCTGGCCGGCGCCATCATGACCAAGCTCGACGAAGCGGCCTCGCTGGGCAATGTGCTCGACGTGGTGATCCGCCAGAAGCTGCGCCTGTTCTACATTTCCAACGGCCAGCGGGTGCCGGAAGACTTGCACCTGGCCGACCCGGGCATGCTGATCGACCGCGCCTTCCGTCTCAAGCGCGGCGATGCCGCCAGCCAGTACCAGGATGCCGAATTGCCGCTGCTGATGTCGGCCGCCGGCGAGCGCAGCGAGGTGTCCCTTGGCTAATTTCGATTTCGACCAGGCCGAAGGCTTGCGCCGGATGCTGGCCGGCCCCAAGCCGCGCATCGTCACCTTTCTGTCCGCCTGTCCCGATGACGACAAGGGCGCCATGCTGGTCAACCTGGGCGCCTCGCTGGCGCGCGCCGGCAACGACGTGATCCTGGTCGACGCCTGTACCGAAGAATACGGCGTGGCCCAGCGCCTCGGCCTCGAGCGCGGCGCCAGCCTGCTGGCCGTGGCGCGCCAGGAATGCGGGCTGAACCAGGTGGTGCGGCAAGTGCCGCAAGGCTTCGGCGTGGTCAGCATGGCCGGCAAGCGGGTGGCCAAGGCGGGGCCCGACGAAGCGCGCCGCCTGGCCAAGGCCTTCGACGTGCTGGTCAAGCAGGCCGGCATGGTGCTGGTGGACGGCGAATTCGGGCCGGACGGCTTTCCCGTGCCGCTGATGGACAGCGCCGAGATCGTGATCCAGGTCGGCACCAGCGCCGCCTCGATCACGGCCGCCTACGCCCTGATCAAGCGCCTTTCGCAACAGTTGGGACGGCGCCCGTTCGGAATTTTGGTCACCGGGGCTTCCGAAGCCGAGGCGAAGGTGGTATACGATAATATGTGTGCAGCGGCAAGTCGTTACCTGGCGGTCCAGTGTACCTCGATGGGCTCGGTGCCGGCCGACGAATACCTGCAGCGCGCCGCGCGCCTGGGCCGGGCGGTGGTCGACGCCTTCCCGCTGGCCGGGGCCTCGGTCGCGTTCCGCCAGCTGGCGGGGCGCTTCGCGCTGTCCGGCGTGCCGCAACGTGGACGGGCAGGAGGGTCGGCGCAATTGGGCTTATAAAACAATACGGTGAACATGTACACGGTCAAAGGCAAAGCGGACAAAAATGACTTACTGACGGAGCACATGCCGTTGGTGAAGCGGCTTGCCCACCACATGAAGGCCAAGCTGCCGCCCAGCGTGGAGGTGGACGATCTGGTCCAGGCCGGCATGATCGGCTTGCTCGACGCCATCACCCGTTACGAAGAAACCCAGGGCGCCCAGTTCGAGACCTATGCCGTGCTGCGCATCCGCGGCGCCATGCTCGACGAGCTGCGCAACAGCGACTGGCTGCCGCGCTCGATGCGCCAGAACATGCGCAAGATCGAAGCGGCCATGAGCGCGCTGCAGCAAAAGCTCGGCCATCCGCCCACCGAATCGGAAGTGGCCAAGTCGCTCAAGCTGTCGCTGGCCGACTACCAGGACATGCTGTCCGACGGCGGCGGCCACCAGCTGGTGTACTACGAAGATTTTCACGATGCCGAAGGCAATGACAGCTTCCTCGACCGCTACGCGGTGGACGACGCCGATCCGCTGCGCAGCCTGATGGACGGCGACTTCCGCCAGGCCGTGATCGACGCCATCGACGCGCTGCCGCCGCGCGAAAAAATCCTCATGGGCTTGTACTACGAGGAAGAAATGAACCTGAAAGAGATCGGGGCTGTCATGGGCGTGTCCGAATCGCGCGTTTCGCAATTGCACACCCAGGCGGTTGCCCGCCTGCGGGCTAGCTTACGGGAGCAGGCATGGACTGGGCCAGCGTAATTGGGATCGTGCTGGCGCTGGCCGGGCTGCTGCTCGGCCACGGCCTGGAAGGCGGCAAGTTCGCTTCCCTGGTGCAGCCGGCCGCCTTCGCCATTGTCGTGGTCGGCACCTTCGGCGCCGTGCTGTTGCAGACCGAGGCGCCGACCTTCATGCGCGGCCTGCGCATGCTCAAGTGGGTGTTTCAGCCGCCGCCGTCGCAGCGGGCCAAGCTGGCGCGCGACATCGCCGCCTGGAGCTTGCACGCGCGCCGCGACGGCTTGCTCTCGCTCGAGCAGTACATGAACGGCAGCAAGGACAAATTCATCCAGAAAGGCTTGCGCCTGGTGGTCGACGGGATCGCGCCCGACAAGCTGCGCGGCCTGCTCGAGACCGAAGTGACGGCCTATGAATTCGGGCAGCGCCAGGCGGCGCGGATCTGGGAATCGGCGGCCGGCTACTCGCCCACGATCGGCATCATCGGCGCCGTGCTGGGCCTGATTCACGTGATGGAAAACCTGGGCGACCCGGCCAAGCTGGGCAGCGGGATCGCGGTCGCCTTCGTGTCCACCGTGTACGGGGTGGGCCTGGCCAATCTGTTCTACTACCCGGTCGGCAACAAGATCAAGAACATCGTGGCCGAGACCGTGACCCAGTACGACATCCTGATCGACGTGTTCTACGACATCGCCAGCGGCGACCATTCGCGCGTGATCGAAGAGCGGGTGGCGAGCCTGCTGTCGCGGCCCTGATTGCGGCCCTGACCATGGCCCGCAAGAAATTCGACACCGAGCCCGAGAACCACGAGCGCTGGCTCATTTCCTACGCCGACTTCATCACCCTGCTGTTTGCCTTCTTTGTCGTGATGTATGCGATTTCGGTCGTCAACGAGGGCAAGTACAAGGTGTTCGCGATGTCGCTCGACAACGCCTTCGCCGGCAAGGATACGGTGGTGGTGATGGTGCCCGGGCAGTCGCAGCCGGTGACCGTGCAAGCCTTGCCGTCGCCGGCCCAGCGCAAGCGCGCCGAAGCGCTGCGGCGCGAGCGCGAGGCGCTCAAGAAGCTGGCCCAGGATCTGTCGGCCACGCTGGCGCCGCTGGTCAAGGAAGGCAAGGTCAAGGTGACCCAGAACAGCCTCGGGGTGCAGGTCGAAATCAATGCCAGCGTGCTGTTCGACCCGGGCGAGGCGCGCCTGGCGCCCGAATCCGAGCAAGCGCTGCGCGCGCTGGGCGCCCTGCTCAAGGAAGACACCCACGCGATCCAGGTGGAAGGCCATACCGACGACACCCGCATTTCCACCCCTCTGTTCGCGTCGAACTGGGAGCTGTCCGCCGTACGTGCATCGAGCGTGGTACGCTTGTTCATCGACAGCGGCGTCGATCCGGCCCGGCTGACGGCGGTCGGGCGCGCCTCCAACCAGCCGGTGGCGTCCAACGACACGCCGGTGGGCAAGGCGCGCAACCGGCGCGTGGCGGTGACGATCCTGTCGGCGCTGCCCGATACGGTGACCGAAATTCCGACCAAATAGGGAGGGTGCATGAGGGCAGGCATGATCAAGGCGGGCCTTGCGGCGTTGGGGATGTTGGCGCTGGCCGGCATGGCGCAGGCGGGAACGGCGATGAAAGGCGGCAGCGTGAACGGTGTCAGCGAGCAGATGCAGGTCGTTTCCAGCGGCGCCAAGGTGGTGCTCACGCTCAGCGTGCACAATGGCGGCGCGGCGAGCGTGTTCGTGCCCAAGGCGCTGTATCAAAGCAAGCAATTGTTCAACCGTGTGTTCACGCTGCGCGAGCAGGGCGGGGCGGAGATCGATTACGCGGGGCCGATGGTCAAGCGCGGGCCGCTCACCAAGGCCGATTTTCTCAAGGTCGCACCGGGCGCGACGCGCAGCAACAGCATCGATATCACCCACAGCTATGCGTTCTTGCCGGGCGCGCATACTTACCAGCTCAGTTACGAGGGCAATGTCATTGCCAGTCTCGCCAAGCTCGATGAGCAGGCCGCTCAGGTCAAACAGGCGCCGGCGCCGGTCACCTTCTCCTACACCGCAAAATAAGCTGTCGCGCCAAAATACGGCGCGCCGCTGCCGACCCCGCACGGGCCAACCTTGCACGGGCCGACCTTGCACGGGCCGACCTTGCACGGGCCGACCCCGCACGGGCCGACCTTGCGCCAGCGTATGCGCCGGCAAATCCCAGGCATGGTTCGCGCAAGCACCTGACTGGCGCAGCGCGCTGCCTGGCGGCGGTTCCCGGGCCGGGACCGTTTCGTGTTCGCGCAATCGGGCAGGCACTCGGATGCGCTTGCGCGACACCCGGGAGCCTGCCCGGGGGGGGTGTCCTCACGGCCCGTATACTCGTTGATGCTCGCGCGGTCCCGCGCTTTTTCGGCCTGCACCGAACCCGGTGACGGGGCCGGTGTCAAACAAGGAACCGAAGGAGGCGAGCATGTTCGAGTATACAAAGGTCCAGGTTTCGCCCACCACCCGCGACGCCGTGTTGCGCATGCTGCAAGCACGCGGCGATGGGCGCATGCTCGATGCCGTGGTGGAGGAAGCCTTGCAGGCATGGCTGGTCAAATCCGCGCGCGCGGATCCGGCGGCTGCGCAAAAAGCCGCGCGCGGCTATCAATGGAAAAGCCTGTTTCTGCCGGCCGGCACCTGCCTGCGTTTCGAATACAAGCGCCACACCTGGCATGCCGAGGTGCGCGGCGACCAGATCATCTTCGAAGGCAAGGCGTATTCGCCGCGCCAGTTGCTGCTGCACATCACCGGCACCGTGCGCAATGCCTGGCGCGCGCTATGGATCCGCGCGCCGGGCGACTTCCGCTGGCACCTGGCCGATACGCGCCGCCACATCCTGCGCCGTGCGCCGCGCGGCAAGCACCGGCGCGGCATCGACGCCACCGGTCTCACCGTCTACAGCGTGCTCGACATCATCGAGAGCGAAGCGCTGGCCGCTGCCGGCAAGCCCGTTCCTGCCTATCGCCCGCAAACCGAAAGCGCCGGGCGCGGCGCGCAACTACGCGCCATCCTGTACCGCGACGATACGGTGCGCGCGGACCAGCCGGACCTCGGCTTCAAACTCGGCGGCGGCGGCAATGCCAAGGCCGGCCGTTCGGGCCCGCGCGACCGGCGCTGGTGCAACGTCATGTTCGACCTCATGGCCGCGCGCCTGGCAGAGCACGCTGCCATGCGCGGGGCCGGCCCGCCTGCCGCGACCTGAACAAACGAAAAAAAGTGGCGTCCGCTTGCGCGGAACGCCACTCAAGATCCCCAGGGTTACAAACTTAGTTCAAATTAATTGCCGGCTGGCGTATTCTCGCCAAAATATTCGTGCGAGTCGGCATTGTCGACCGCGCCGGCCGGATTGCTGCGCGCCAGGCTGGCGGCAGCCGACTGGCCATAGGCGCGGTCGTCGGTGGAGGCGACCACGTTAAAGTGGCTCATCTCGTGCACCAGCGTGCCGCCTTTGGAATCGGTGCCCGAGGTCGGCGCCGACCAGAACGCGTTGCAGACGTAGATCTTGTACGGCTGCGTCGGATACACGTAGGCGTAGTAGGATTCCTTGCAGCTGCAGTCCACCACCACGTTCTTGGTGTCGAACGCATTCTTGATGTTGTTGAAGTGGGTACGCACGGTCGAGTAGCGGCCCGAATCGTAGACGCCGAACCACTTGGTGTAGCGCGTGCCGCGGTTGCCTGCGGTCAGGTAGTTCACGCCGCTGTTGGACATGCTCTTGGCGGCGCTGATGGCCGAGGTGATCGCGCTCGACTGCGACGCGGTGCAGCTGCTGAACGACACGCCCATCGGGCTGGCGATGCTTTGCTTCATTTCGAACGGCTGGCCGACCACGGTGCCGCGCGCCAGGCGGCCATTGATGAACATGGTGGCCGGCGAGGAATCGAGTTCGCCGATCTCGGCGCCCGCTTCGATGGCGGCGCTGGCCGACATCGGACGTGGGTCGGACGAGGCCAGGAAGGTGTTGACCGAGGCGGCGTGGTAACGCACGCTGTAGTCGCCCGTCACGCTCATGTCGTACAGCGAGGAAATCTCGACCTTGGTGCTGTGCGAGGCGCCCGGTTTGAGCAGGTAGTAATCCTTGGCCGTCGGCGCCTGGCGCTTGATGTGGCGGCCCAGGTAAGGCACGTCCACGCCGTCGCGCTTGACTTCGAACAGGTGGTCTTCGATGCCGGCAAACGGGGTATGCCATTTGAGCACGTACTGCGGTTTGGACGAGGTATTGGTGATCGTCACGCGCAGGACCACATCGTCGTCTTGTTGCAGCGACGTTTTTTCAGGGACCACGCTGACCGTTACACCGTTCGAGCCCGCCTGGGCGGAGAAGCATGCTGCCAGTGCGGCAGCGGTGACACCGACTTTGACCAAGGTATTCAAGTTCATTTCTGCTCCAAGAGTAATGTTGGTTTTTTATGTGCCGAGTCCCGCATCTCCTGACAACCACATGCATATAAATGCGCGCTCAACGGACTCATCCTCACACGGAACTTGACGCATGGTAAACGTTGAATCATCGGTAATTCTGTCAATTCGACGAATGTTGCATGTTTTTGACTTATGTTGATTCTATGGAGAAATGTTCCAACTTTTCCTTTTAAAACAAGCTTGTGCGGCGCGAACGAGGCTGGCGACTGTGACAATGGAATGTTAAATTCTGAACATTTTTCCGGCGTTTCGACATTTGTTTGTTCGGCGCGCGCGGACGAAAAAAAACCGGCGCCGCAAGGCGCCGGTTTGTGTGGTGCGGATCGGACAATCAGTTCAGGGCCGGGGTGTTCTCACCGAAATATTCGTGCGAATCGGCATTGTCGATCGCCTTGTTCGGATCGCTGATGGCCAGGCTGGCCGCGCCCGACTGGCCGTAGACCCAGTCGTCGGTGCCGGCGGTGGCGTTGAAATGGCTCATTTCGTGCACCAGGGTGCCGCCTTTCGAGTCCGTGCCGGTCATCGGCGCCGACCAGAAGGCCTTGCACACATAAATGGTGTACGGCTGGGTCGGATACACATAGGCGTAGTAAGTCTTCTTGCAGCCGCAGTCGACCGTGATCGGCTTGTTCTGGAACGCATCCTTGATCGCGACGTAGTGCGCCTTGATCGTGTTCACGCGCGCGCTGTCGACCGTGCCGAACCACTTGACGTAGCGCGCTCCCAGGTTGCCGCCCATGTAGGCGTCGGCGCCGCTGGCCATCGAGGTGGCGGCCGTGACGGCCTGGGCCACGGTCGCTTGCTGGGTGGTCGTGCACTTGTTGAACGCCAGCGAACCGGCCATCGGCGACGGGTTGCTCGGCGCCTTGGCCAGGCTCGCTTCGGACACGCTGCCGCGCGGCAGACGGCCATCGATCCAGATGCTGGCCGCGCCCGACTTGACTTCGCCGACCGTTTTCTCGCTGGTGCCGAACAGGTTGCCCGACTTGGCGCTGTAGCTGACCGTGTACTGGCCGGTGATGCTCATGTCGTACATGTCCGACAGTTCGACTTTCACCGTGTGCGAGGCGCCCGGTTTGAGCAGGTAGTAGTCGGACGCGGTCGGCGCGCCGCGCTTGTAGTGGGCGCCCAGGTAGGGCACGTCCACGCCGTCGCGGGTGATCTTGAACAGGGACTCTTCGATTTCGCCGAAGGCGGTATGCCACTTCAGGATCAGTTGCGGCTGGCTGCTGGTGTTGGTCAGGGTCAGCCGCACGGTCACGTTGTCGGCCTTGCCGAGCGCGGCTTTTTCGGCGGCCACGCTGGCAGTGATGCCATTGTTGCCTGCTTGTACGCTGGCGCAGGCGGCCAGGGCGATCAATGCGACACTTGCCTTGTAGTTCACATTCATTGCTATTCTCCGATGATAGATAGTGTGGTGGCCGTATCGGTGTCCGTACGGCTCGTTGTCATAGTGAGTTCCATTCCGGCAAACTCATGTGGCAATACTCACGGATTATTGCAGCGAAGTAAAGACGATTTATTTAGGCGAGTTCTGCTGTTGCGCGTGCGCTGTAGAAGTTTTCCTGAAACCATGCTAACCATGGCGGAAATGCAAAACGGCCGCATCGGCGGCCGTTGAAGGGGGCGGGTGGCGCTCAGCCGACCACGAAGCGGCGCTTGCCGCTGACCGGCGTCGCCTGCCCGCTGGGGCCGTAGAAACCGGTATCGGCCGCGCCGGCCGGCGTGCGCATGGCGTTGATCAGGATCGCGTTCTGCGTCATTTGCTTGTTGATCAGCATGCCGTTGACGCGGTTCAATTCCTTGGCGTCACGCATCTTGCCCAGCAATTGCTGCCATTGTTCGCTGAACAGGGGATTGCTTTCGCGCGCCAGCCAGGCTTCCATGCCCGCTTCGGACGGCGCGGCGCCGGCGGCGGCCAGCGCCTGGTGGCGCTGCTGGGACAACAGGCCCAGTTGCTCGATCAAATCGTTCTTGAGGGGAGTGACGGAATTGAGCCCGTCGGTGTCGGCAGCGACCAGGAACTGCTGTTCCTGTTTCATCAAATCGATCAGGCAAGTGATCAGTTTCAGTTCGTCTTGAACGGTGGCGTGCGCACTGGCTGTCGGCATGATGAAAACGTCGCTTTTCTCGCTGTGTCAGCGTTTGCGGGAATGCAGCAGGTCGCGCACTGTTTCCAGCAAGCCGTCTGCGACTTTCTCCGAATTGACCTGGAATTGGCCATCGGCGATGGCCAGCTTGATGCGTTCGACCTTTTTGGTGTCGAACACGCCGCTGCTGCCGCCGGCCGCGCTGGCGGCCAGGGCTTGTCCTTGCGACGACAGGCGCACGCTGTCGGTGCTGGCGGGCGCGGCGCCGCCTGCTTTTTCAGCCGTCTTGGTCCCGGCGGCCGGCGTGCTGCTTGCCGGAAGGCCAGGGCTACTCTTGAGGGTGTCATTGATTTTCACAGCTATTTCCTTCTCTGCTGGGAGTGGAAACTCCACGGTCTGTCTCTATAACGGCGTGCGCGTCGTTAACTTTAGCCGGACCCCAGCTTTTATCGCATTGTCTAAAACACCACCTCGACCAGGCCGCCCGCGCGCGCCACGCCCGACAGGATGGCGCCGCCCGGGGTGCGCACCTGCACCACCTGGCCTTCGCCGGCGCTGCCGATGGCCTTGGCTTCGGCCGACACCTGGAACCCGGCCCCGCCCGACACCACCTTGACCGCCTGGCCCTGCTGCACCACCGGCTTGCTGCGCAATTGGTCGGCGCGCAGCGGCGCGCCCGAGGGCAGCGACATGGTGCTGGTCTTGCCCACCGCCTGCGCCATGTCGGTCAGCACGCTGTTCGGCAAGGCCGCCAGATCGCCCTTGACCATCACCAGTTGCGCGGCGTCGATCGCCTGGCCCTGGGCCAGCGGCATGGCGGCCGCCACATACTCGGCTTGCACGCCCACCTGGGCTTGAATATACACCGTCCAGGCCGTCGGTGCCGCACAGCGCACCCCGACCGTGGTCTTGCCCCAGGCGCGCGCGCCCGGCTGCTGGAATGCTTCCGGCGCCGCGCAGGCCGCCAGCGCCATGCGCGCGTCGAGCGCGCCGACCGTGATGGTCACCGTACCCGGCAGGCCGGCGCTCTGGGTTTGCAGATATTGCTCCACCACCTGGCGCAGCGCGGCCGGATCCTGGCGCGCCGGGGCGGGTGCTGGGGCGGACTGGGCGGCGGCCAGGCCGGCGCACAGTGACAAGATGATCGAGAGTGCAATTTTCATGGGGCGTCCCTGGAGAATGCGACCATTATCTGCCTCGCGCGAAGACCCCGAACCGGGGAATAGCCCCCTTTTCGGCGTCCTTCTCGCAAGATCGCCTGGACTGTTGGGCCCGTATGATCGATCCTGTTATAAAGAAGTGGAGCCGGACATGATTGGCAAACTCGACGAATACATGCGCTTTAACACGACGGCCCTGGAACTGCGTTCCCAGCGCCAGCAGCTGCTCGCGTCGAACATTGCGAACGGCGACACCCCCCATTACAAGGCGCGCGATATCGACTTCGCCAGCTCGCTGCAAGCGGTGCTGGCGCGCACCACGCCGCCGGCCGGCGTGCTGGCCCAGACCGCGCCCGCCCATTTCGACAGCGGCCCTGGCCAGAGCGGCGACTTTTTGCCCAACGGCACGCCGGTGCTGTACCGGGTGCCGGCCCAGGCCAGCGCCGACAACAACACGGTCGACATGGATGTCGAGCGCAACCAGTTTGCCGACAACGCGCTGCGCGTGGAAGCGAGCATCACGATGATCAATATGCAAATCCGCGGCATGCTGGCCGCGATTCAGGGAGGTAGCTGATCATGTCGCTGTTTAATATTTTCAATGTGTCCGGTTCGGCCATGTCGGCCCAGGCCCAGCGCCTCAATACCGTGGCCAGCAACCTAGCCAACGCCGACAGCACCTCGTCGGCGACGGGCCAGGCTTACCGCGCCAAGCAGGTCGTGTTCGAGGCGGTCCAGACCGAAGGCGGCGGCACCGGCGTGAAGGTGCGCGAAGTGGTGGAGGACGCGTCCCCGCTCAAGCAGGTCTACGACCCCAAGCACCCGATGGCCGACGACAAGGGCTATGTGGCCATGCCCAACGTGAACGTGGTCGACGAAATGGTCAACATGCTGTCCGCCTCGCGCTCCTACCAGAACAATGTCGAAACCATGAACGCGGCCAAAACGCTGCTGCTCAAGACCCTGACCCTCGGTCAATAAAGAAAAGAGACCACCATGTCTACCGTCAACACCGCCCCCTCGGCCATCTCGCCCGACCTGCTCAACGCCGTCAACCCGAAAAAGGTCAAGGCCGAAGCGGGCAGCGTCGAAGCCGACCAGGACAAGTTCATGACCCTGCTTGTCACGCAAATGAAGAACCAGGATCCGCTCAACCCGCTCGACAATGCCCAGGTCACCAGCCAGCTGGCCCAGCTCTCGACCGTGACCGGCGTGAACAAGCTGAACGCGACCATGGAGTCGCTCAAGGCCAGCTACCAGTCGTCGGAGACCTTGCAGGCGGCCAACATGATCGGCCACGGCGTGCTGGTCCCGGGCGGCAACGTCACCCTGGCCGGCGGCAAGGGCATCCTTGGCGTCGACCTGGCCAGCGCGGCCGACAATGTCAAAGTCATCATCACCGACCCCACCACCGGCAAGGATGTGGACACGATCGAGCTGGGCGCGCAGCCGGCCGGCACCGTGCCGCTGGCCTGGGATGGCGTGCCGGACGCGTCGGTGCTGGGCGCCGACGGCAAGCCGGTCACCTTAAAGGACGGCAAGTATTTGATCCGCGTGGTCGCCACCCAGGGCGGCGAACAACTCAAGGATGCCAAAGCGCTGTCGTTCGACACCGTCGCTTCGGTCACCAGCAATGCCAAGGAGGGGGTCAAGCTGAACCTGCCCACACTCGGTCTCGTCACGATCGCCGATGTCCGGCAGATTCTGTAATTCAGCGCCTTTACATATTTTCAGGAGAACACCATGTCTTTCCAACAAGGACTTAGCGGCTTGAACGGCGCTGCCAAATCGCTCGACGTTATCGGCAACAACATCGCCAACGCCAGCACCGTCGGTTTCAAGGGATCGCAAGCCCAGTTTGCGGACGTGTACGCCAACTCGCTCAACGGCGCCGGCGGCAACCAGGCCGGGATCGGCGTCAAAGTGGCCCAGATCCAGCAGCAGTTCACGCAGGGCAATATCGAATCGTCGGCCAACCCGCTCGACATCGCCATCAACGGCGCGGGCTTCTTCCGCACCGAAGTGGCGGGCGCGACCCAGTATTCGCGCAACGGCCAGTTCTCGCTCGACAAGGACGGCTTCATGGTCAACGCCCAGGGCGCCAAGTTGACCGGCTTTGCCGCCGGCCCGTCCGGTGAAATCCTGGCCGGTTCGCCCGTGCCGATCCAGATCAACACGGCCGACTTGAAGCCCGTGGCCACCACCCGTGTCGACACCGAAATCAACCTCGATTCGGGCAGCGCGGTGCCGGTCACCGTGCCGTTCAACGCCACCGATCCCACCACCTACAACAAGCAGACCCCGATCGACGTGTTCGACAGCCTGGGCAACCCGCACGTGCTGTCGACCTTCTACGTCAAGACCGGCCCCGGCGCCTGGGACGTGTATTCGGCCGTCGACGGCGTGGAAGTGACCAACCAGAGCGTCGCTGCCGCCGCCCAGACCGACCCGGCCTCGGTGGCTGCGCGCGCCGCCTTCCAGGTGGCCGCCACCACGCCGCCGGTCAACACCGCTGCGGCCGCCGTCGCCTACGCCGCCGCCGCGTCGAACGCCGTGACCACCGCCGCCACCGCCGCCGGCGCCACCCCGGCCCAGATCACCGCGATCCAGGCTGCCGCCGCCAGCGCCGGCACCACGGTCGGCATCACCCCCGACCAGATCGACGCCCTGATCGCCGACGCCGTCAGCGTGCCGGGCGTGCGCACCGGTTACCTGCGCTTCGACAGCAGCGGCGCCTTGTCGGCCTCGGCCATGGCGCCGCAGACCCTGCCGCTGACCGTGTCCTTGCCGATCTTCCCGTCCACCGGTGCCCAGGCGCCGCTGACCTTCAAACTGAATTTCGCCAATTCGACCCAGTACGGGGCGCCGACCAGCGAAAAGAAAACCACCCAGGACGGCTACACGGCCGGCTCCCTGCAGCGCTTCACGGCCGGCAGCGACGGCATCATCCTGGGCCAGTACAGCAACGGCCAGTCGCACGCGCTGGGCCAGATCGTGCTGGCCAATTTCGCCAACCCGAACGGCCTGTCGCCACTGGGCAACAACGCCTGGGCCCAGACCTCGGCCTCCGGCACGCCGCTGGTGGGCACCCCGAATTCGGGCAGCCTCGGTGTGCTGCAATCGTCGTCGGTGGAAAATTCGAACGTCGACCTGACGGCCGAACTGGTCAACATGATCACTGCGCAGCGGGTCTACCAGGCCAACGCGCAGACCATCAAGACCCAGGATTCGGTCTTGCAAACGCTGGTCAACTTGCGTTAAGACGGGAATAGGGCGCCGCCATGGACAAACTCATCTACACCGCCGCCAGCGGCGCGCGCCACATCCTCGAACAGCAGGCGACCGCGTCCAACAACCTGGCCAACGTCAACACCACGGGCTTCCGGGCCCAGATCGACGCCTTCCGCGCGGTGCCGGTGGTGGCCGAAGGCACGCTGCCCACGCGCGCCTTCGTCACCAACGCCGAAGTCGGTTCCGACTTTTCTTCCGGTCCGCTGCAGATGACGGGGCGCGAGCTCGACGTGGCGGTGCGCGGCAAGGGCTGGATCGCGGTCCAGATGGCCGACGGCAGTGAAGCCTATACCCGCCACGGGGCCCTGCAAACGAATGCCAACGGCTTGCTGCAGACCGCCTCCGGCCTGACGGTGGCCGGCGACGGCGGCCCGATCACGGTGCCGCCCGAAGTGAATGTGGCCATCGGCGGCGACGGCACCATTTCGACCATCGCCACCACGACCAAACCGGGCGCGGCCACGGTGCTGGGACGCCTGAAACTGGTCAACCCGCCCGAAAAAGACTTGGTGCGCGGCGACGACGGCTTGTTCCGCCTGCGCGACGGCGCCCCCGCCCAGGCCGATCCGTCCGTGACCGTGGTCGGCGCCGCCCTCGAGGGCAGCAACGCCAGCCCGATCGATTCGATGGTGACCATGATCGCCCTGGCGCGTTCCTTCGAACTCCAGATGAGCCTGATAAAGAACGCCGAGAACAACGCGGCGAAAGCTACCCAGATCCTCGCTTTGAATTGAGTTGCGCTCCCGCATAATGTTCTTCATTGACCGCTGTCTGGCCCTTTTCGGCCGCAGCGTAACTGGAGAAGAGCATGATTCGTTCCCTGTACATCGCCAAGACCGGCCTGGAAGCACAGCAGACCCAGCTTGACGTGATCACCAACAACCTGGCCAACGTCAGCACCAACGGTTTCAAGCGCTCGCGCGCGGTGTTCGAGGACTTGTTGTACCAGAACGTGCGCCAGCCCGGCGCCCAATCCTCGCAGCAGACCGCCTTGCCCACCGGCCAGCAGATCGGCACCGGCGTGCGCACGGTCGCCATCGAACGCATCCATACCCAGGGCAATCCCCAGTCGACCGGCAACAGCAAGGACGTGATGGTCAACGGCGCCGGCTTCTTCTCGGTACTGCTGCCGGACGGCACCGCCGCCTACACGCGCGACGGTTCCTTCCAGTCCGACTCCAACGGCCAGCTGGTGACTTCGTCCGGCTTCGTGCTGCAGCCGGCCATCACGGTGCCGGCCAACGCCCAGTCGCTGACGGTGGCGCGCGACGGCACGGTCTCGGTGCAGCTGCCGGGCACGGTGGCGCCGTCCCAGATCGGCACCATCCAGCTGTCGACCTTCATCAATCCGGCCGGGCTCGAGTCCAAGGGCGAAAACCTGTACGTGGAAACGGGCGCCTCGGGCAGCCCCAACACCAACACCCCGGGCACCAATGGCGCCGGCGTGCTCATGCAAGGTTATGTGGAAACCTCGAACGTCAACGTGGTCGAGGAAATGGTCAACATGATCACCACCCAGCGCGCCTACGAAATCAACAGCAAGGCGATCACCACCTCGGACCAGATGCTGGCCAAGCTGGCGCAGCTCTAACAGGAAGGACCGTCATGAAAGCCATCCTGTCGCTGCTGTCCCTGCTGGCCCTGTCTGCTTGCGCCACCACGCCCAGTTCGATCGTGCAGCACCCGACCACGGCCCGGCCGCTGTACGCGGAAGCGCCGGCCCCGGCCAACGGCGCCATCTACCAGCCGACCCAGTACCGTCCGCTGTTCGAAGACCGCCGCGCGCGCCATATCGGCGACCTGTTGACGGTGAACATCGTCGAGAAAACCTCGGCCGTGAAGGCGGGCGCCAGCTCGGGCAACAAGTCCGGTTCGGCCAGCTTCGCCACGCCGGGCCTGATCCGCGGCGCGTTTGGCGCCTCGGTGGCGGTCGAATCGGCCACCAAGTTCGCCGACGGCGATAACCAGAGCGCCAGCAATACCTTTAGCGGCACGATCGGCGTGACGGTCACCGAGGTGCTGTCGAACGGCAATCTGATCGTGGCCGGCGAAAAGCAGGTCGCCATGAACAAGGGCATCGAATACATCCGCTTCTCCGGCATGATCAGCCCGGACAACATTGGCGCGGGCAATACCGTGTCCTCGACCCAGGTGGCCGACGCGCGCGTCGAATACCGCACCAGCAGCCAGATCGACCGCGCGGAAATGGGCTCCATGCTGTCCCGTTTCTTCCAGTCCATGCTGCCATTCTGATAGGAACCGCCATGCGCCGCATTTTCCCTCTTCTGACCCTGGCTGCCGTCTGCCTGGCGATGCTCGTGCCGCAAGCGGCGCTGGCCGAACGCTTGAAAGACCTGTCGACCATTGGCGGCGTGCGCGAGAACCAGTTGTCCGGCTACGGCATCGTGGTCGGCCTCGACGGCAGCGGCGACCAGACCACCCAGACCCCGTTCACCGTGCAGTCGATCGTCTCGATGCTGCAGGCGAAGGGCGTGAACATGCCCCCGGGCACCAGCCTGCAGCTCAAGAACGTGGCCGCGGTCATGGTCACCGCCTCGCTGCCGGCCTTCGCCCAGCCGGGGCAGACCATCGACATCACGGTGTCCTCGATCGGTAACGCCAAGAGCTTGCGCGGCGGCACGCTGGTGATGACGCCGCTGCAAGGCGCCGACGGCCAGGTGTACGCCATGGCCCAGGGCAATGTGCTGGTGGGCGGCGTGGGCGCCTCGGCCGGCGGCTCGCAGGTGATCGTCAATCACCTGGCAGTGGGCAAAATTTCCAGCGGCGCCACGGTGGAAAAGGCGGTCGCCAACAACCTCGGCGAAAACAACCTGATCCGGGTGGAACTGAAGACCACCGATTTCTCGACCGTCGCACGGGTGGTCGAAGCGATCAACAACCATTTCGGCGCCGGTGTCGCCACCGCCCTCGACGGGCGCGTGGTGCGCGTGCGCTCGCCTTCCTCGTCCGACCAGCGCGTGGCCTTCCTGGGCGTGCTCGAATCGCTCGAGGTCGATCCGGCGCGTCAGGCGGCCAAGGTGATCATGAACGCGCGCACCGGTTCGGTGGTGATGAACCAGTCGGTCACGCTCGACCCCTGCGCCATTTCGCACGGCAATCTGTCGGTGACGATCGGCGCCGACAACCAGGTCAGCCAGCCGGGCCCTCTGTCGGGCGGCAAGACCGTGGTCACGCAAAACGCCAGCGTCGACGTCAAGAAGGAAGCGGGCAAGGTCATCATGGTCAAGGGCGGCGCTTCGCTGGCCGAGGTGGTCAAGGCCATGAACGCGATCGGCGCCTCGCCGCAAGACTTGCTCTCGATCCTGCAGGCGCTCAAGGCGGCCGGGTCCCTGCGCGCCGAGCTCGAAATCATTTAAGGGGGCGTCATGATCGGTCCATCGAACGACATTTCAGGCAAGTTTGCCCTTGATACCAAGGGCATGGGCGAGCTGAAACAGTCGGCCAAGGCCGGCTCCCCGGAAGCGCTCAAGGGCGCGGCCACCCAGTTCGAAGCCATGTTCATCAACATGATGATGAAGAGCATGCGCGACGCCACGCCCCAGGATGGCATGCTCGACAACCAGCAGACCAAGATGTTTACCGGCATGCTGGACCAGCAGATGAGCCAGAACATGGCCAAGCGCGGCGTCGGCCTGGCCGATATGCTGATCCGACAATTGTCGGCCCAGGCCCAGGCGCAAGCCATCGGTGCCGAGCAAGGTGCCACCCCGGCCCGCGCCACCCCGGACGCGGCCGCCATGCTGCTGCCGGCCGCGCCCGCGGACGCCACCCGTTCGGCCAGCGGCAAGGTGCAAGCGCCGCACGTGCGCGAATTCCAGGACAAGCTGGCCGGCCACGCGGCCGCGGCCGAAGCGGCCACCGGCATTCCTGCCAAGTTCATGCTGGGCCAGGCGGCGCTCGAGACCGGCTGGGGCAAACGCCAGATCAAGAACGCCGACGGCAGCAACAGCCACAATCTGTTCGGCATCAAGGCCGGCCCTGGCTGGACCGGCAAGGTCGCCACCGCCGTCACCACCGAGTACGTGAACGGGGTGCCGCGCACCAAGGTCGAAAAGTTTCGCGCCTACGATACGCCAGCCGACAGCTTTAAGGACTATGCTAAGTTAATTACGACCAATCCTCGCTACGAGAAAGTGTTGGCCAGCGCCAACGACGCGGCCGGATTCGCCCACGGCTTGCAGCGCGCCGGCTATGCCACCGACCCGCTGTACGCGGCCAAACTGAGCCGCATCATCCGCAACAACCTGGCCTGATTGGTTGAACTGACAAGGTTGCAACTCAAGTTTCCGGGAATCCTGCCGTAATAGCAGTACACCAAAGAAGGACGACATCATGGCTGGAAATATTCTCAATATCGGAAAGACGGGCTTGTTCGCCGCCCAGGCCGGCATGTCGACGACCGGAAATAACATCACGAATGCCAGCGTGGCAGGCTATAGCCGCCAGGTGGTGATCCAGGCCGCCGGTCCCACCCAGTACATCGGCAGCGGCTATATCGGCAGCGGCACCCAGGTCACCGATATCAAGCGCTATTCGGACAATTTCCTCAATACCCAGGTGCGCACCGCGACCAGCTCCAAGAGCGGGCTCGACTCGTATTACGCGCAGATCGGCCAGATCGACAACCTGCTGTCGGACCCGACCTCCGGCCTGTCGCCGGCGTTGCAAGATTTCTTCAAAGGGATCCAGGATCTGGCGTCGAACCCATCGTCGACCGCTTCGCGCCAGGCCGTGCTGTCCTCGGCAGATGCGCTGGCTGCGCGTTTCCAGGGCCTCAATGGCCGCATGCAGGAAATCCGCGACGGCGTGAACACCCAGATCGAAACCAACGTCACCCTGATCAATTCCTACGCCAGCCAGATCGCCAAGCTCAACGAGCAGATCACTGCCGCGTCGGGCAACAACGGTTCGCCCAACGAATTGCTCGATCAGCGCGACCAGCTGGTGCTGGAATTGAACAAGCAGGTCAAGGCGACCGTGGTGCAGGGCGACCGCAACAGCATTACCGTTTCGATCGGCAACGGCCAGCCCCTGGTGGTGGGCAAGAAGTCGTTCGAGCTGGCCACCTTGCAGTCGCCTACCGATCCGAGCCGCATCCAGGTCGGCTATGTGACCGGCAGCAAAGTCACCGTGCTGGCCGACAGTTCCCTTACCGGCGGCGAGCTGGGCGGATTGATGGAATTCCGCGCGCAGGCGCTCGACCGCGCCCAGAATTCGCTGGGACGGATCGCCATCAGCGTGGCGGCGACCTTCAACGCGCAGCACCGGCTGGGGCAGGATTTGGCGGGCAGCCCGGGCGCCGATTTCTTCAAGCAGGCTGCGGCCGTGGTCGCGCCCAGCCGCGACAATGCACAATCGTCGACCGCCACCGTCACGGCCACCATTTCGGACCCGACCAAGCTGACCACAAGCGACTACAAGCTGGCCTTCAACGGCACCAATTACACCGTCACGCGCCTGTCGGACAACCAGCAGACCGTGATCAATCCGTATCCGCAGACCGTGCCGCAGACCATCGACGGGGTCGATTTCGCCATCAGCGGCGTGTCCACCACCAACGACAATTTCATGGTGCGCCCGACCATCAATGGCGCCGCCCAGTTCGGCGTGGCCTTGTCGGACCGTTCCAAGATCGCCGCCGCCGCGCCTATCATCACCGCCACGCCCATCACCAACAAGGGCACGGCCAAGCTGGGCGAGGGCAGCGTCGACGCCGCCTACCTGGGCAATGCGCTGACCGCGCCGGTCACCCTGACCTACAGCGCGGGCACGGGCGGCCTGTCGGGTTTCCCGGCCACGCAAGCGGTCACGGTCACGGCCAACGGCGCCACCACGGTCTATCCGGCCGGCACCAGCCCGATCCCGTTCACGGCCGGCGCCAACTACAACTTCGGCGGCGTCAACCTCACGTTCACGGGCGCGCCGGCCGACACCGATACCTTCACCGTCGGCCCCAACACCAATGGCGTGGGCGACAACCGCAATGCGCGCCTCTTGGGCCAGCTGCAAACGAAGAACGTGATCGAAGGCAGCAGCGCGACCTTCCAGTCGGCGTATGCGGAAATGGTCAGCTTTGTCGGCAACAAGACGCGCGAAGTGCAAGTGAACGGCGAAGCCGGCGGCAAGCTGCTCGACCAGGCGCGCAGCGCCCAGCAAAGCGTGTCGGGCGTCAATCTCGATGAAGAGGCAAGCAATTTGCTGCGCTACCAGCAGGCGTATCAGGCGGCCGGCAAAGTGATGCAAGTGGCCAGTACCTTGTTCGACACCCTGCTCGGGCTGGGCGGCCGCTAAACGATTCGGAAGGTTTTTATCATGCGTATCAGCACCAACATGATGTTTGAACAGGGCACGACCCAGCTCGGCACCCTGAACAGCAATATTTCCAAGACGCAGATGCAGCTGTCGACCAACCGCCGCATCCTGACCGCGGCGGACGATCCGATCGCGGCCGCGCGCGCGCTCGAAGTGACGCAGTCGCAATCGGTCAACACCCAGTACGGCGTGAACCGCCAGAATGCGCGCACCTCGCTGTCGCTGGAAGAACAGACCCTGGGCGGCACCACGTCCCTGATCCAGGATGTGCAAACGCTGGTGGTCAACGCCGGCAATGGCACGCTGACCGATACCGACCGCAAGTCGCTGGCGGTGGAACTGCAAGGCCGCCTGGACGACATGCTGGCGCTGGCCAACACGGCCGACGGCAGCGGCGGCTTCCTGTTCTCCGGCTTCAAATCGACCACGCTGCCGTTCACGCAGACTGCCACCGGCGCCCAGTACAACGGCGACCAGGGTTCGCGCACGCTGCAGATCAGCTCGGGCCGCCAGGTCGGCATCAGCGATTCGGGCAGCGAGATTTTTGAAAACAACGTCACCGGCAACGGCACGTTTGTTGCCGCCGCCGGCGCCGCCAACACGGGCGCGGGCATCATTTCGAGCGGCTCGGTGATCAACAGCGCCGCCGCCACCGGCCACAATTACCAGCTGACTTTTGCCGTTTCGGGCACGCCGGCCGTGACCACGTACAGCGTGCTGGACCAGACCACCGGCTTGCCGCCGCCGGCGTTGCCAGCGCCCGTGCCTTACATCAGTGGGCAGCAGATTGCTTTCGACGGCGTGGCTTTCGACATCAAGGGCATTCCCGCCAACGGCGACACCTTCAGCGTCAAGCCGAGCCAGAAGCAATCGATTTTCCAGACCCTGACCGAGCTGATCGGCGTGCTCAAGGCGAGCGGCACCGGCCCCACCGGCCAGGCTTCGCTGACCAATGGCTTGAACAAGGCGCACGAAAATCTCGGTTCGGCACTCGACAACGTGCTGTCGGTGCGCGCCTCGGTGGGCGCGCGCCTGAAGGAACTCGACACGCTCGACAGCGCCGGGGACGACCTCAATCTGCAGTACGCGGCCACGCTGTCGGATCTGCAGGATCTTGACCAGGTTGCCGCCATCTCCAAGTTCACCCAGCAGCAATTCGCGCTCGAAGCGGCGCAGAAATCGTTCAAGACCCTGTCGGGCTTGTCGCTGTTTAACTTCATCAGCTGATCTGCGCAGGCGACGCCGCGCGCGAGCCAGGACCGCGTGTCCTGGCTTTTTTTTGTCCGGGTGCGGGGGCGGGCGCGCCGGTCACCTGCGCCTGCACAAATTTGCTCGTCCGCTCCCACCACCTCCGTGAGATCGACAGGCATACACCGCGCGCGCGCGAAATCGTGCCGCGCGCGTGCAAAATCGTGTGCAAATCGAGCGTTCGCGTGCGTGGCGCGTGCGAACGCGTCAGCGCATCGCAGGACATCGGGCGTTATCGAACGAAAGCGCCGCATTTCCGGCTTGCGGCCTCCGAGACAGGCGGGAGGGGCATCCCACGCTGGGCGAGCAACAACGAGATTAGGGGCCGGGCGCCTGCGCGCCCTGTGCGGGCGTTGGCGCCGTGGCTGGCGAGCGCTGGCCCGCGCTGCGCGGCACGGTGCGCGCCGCCTCGATGCCCTGGTTGAACAGGTTTTGCAGCGGCACGCTCAAATAGGGCAGGGCCATGCTGATGACCAGCAGGCCCACACCCAGCGAAATCGGAAAGCCGATCCCGAAGATATTCAGTTGCGGTGCCGCCCGCGTCAGGATGCCGAGCGCGACGTTGGTGATCAAGAGCGCCGCCACGATCGGCAGGCACAGCTGCAAGCCGACGCTGAAAATCACGCCGCCCCATTTCACCAGCTCGTAGGGCGCGGCAGCCGAGACCGGCGTGGCCGATACCGGCATCGTCACGAAACTTTCCGCCAGCACTTCCAGCAGCACCAGGTGGCCGTTGACCGACAAAAACGCCATGGTCGCCACCAGCGCCAGAAACTGGCTCACGGCCGAGGAACGCCCGCGCGTCTGCGGATCGAACACGGTGGCAAAACCGAGGCCCATGGTCAGGCTGGCCACCTCGCCCGCCATTTCCACGGCGGCGAACACGATCCGGATCGAAAACCCGATCGCCGCGCCGATCAGCAATTCCTGCAGCACGATCAAGAGGCCCGCCAGCGACATCGGGTCGGCCGCAGGCAGGGCGGGAATGACGGGCGCGAGAATGATGGCGATCAGCACGCCGAGAATGATCTTGACCGTGATCGGGACGCTGTTGTTGCCGTACAGGGGAGCGGCGGCGATCATGCCGAGAATGCGCGACAGCGGCCACAACAGGGCCGCGATCCAGGTGTGCATCTCGGTGCTGGTCAGGGGCAGCATGCCGGCGGGCGCGTCAGCCGATCAGGCCGGGAATGCCGGTGAACACCTGGCGCATGTAGTCGAGCATCACGGCCAGCATCCACGGACCGGCCACCACCAGGGCGATGAAAATGCCGACCAGCTTGGGGATGAAGGACAGGGTCGCTTCATTGATCTGCGTGGCGGCCTGGAAGATCGACACGATCAGGCCCACGATCAACGCCACCAGCAGCAGCGGCGCCGACACCATCAGCGTCACTTCCATGGCGTTGCGGCCGATCGTCATCACGGTTTCCGGATTCATGCGGCGCCTCTAATAGAAACTTTGCGACAGCGAACCGAGTATCAGCTGCCAGCCATCGACCAGCACGAACAGCATCAGCTTGAACGGCAGCGAAATGACGGCCGGCGACATCATCATCATCCCCATCGACATCAGCACGCTGGCCACCACCATGTCGATGATCAGGAACGGGATGAAGATGGCAAAGCCGATCTGGAACGCGGTCTTCAGTTCGCTTGTGACAAACGCCGGGATCAAGACCCGCAGCGGAATGTCGTCCGGGCCCTGCAGCGCGGGCGAGCGCGAAATCTTGACGAACAGGGCCAGGTCGGCCTGGCGCGTCTGGCGCGTCATGAAATCCTTGAGCGGCTTGACGCCGCGGTCCATCGCTTCGCCCATCTGGATCTTGTTCTCCTGCAGCGGCTGGTAAGCGTCGACGTAGATCTTGTCGAACACGGGCCCCATCACGAACAGCGTCAAAAACAGCGCCAGCCCCACCAGCACCTGGTTGGGCGGCGACGATTGGGCACCGAGCGCCTGGCGCAGCAGCGACAGCACGATGATGATGCGGGTGAAGCTGGTCATCATGAGCAACGCCGCCGGCAGGAAGCTCAGCGACGTCATCAGGAGCAGGGTCTGGACCGGCAGCGAATAGGCGGTGCCGCCGCCCGGCGCCGGGGCGCTGGTAAAGGCGGGAATACCGTCGGCCGCCACGGCCAGCAGCGGCAGGGCCAGCGCACCGCCGAGCAGCATCAGGCGCCGGGCGCGTACGCTCACAAGTTTATTTGCCATGGCGTTGCTCGATCGTTTGTTTGAGCCAGGCGGCGAAACTGGCGGCCGGGACCTGCGTGTCGTCCGACAGCGGCGCCGGCACGGTTTCCTGGCGCGGCAAGGTGGCCAGCGCATTGACGCGCCCGGGCGAAGCGCCCACCACGATCCATTGGTCGCCCACTTCGATCAGCACGATGCGCTCGCGTCCGCCGAGATTGAGGCCACCCACGATGCGCAGGCCGCCGGCGCCGGTCTGGGCCTTGGGACCGAAGCGCTTCATGGCCCAGGCGAACACGGCCAGCGCGCCCAGCACCAGCAGCAGGCCGGTGATGGTTTGCACCAGGTTGCCGGCCGACGCGGCGGCCATCGGCGGCGCAGGCTGCGGCAAGGCGGGCGCGGTGCGCACGGCGGGAGCGGAGACGGCGGGAGCGGAAGCAACGGGAGCGGAAGCGGCGGCGGGCGCCGCGGGAGCGGCGTCCGGCCCGGCCGCGAAGGCAGGGCCGCAGGCGAGGGCGGCGCCCAGCACGAGCGCGCGGAGCCCCCTCATTTGTTGAGTTTTCGAATCCGTTCGGACGGCGTGATGATGTCCGTCAGGCGAATACCGAATTTATCGTTCACCACCACCACCTCGCCCTGGGCGATCAGGCAGCCGTTGACCAGCACGTCCATCGGTTCCCCGGCCATGCCGTCCAGTTCCACCACCGAGCCCTGCGCCAGTTGCAGCAGGTTTTTGATGGCGATCTTGGTGCGCCCCAGTTCGACCGTCAGCTGGACCGGGATGTCGAGGATGAAGTCGATATCGTTGGGCGTTTCGGTCTTGCTGCCCTTGTTGGAAAAATCCTTGAACACGGCGGCGCTGGCGGCCTGGTTTTGCAGGGCGTCGGCTTCCGCCTTGGCCTGCTCGGCGATCGCCGCGCCCCAGTCGTCGTCCATGCTCGTGTCTTCTTGATTATCGGACATCATGCACTCCCTTATTTAACTTCCGCATTCGCGAGTAATTTTTCCACTTTTAGCGCATATTGGCCGTTCAGTACGCCATACGTGCAATCCATGACCGGCACCCCGTCCACGGTCGCCTGGATCTGCTCGGCGACATTGAGCGGAATCACGTCGCCTACCTTCATGTTCAATATTTCATCGAAGGTGGCGCGCCCCGTGCCCAGGGTGGCCACCAGCTCGACTTCGGCGATCTGGATCTGCTGCGTCATCAGGCGGATCCAGCGCTTGTCCACTTCCAGCGCCTCGCCCTGCAGGCTCGAGGTCAGCGTGTCACGGATCGGCTCGATCATCGAGTACGGCAGGCAGAAGTGGATCTGGCCCGATACCGCGCCCAGCTCCACCGTAAAGGTCGACGACACCACCACCTCGTTCGGGGTGGCGATGTTGGCGAACTGGGTGTTCATTTCGGACCGGATGTATTCGAACTCGACCGGGAATACCGGTTCCCACGACTTGGTGTAGGCCTCGAACACGATGTCGAGGATGCGCAAGATGATGCGCTGCTCGGTCTGGGTAAAGTCGCGTCCTTCGACCCGGGTATGAAAGCGCCCGTCGCCGCCGAACAGATTGTCCACCAGCAGGAACACGAGGCCAGGATCGAACACCATCAGGGCCGTGCCGCGCAGCGGCTTCATGTGCACCAGGTTCAGATTGGTCGGCACCACCAGGTTGCGGATGAATTCGCTGTACTTGGACACCCGCACCGACCCGACCGACACCTCGGCGCTGCGCCGGATGAAGTTGAACAGGCCGACCCGCAACAGGCGCGCGAAACGTTCGTTGATGATTTCCAGCGTCGGCATGCGGCCGCGCACGATCCTTTCCTGGGTCGCCAGGTTGTAGGTGCGTACGCCCGACGTTTCCTCAGGTGCGGCGGCATCGTCCTGATCGCCGTTGACGCCCTTGAGGAGGGCATCAACTTCTTCCTGGGAAAGAAAATTATCGGCCATGACAGGTCACTGGATAATGAAATTGGTGAACAACACGTCCGTCACTTCCTGCGGCGCGCCCTTGTCGGCGAACGGCAGGTTGATGGCGGCGATGATTTCCTTGGCCAGCTTGTCCTTGCCTTCGGTGGTCGCAATTTCCGAGGCCTTCTTGGCCGACAGCAGGATCAGGACGCGGCTGCGCACGCGCGCCATATTGGTCTTGACCAGCTCGGCCTGTTCCGGACTGGCCACCTGCAGCGTGAACTGGACCTGCAGGTACTGGTCGCCATTCTCGGGCGCCAGGTTGACCGTGAACGGTTCGATCACCACGAATTCGGGCTTGGCTGCGTGCTTGACCTCGGCCTTGTGTTCCTTCTTGTCGCCGCCGCCCTGGGTCAGGAACCAGGCCGCGCCGCCCCCGCCGCCCAGCACGAGCACCGCCAGCACAATGATGATCAACATCTTCTTGGACTTTTTCGGTGCCGCCTCTGCCGCTTTGGGATCAGCCTTCATGTTCGGGTTCGCTTTCAAAATTCCTCAGGTGGGCAAAGGGTGGATCATGGACATCATTATGTCATTATGGCGAAATTCGGGGCAGCCGGATGTGTTGAAAAGAGGGAAGAACCCCAGCCAGCTCGTGGCTTGGGGCACACATCCATGTCTCACTGCCAAGGAATTGTCGATCAGGCAAAGGTGTCGACCGCGCCCAGCTGGCCGCCGCGGCGGCGCGGGACGGGAACCGTGCTTTCGATGGCGCCGCTGGCTTCAGGGCCGCTGCCCTGGCCATTGCCGCGGCCGGCCTGGCGTGCTTCGGCCTGGGCTTGCTGCTGGGCGCTGCCATCGTTGACGCTGGCGTTGCCGAGGGCGATGCCGCTTTCGCCCAGCATGTCGCGCAGCTTGGGCATGGCGTCTTCGAGCGCCTGGCGCACTTCGGGCTGGTGCGCCGAGAAGGTGACCGTGGCCTGGTCGTTGGTCACGGACAGCACCACCTGCATCGGACCCATGTCGGGCGGATTGAGGGTGAGCGAGGCGCTTTGTTCTTTGCCGGCCACCATCCACACCACTTTCTGGCCTACCTGCTGGTCCCAGCCGGGCGTGCCCACGCGGGCGGCGATCTTGTCGGTGGCGACACCGGCGGCGGCCTGGGCCAGCGCCAGCGAGGCTTGCTGCACCGGGGCGGTGGTGGGGGCGGCCACCGCCAGGTCCTTGAGTGCGGCCGGATCCGGCTTGCCTTCGCGCGCGCGCAGCATGCCGAAGGCGGTGGCGTCGGACAAGCCTTTCGGCTGGGCCGTGGCCGGGTCGGCCTGAGCCAGGACCGGCGCCGCGTCGGCGACCACCCGTTCCACCGGCTGACCGAGCGGACTGCCGCCGTCGGTGGCCACAGGGGCGGCCACGTCGAGCACTTTGCCGTCCAGTTTGCCCATCATGTTGGCTTTGCCGGCGCCCGGCAGGCCGGCCGTGGCGGCGGCGGTCAGGGCGCCATCGGTGGCGACCGGCGGCGCGGTGACGACCGGCTGCGCGGTGGCGCCAGGGAGATTGAGGCTGGCGACCAGGGCCAGCATGTCGAGCGCGGGCGCGGCGGCTGCGGCGCCGGCATCGGCTGCCGCCTGACCTGCGGCGGCGTCCTTGCCCGTCTCGTCCTGGGCGGGCGCGGCGGCGGCCGCTTGCGCGCTGTCGCTGTCGCTCTTGTCGTCGGCCTTGGCCGGAGCCTTGTCGGCCACCTTGTCGGCCGGCTTGGCCTGCTCGGCCTTGGCTGGCGGCGGCGCCTTGGCCGGGGCCGGCATGGCGGTCTTTTGCTGGCGCTGGTCCACTTCGCGCGACAGGGCGGCGCTGAACTGGGCCGCGTCGCCGTTGTTCTGGGCTGCGCGCTGGTTCGATGCCGCCGGGGCCGGCGTGGCGTTGAGCTGGATCGGGAGTTTCGGAGTTTGCATGATCGGCTATCGTGGTTCAGCGTTTGTAATAAGCCTGGCGGGCTGCGTGTTCGTCCATCTGCTTCTGGTCGCGCTTGTTTTCCTTGTGCAGGGCCGCGGCGGCGGCGCGCTCGTTGAGCGTGCGGTACGACAGGCGCTTGCGTTCGCACGCCTGCCATGCCGCTTTCTCGGTCGCGCTCTTGTGCTGCGCGTGCTTGATCACTTCGCGCTGGCCGTTGATGGCGATGTCGAGCTTGTCCATGAAGGCGACGAAATTGCGGTACGCCATCGGGGTGATGCCGGCCACCTGGGCCGCGTCCAGCCGCAGCGCGTAATCGTCGCGGTAGCCGAGCAGCATGGCCAGCTTTTGTTCGCTCTCGTCGACCGCCTTGAGCGCGACGCCCAGGCGCTTGGCGGCGTCGTCGGTTTCCCGCTGCGCCAGCTCGATCAGGGTTTCAAGTGCGGATTGTTGGGCCATGGTGATTCATTATAGGACTGGCCGAACGCGCTTGATCAGGAGAATAGCGAGGTCAATTGCCCCAAACTCTCGAGCATGGGCACCTTGTCGGTGATTTCCTGACGCAGGAATTGCTCGATTCTTTCATTTTTGGCAATCGCTTCGTCGAGCACCGGGTCGCTGCCGGCGGCGTAGGCGCCCACGCTGATCAGGTCGCGCGAACGTTCGTAGCGCGAATACAACTGTTTCAGGCGGCGCGCGGCGTGCTGGTGGGCGGTGCTGGTGATCGAATGCATGGCGCGCGAAATCGATTGCTCGATGTCGATGGCCGGGTAGTGGCCCGCTTCGGCCAGGCGCCGGTTGAGCACGATGTGCCCGTCCAGGATCGCGCGCGCCGAGTCGGCGATCGGATCCTGCTGGTCATCGCCCTCGGTCAGCACGGTGTAGAAGGCGGTGATCGAGCCGCCGCCCTCGAGCCCGTTGCCGGCCCGTTCCACCAGGATCGGCAGCTTGGCGAACACGGACGGCGGGTAGCCCTTGGTGGCGGGCGGCTCGCCGATGGCCAGGGCGATTTCGCGCTGGGCCATGGCGTAGCGGGTCAGGGAATCCATGATCATCAAGACATTCTTGCCCTGGTCGCGGAAGTGTTCGGCAATGGTGGTGGTGTAGGCGGCGCCTTGGAGGCGCATCAGGGGCGGGGTGTCGGCCGGCGCCGCCACCACGACCGAGCGCGCCAAGCCTTCGGGCCCCAGAATCTGTTCGATGAATTCCTTGACCTCGCGGCCCCGTTCGCCGATCAGGCCGACCACGATCACGTCGGCCGTCGTGTAGCGCGCCATCATCCCCAGCAGCACCGATTTGCCGACGCCGGAACCGGCGAACAGGCCCAGGCGCTGGCCGCGGCCGACCGTCAGCATGGCGTTGATGGCCCGGATGCCGACGTCGAGCGTTTCGACGATGGGCGCGCGGTCGAGCGGATTGGCGGGGCGCACGTTGATGGGGGCGCTGTCGTCGGTGTCGAGCGGACCCAGGCCGTCGAGCGGGCGCCCGGCGCCGTCCAGCACCCGGCCCAAGAGGCCCGCGCCCACCGGCAGGTGGCGTGCGCGGTCGCTCGGGCGGCGGCGCGGATGGAGCACCGAACCCGGGCGCGGCACTTGCGCCTCGACCGGGTACACACGCGTGCCCGGCACGATGCCTTCCACGTCCGACTGCGGCATCAGGAACAGGCGGTCGCCGTCGAAGCCGACCACTTCGGCCTCGACCCGGGCGCCATTGGGCATGGGAATGGTGCAGGCGCTGCCCACGGCCAGGCGCAAGCCGACGCATTCCATCACCAGCCCGGCCACGCGCGTGACGCGCCCGGACACCTGCATCGGCTCCACGAACGTGGTCAGGTTGCTGCAATCGCGCAGGTAGGCGGTCCAGCGCGTGGTGTGGCGGTCGGGCGCGCCCATGTCAGGCCAGCCATTCCACGTTGTTCTTGCCCAGCGCGCCCGTCAGGCGCGCCCAGCGGGAGGAGGCCTGGGCATCGATCTGGTTGGAGGCGGTTTCGATGCGGCAGCCGCCGCGTTCGATCTGGGCGTCTTCCGAAACGCGCCACCCACCTTTGTCGAGCTCTTCGCCGATGCCTTCGCGCACGATAGCCGCGTCTTCCGGGTTGAGCAGCAAAATGGCCGGCTGCTGCAGCACCGGCAGGTAGCCGATCGCTTCGCGCACCAGCGGAATCATCAGTTCGGGCTTGATCTCGAGCGCGGCGCGCAGCATGCCCTTGGCCAGCTGCAGCGCCAGGTCCAGCACTTCGTTGGCGATGGTTTCGTCGGCCGCCGTCAGGGCGTTGCCGAAGGTGACGGCGATCGACTGCAAGTGTTCGAGTTCCTTGGCGGCGTCGGCGCGGCCGATCGCCATGCCGTCGGCGTAGCCGGCCGCATGGCCTTCGTCGTAGCCGATCAGGCGCGCTTCTTCGCGGATCGCGGCCAGCGTCTCTTCGGACGGCAGCTCGGGCTCGGGCGGGCGCTTGGCGACCACGCTCGGGCGCTCGTCGCCGAAGGAATTCATTTCCCAGCGCTGGTAGGCGGTCTGCAATTCTTTCGGGGTATCAGACAAACGAATCTTCTCCTTTTCCGCCTAGCACGATCTGACCTTCGTCGGACAGGCGCCGCACGATCTGCAGGATCTGCTTCTGCTGCGCTTCGACCTCGGACAGGCGCACCGGTCCTTTGGAATCGAGGTCTTCGCGCATCATTTCGGCCGCGCGCTGCGACATGTTCTTGAAGATCTTTTCGCGCAAGTCTTGCGAGGCGCCCTTGAGCGCGATGATCAGCATTTCCGATTGTACTTCGCGCAGCAGTAACTGGATGCCACGGTCGTCGATATCGATGATGTTGTCGAACACGAACATCTCGTCCATGATCTTTTGCGCCATGTCGTTGTCGTAGTTCTTGATGTTGTCCATCACCGAACCTTCTTGCTCGCCGCTCATGAAGTTGAGGATCTCGGCGGCCGCGCGCACGCCGCCCAGCGACGATTTCTTGATGTTTTCGTTACCCGAGAGCAGCTTGGTCAACACATCGTTCAATTCGCGCAGCGCGGCCGGCTGCACCCCGTCCAGGGTGGCGATGCGCAGCACCACGTCGTTGCGCAGGCGGTCCGTGAAATTGGCCAGGATTTCGCAAGCCTGGTCGCGTTCCAGATGGACCAGGATGGTGGCGATGATCTGCGGGTGTTCGTTGCGGATCAGTTCGGACACGGACGAGGCATCCATCCACTTCAGGCTTTCGATGCCGGACGCGTCCTTGCCGCCCAAGATGCGCGAGAGCAGCACCGAGGCCTTGTCGTCGCCCAGCGCCTTGGTCAGCACCTGGCGGATGTATTCGTCCGAATCGAGGCCGACCGTCGAATTGAGCGCGGTCTGGTGGCGGAAGGCGTCGAGCACCGTGACCACCTGTTCGTGCTGCACCGCCTTCATGGTGGCCATGGCCGCGCCCAGCTTGAGCACTTCGCGCGGGCCCAGAAAGCGCATGACCTCGGCCGCCTCCGCCTCGCCCAGCGCCAGCATCAAAATGGCCGCTTTTTGGATACCATTATCATTCATTTGCGCCTACCCATGCTTTCACCACGTTGGCCACGACCCGCGGGTCTTCGTTGGCCAGTTTTTTCGCCATCGCGAGATTCTCGCGGTATCCCTGGTTCTGTCCTGCTTCGAGTTCTTCCAGCTGGCTGCGGGCGGCGGCAGTTTCGGCCTGCTCCGGGGTGAGCGGGGCGGGCGGCGGCGGCAGCGGCGGCACGTCGGAAATCTCGTCGAGCTTGCGCATCACGGGCCGCAGCAGCGGGCGCAGGAAGCGCAGGAACAGGTACAGCACCAGCACCACGCCGATCACGCCCTTGCCCACTTCCTTGAGCCAGGCGATCAGCTCGGCGTCGCGCCACCAGGGCACCGTCTCGGCCGGCGGGACCGGCTTGTCGACCCCGTCAAACGGCGCGTTTTTCACGGTCAGGGTGTCGCCCCGGTCTTTCGAATAACCCATCGCTTCGCGCACCAGGGCGTCGATCTCGGCCACTTCGGCGGCCGTCAGGGCCTTGACCGTGACCTTGCCGGTTTTGGGATCGACGATGCGGCGGTAGTTGACCAGCACGCCCACCGTCAGGCGCTTGATGCCGCCCATCGGTTTCTGTTCGTAGCGGATGGTCTTGTCGACTTCGTAATTGGTGGTGGCATCCTTGCGCGTGCTGCCGGTCGGGGCGCTGCCGGCGACCGGGGCGCCGCCCGCGATCGGGGCGGTGGCCGCGCCCGGCGGCTGGTTCGACAGCGCGCCCGGCACGCCGGCGGCCGGGGCCGGCGGGTTGCCCGCTTCCGAGGTGGTCTGGCTGCGGATCGAAGACGGTTCCGGCGGCGAATTCGGCTTGTACTGCTCGGCGGCCGTGTCGACCTGGGCGAAATCGATGTCGGCCGACGCTTCGGCACGCACATTGCCCTGGCCGACCAGCGGCGTGATCAGGGACTCGACCTGGCGGATGATGCCTTCCTGAATCTGGGCGATGTACTTGAGCTGGTTCGGGTCGAGCTGCTTGGGCCCGCCCTGCTTGCTGGTGTCCGACAGCAGGTTGCCGTTCTGGTCCACCACCGTCACGTTCGAGGCGGGCAACTCGGGCACGCTGGAGGCGACCAGGTGCACGATGGCGCTGACCTGGCCCGGGTCGAGCGTGCGTCCGGTCTGCAGGTTCAAGAGCACCGACGCGGTCGGCTTTTGCTGTTCGCGCACGAACACCGACGGTTTCGGCAGCGCCAGGTGCACGCGCGCGGTGCCGACAGCGGCCAGCGACTGGATCGAGCGTGCCAGTTCGCCCTCGAGCGAGCGTTGGTAATTGACTTGTTCGTGGAACTGGGACACGCCCAGCTTCTGGTTTTCCATCAGTTCGAAGCCGACATTGCCGCCCTTGGGCAAGCCCTGGGCCGCCAGCTTGAGGCGCGCGTCGTGCACCCGGTCGGCTGCCACCATGATGGCGCCGCCGCCTTCGGAAAACTTGTAGGGAATCGCCATCTGGTCGAGCTGGGCGGTGATGGCGCCGCCATCCTGGTCGCTGACGTTGGCGAACAGGACCCGGTATTCCGGCTTCTGGCTCCACATCCAGACCCCGGCCATGATGCCCAGGATCAGCGCGATGCCGACGCCAATGACGATGTTCTTGCCGAACTGGGTCTGCAGGAACGTGGGTCTGGCGTTGATGTCGACGAGGTCTTCAGCGGTGGCTGCGGCCATGATGGGTCTTTCCAAAGAATGGGGCTCAAGACAGCATTATGGGTGCGCGCGCCAACGCTCAATCGCTGAAACAGAGCCCCCTTTTGCCCCTTGCTCCTACGAAAATGTGGCGCCCGCGCTGGTATTCTGACAGCCTGACTTAACTTGTGTACACATTGTACTCGCGTGCAATTGGAGAACAGCATGAACGTAGGCGCAATCGACAGCAGCAGGATCGAAGCCATGATGGCCCAGCTCAAGGCCGCCGCCAGCAAGCCGGCCGGCCCCACGCTGGCCCCGGGCGCCGTGGCCGCCGAACAGCCGGCCGGACGGGTGGACTTTGCCGCCGCCCTCAAGAACAGCATTTCCGAAGTGAGCGCCGCGCAGGACAAGGCGGGCGAGCTGGGCAAGGCCTTCACGCTCGGCGACGAGCGCGTCAGCCTGTCGGACGTGATGGTGTCGATGCAGAAAGCGAGCATCGGCTTCCAGGCGACCGTGCAGGTGCGCAATAAGCTCGTATCGGCTTATCACGAAATCATGAACATGCAGGTGTAAAACGCGCCTTAGCTCAGGCCGGCGGCGCGGGCGTTGCGTTCGCGTTCGAGGAAGGTGATGTAGCGTTGCACGGCCGACATGCCGGCGCGCGACATGTTGCCGAACTGACAGCCGAGGCGGCGGTTGGTCTTGCTGTTGAGCAGGGTGAGGTCCAGCGAATTGCGGACCTGCAAGGTGCAAGTGACGATGCCCACATCGGGCAAGTCGAGCCGGCAATTGGTGTATTCGTTGCCGATCGTGTTCCCCAGCACGAGTTTGTTGTCGAGAATCGCAATCCCCCCACAACTGATATCGGCGATCGGGAAACTGCCCACGCCGCCCCCGTTCTCGAGCGGCAGGGGAATGGAGACGCGCACCGGGTTGCTGACCGGGGTGGCCATGCGGTAATACTCGCGCCGCTGCAAGCGGATCAGCGATTCGGGAATGGCGGCGGTGAAAGCGGGGCTGCCTTCGAAACTGCTGGCCACCAGGCCGTCGGTGGAAAACAGGATGCGGATCTTGTCGAGCGTCGTTTCGAAGCTGAGCTTGGTCGCGCTCAGGGCGCGCTTGTTCTGGTCGCCGGCCGGGGAGGTGTCGAATACCACGGTGCCGCGCTCGGCATCGACTTCCAGGATGGTGGTGACGCAGACATCGGCCTCGCCCTTGATCAGCATGCGGATCAGTTGCTTGTTGGCGTGAATCTGGCGCAGGAGGACGATGATTTCGCGCCGCGACTCGACTTGATAATCATGCCAATTGTCCATACCCGCATCGCTCATTCGGAAGCCGTCATTTAGGGGGCGATTAGCAGTGCCGAATCCGGCGGGGCTGGCAGCGCTTGCCCGGAACGTTGCGCTGCTTCAATATGATATAGCCAGGCCAGCAGTTCCGCAATGGCCCGGTACAGGGCGGGCGGGATCTGCTGGTCGAGGTCCAGGTCCATCAACATGGCCACCAGTTCGCGCGATTCGTGCACGAACACGCCCGCTTCCTTGGCCCGTTCGATGATCTGGTCGGCCACCAGGCCTTTGCCCTTGGCCACCACCTTGGGCGCGGCTTCGCCGTTGCGGTAGGCCAGGGCCACCGCCGACTGGCGCCGCGGGGCCGCGTTGTCGCGGCTATTCATGGCCGGCCGGGCGCGGCGCGCCGATCGTCAGCGACGACAGCGGGGTGCCGGCCGCCTGCATCGACGCTTCCAGCCGCGCCGCGTGGGCGCGCAGCACGGGGCTGGCCTGCTCGCCGGCGTCTAGCTGCAAGTGCAACTGGTCGCCGCGCAGCGACAAGCGGGCGCCGATTTCGCCGAGCAGCGGAAAGCGCAGCTTGAGCGCGCTTTGCCAGCCCGGTTCCGGCGCCGCGTCGCCGCCATGCTGCTGGCCGCGGTCGGATTCGTCACGCTGGATTTCCCAGCGCATTTCCTGGCCTGGCCAGACCTGGCCTTGCCAGGCGACGCGCGCCTGCTCCTGGGTTTGCAGTTGCATGTTGATTAACTGGGCGCCGGCCGGGTCGGTCGCGTGGCCGGGGCGCTGCATCTGCGGTTCCTGGCCCAGTTCGGCCAGCGAACGGTGCCCGGTCGACCATTCGGCCACATGCGATTCGTAGAACAGGCCGCTTTTGCCGACCGCGTCCTTGAGCGCCGCGGCCAGCTGCTCGGGCGGGGCGCCCGGATGGGCCGCCAGCGCCGTCTTGGCCACGATGGTGTCGCCCTGGGGCTGCCCTTGCGCCAGGCCGAGCACATTCGAGAGCACGCGCGCCGTTTCGGACAGGGTGACCGGGGCGGCGGCGGCGCCGGGCAGGGCGGGGGCGGCGTCCGGCAGCGCGCGCACCTGGCCCAGCGCCGTGGCGTTCTGGGCGCGGGTGGTGGCCGCGCCTTCGTCGGCGCCATCGAGATAGGGAGCGACCGCGCCCGCGGGCGGGGCTTCGGCTTCGAACTGGGTCAGCTGGCCGGCCTGGCCTTCCACCTGGAAGGTGGGGCGCGGGGTGAGCGTGACCAGCGTCATGGGCAGCGACTTGCCCGCTTCGGCGCCGGGCGGCAGCTGCATGCGGGCGGCGGTGCCGCCCACTTTGACCAGGTAGCTGCCGTCATTCAAGCGGGTCAGGATCTCGCCCTGCAACTGGCGTCCGACCATGGCCGCCATCGAGCGGGTGAAGGCTTCCTGGCGCGGATCGGCCACCGGCGACAGGCGCGCGGCAGCGTCCGTGCGTCCGACCGGCGTGATGCTGGTGTCGGTCCGCGGCAACATGGGAATCCTTAGCCGCCGTACGCGTGGGCGACGCGGCGCTGGTTGCCGCTGTTGGAGATCAGGGCCGACAGCTGGGCCATCCACGGCATGGTCAGATCGCGGATGCGGCGGTCGTCGTCGAGCATGCGGCGGATCGCGCGCACCTTGCGCTCGCGGCTGTCGCCGGCCAGCGGGGCAGGCGGTTCGCTGTCCATCAATTGCTGGGTGTAAGCCGAGCATTGCTGCTCGAGCACCACCAGGCGGTCCCAGTCGCTGCTTTCGGCGGCGGCCACCATTTGTTCGGTAATGCCCATCATCGCTTCGTACACCGTTACTACTTCCTGACTAGTCATCATGCTTAGGCACTCGCGTAAGTAAGAGGAGAGACGGCCGCGCCGCGCGGCGCGGCAGCCGGGGCCGGCTGCACGGCCGGCGAAGAACCGATCGCATTCCAGGCGCTGCGCAAGTCGCCGAGCAGCTTTTGCACTTCTTCCAGGATCGCGACGTCGTTCTTGAGGTTGGCCAGCAGCAGGCGGTTACCCATGTATTCGTAGAGGGAATCGAGACCTTCGGCGATCTCGCCGCCGGCCTTCTTGTCGAGCGAGGCACGCAAGCCGCTGTCGATGATCAGGATGGCTTTGGAAATCGCTTCGCCCTTGGCGGCAATGTTGTTGGCCTTCATGTTGACGATGGCCGCGCCCAGCGCCTTCATGGCGCCGTCGAACAGCATCACGACCAACTGGTGCGGACTGGCCGAACTGACCCCGGTCTCGACGCCCACTTTGGCGTAGGCGTTGACGCCGAATTGCTTGGATCCGAACATGGTGGTGTGCTCCTATTTATTTCGTTTGTGCCGACAGCGCGGCCAGTTGCTGGGTCAGGTAGCTCGAGGTCTGGCTCATCTTCGAAATCGACACATCGAGCGCGGTGTACTGCGCGCGGTAACGCTTTTCAATATCGCCCAGGCGCAGACCGAAGTCTTCTTTCTGCTTGGTGATGTTCTTGATGCTGGCGGAAATGCCGTCGGTGCGGCCGGCGATCAAGCCCTTGGCGCCGAGGAAACCGTTGGTCAGGTTGGTCAGCTGGTAGGCATAGCCTTGCGAGAAACCGACCGTGCCGCGCGCGCCGAGGGCGCCGCCCGTGATCTCGATTTTCAGGCCGTCGGCGTCGGAGCCCTTGCCGGTCAGGATCTGTCCCGAACCGCCCGCGGCCTGGCCGCCGATGGTGCCGGCCACGTCCACGCCGGCGGTCGGCGCGGCGGCGCCGAAGATGTCGGCAAACGTGGTGCCCGTGTTCGACGACAGCTTGATGTTCGAAATCGCGCCGTACTTGGTCGAGGTGATCTGCAGCTTGCCATTGTCGTCGACCTTGGCGTTGACCGCCAGCTCGTTGCCGGCGAAACTGCCGGCGCCGTTGATGGCCGACTGGAACAGCGTGGCCAGCTGGGCCGGCGTGTAAGTGCCGGCCGCCAGGCTGAAGGTGGCGGTGCGGTTGGCCGTGACGGGATCGGTTTCGTTGAGCGTCACGGTCCAGCTGGTATTGGCGGCGATCGTGGTGGTCGGCGGCAGCGCCGCGTCGGCCGTGATCGTGCCCTGGCTGGCCAGGGTGGTGATGTTGACGGCGTAGTCGCCCGGCTTGGTGGCGGCGGTCGAGCTCTGGAACTGGACCAGGCTGTCGGAGGCCTTGCCGACCGCCGCGAACACGCCGGCCACATCCTTGAAATTGGTCTTGATCGCCTTGTCGAGCTTTGAATTGTCGAGCGCCAGCGTGCCATCCTTCTGGAACGTGATGCCCACCTGCGACAGGGACTTGAAGTCGCCGGTCAGGCCGGTGATGCCTTGCGTGAGCTGCTTGCGCAACTGGGTCTGCAAGGTTTGCACGGTCGAGTCGCCCAAGAGCGCGCCGCCCTTTTTGGTTTCGGCATCGTAGCTGGTGACATCCTTGATCGATTTGTTCAGGTCGTTGTACGCCTTGACGAAGGCAGCCACGCCGGTCTTGACCGAAGCCGTGTCCTGCGACACCACCAGGTTGGCCTTGCCGACCGTGCCGATGGTCAGGGTGATGCCTTCGATCGCGTCCGGCACATTGCTCGTTTCGCTGGTGATGGCGATGCCGTTCACGTTGAGCTGGGTGCTCTGGGCGGCCGCGGTCTGGGTCAGGCCCTGGGTCCCGGCCGGGTCGTGGCTGAGCAGGGCCGCGACGTCGGCATCGACCGGGCCGCCGCCGGTGCCGGCCGCGCTGATCTTCATGCTCGAGGCGGCGCCGGTCTTGGTGGACGTGAGCACCAGGTGGTTCGGGGTCGCGCTGCCGTCCGAGACGATGGTGGCGGTCACGCCCACATTGGCCTTGTTGATGGCGTCGCGGATGCCTTGCAGCGAATTGTTGCTCGCGTCGATGACCACGGTGCCGCTAATCTGGCTCGCGTTCTGGGTGAAGGTGGCGCCCATGTAGCTGCCGCCGGTGCCGGCCGTCAGGCCTGCCAGGCTGGCGTTGCTGCCGGCCACGGTGATCGGCGACGCGCTGCTCGATAACAGGCGGATGCTGCTGGTGGCCGTCAGCGACGAGCCGCCGTTGGGATCAAGCGCGGTCTTGCCCAGGCCGCCCGTGACGGTGCCGGTGACCGCTTCGGCGATCACGATGTTGGAGCCGTCGGCGGCGCTAAATTGCAGGTCGCCGCCGGCCGCGGTGCCGGTGAAGGTGATGCCGGCAGCGGCCAGCGCGGTGGTGGTCGGGGTCGAGCCGGACAGGGCCGCGTCGATGGTGGCCGCGCTCACATTGCCGGTGCCTAAATCCACGCCGCCGACCGACAGCGCATAGGTGCCGCCGGAAGCATCGACCGTGCCGTAGCCGGAAAACGCGGTGGCGCCCGTGGTGGTGGGCTGGGCCGACGCGGTCACGCCGGAAGTGGCGCTCTTGGCATTGATGGCTTCGGCCAGGGCCTTGGCGCTGCGGGTGGCCGAATCGGTGGCGATCGCGGTGCCGTTGATCGACAGCGAACCATTGGCGATGCCGCCGCTGGCGACGGCGCCGGAGAGGCTGGTGCCGGCCACGCCGAAGCTGCCGCCGGTGGTGGTGCCGAGCTGGAACGAGAGCGTGGTGCTGGCGCCGGTGCCGACCGCGGCCGTGGTGCTGGCGCGCCCGGAGGTGGTCAAGGTCTGGGCCGAGGCGATCTGGGTCACATCGATTTTATAAGTGCCCGGCACGGCCTTGCTGGTGGCGGCGCCGACCATCACATCGGTATTGGTCGATACGGCACTGTTGGACAGGAAACTGGAGATCGAGGTCAGGCTGGAGAGCGACGACTGGAAACCGCTGACGGCGCCCGTGATCTTACCGAGCGCGGTCAGCTTGGCGTTGAAGGTGGCGACCTTTTTGTCGAAACTGGCGAGCGGCTGCGCTTCGACAGCCATCAACTTCGAGATGATGCCCTCGACGTCGATCAGGCCGGAGCCGATGCCTAGTGATGAGATGCCCACGTTTTTTCTCCAGTAGAAAGCAACAGTATGTGCTGTTAACGGCAGTTTCGAAGCCGACTTGAGAGCCTGTTTTACCCCGTACTTCAGGAAATGATGGACTAAAAGAAACGAAAAATCCCTGGCTGGAAGGCTCCAGCCAGGGATTCGATACTACTCCGAAACGTCTTACTGTGCGATTAGCCGCGCAGCAGTGCCAGCACGCCGTTTGGCAGCGAGTTAGCCTGGGCCAACATCGCGGTACCAGCTTGTTGCAGGATCTGGCCGCGGGTCAGGTTGGCCGTTTCCGCAGCGAAGTCGGTATCCTGGATGCGGCTACGAGCTGCCGACAGGTTTTCCGAGGTCGTTTGCAGGTTGCTGATGGTCGAAGCGAAACGGTTCTGGATCGCACCGAGCGAAGCGCGGCTGTTGTTGATGGCGGTCAGCGCGGCATCGACCACGGACAGGGCGTCGTTGGCGCCTTGGGTGGTGCTGATGTCGATGGAGGACACCGACGACAGGGTCGACGCTTGTGGCGTGGTGGCGGCGAATAGCGTGGTACCGGCACTGGTCGAGACGGTGTAGCCGGTAGGCGAACCGAACTTGACCTGACCGCCGACAGTGGCGCTGTCGGTTGTCGCTGCGGCACCGAGAACGGCGCCGGCGCCCACTGCTGGCGAGGTGGCGGCGCTGGAGAACGCGTCGCGGCCGGTCAGGGTGATGGTGCCGGTGGCGCCTGCGGTGTTGGCGAAGTCGGCGATCTGGATGTCTTCGCCATCTTCGTTGCGCAGGGTGATCGAGGCGCCCGTGCCGACTGCGGTAATGCCGGTCGATGCGGTCTGTGCGTTGATCGCGGTCGTCAGTGCCGACAGGTCGGTGGTCGACGACAGCGTGGCGCCGATGCTCACTGCGCTCGAGTTCGCGCCTTTGAGCGAGAACGTGACGGTACCGGCAGCGCCCAGGCCCGACAGGGTGGCTTCGGTGGCGCCCAGGGCGGTCACACCGGTCGTGGCCGAGTTGGCGTTGACGGCGGTAGCGATCTTCTTGGCCGAGTCGCCGATAGCAACGGCTGCCGTGGCGCTGGTGCCGTTACCTGCGATGGTCAGGGTCTGGGCGGTGACGCGGTTGGCGGCGAAGGTGGTGGCGGCGGCGGTGGCTTCACCGCTGGTACCGGCGGCGACCGACGTTTCCAGGTTGTTGCTACCGATGTCAGAACCTTTGGCGCTGGCAACACCGACCGTGATGGTCTGGTTGGCATTGGCGCCGACCTGGAACTGCGCTGCCGACAAGCTGCCGTCGAGCACGTTCTGGCCGTTGAACTGGGTGGTGTTGGCCACGCGGCTCAGTTCTTGTTTCAGCTGCGAGACTTCGTTGTTCAGTGCGGCACGATCCGACGACGAGTTGGTACCGTTGGCCGACTGCACCGACAGTTCACGTACACGTTGCAGCAGATCGCCAGCGGTCTGCAAGCCACCTTCAGCCGTTTGCGCCAGCGAAATACCATCGGAAGCGTTGCGGACTGCCTGGTTCAAACCTTTGATCTGGGACGTGAAACGCTCCGAAATCGCCAGGCCTGCTGCGTCATCTTTTGCGCTGTTGATACGCAGGCCGGACGACAGGCGCTGCAGGGAAGTTGCCAATGCACCTTGCGACGAATTCAGATTACGCTGCGAATTGAGGGAGGCGATATTGGTGTTGATGCTTGCAGTCATTTTGATTCTCCTAACATGTTACTACTTGGTGGGTAACGTACCCTTGTTCACCTTGGTCTGTTTCCGTGTTCTGAAACAATCACACCGCAGTTGAATCTGGTAACGGTGGCCACCAATAAAAGTTGATGGTGAGAATCAACAATAAATCTGCAAATCGACCCTCAGGTCCGAAAAGCAAACGCCGTCTGACGACGGCGTTTTGTTTTTCTTTAGCCCAAAATAATTTTTATTTTCAAAAAATTGCCTTATCAGGACATCAAGAACGAGGGAGTGGAAGCTTGCCAATCGCGCTAGTAGTTGCCACTCCGCCAGCGTTTTACTGACGCAGCAGGGCCAGCACGCCGTTCGGCAGCTGGTTGGCCTGGGCCAGCATCGCGGTACCGGCCTGTTGCAGGATCTGGCCGCGGGTCAGGTTCGCCGTTTCCATCGCGAAGTCCGTGTCCTGGATCCGGCTGCGGGCGGCCGACAGGTTTTCCGAGGTCGTGTTCAGGTTGGTGATGGTGGCGGCGAAACGGTTCTGGATCGCACCGAGCGACGCGCGGCTGTTATTAATGCTGGTCAGTGCCGAGTCGACCACGGCCAGCGCATCGTTGGCGCCCTGGGTGGTGCTGATATCGATGTTGGCCACGGCCGAGAGCATCGAGGCATTGGGCGCGGTGGTGGCGAACAGGGTGCCGGCGGCGCTCGAGGTGACGGTGTAGCCGCTCGGGCTGCCGAACTTGACCTGGCCGCCCACGGTCGAGCTGTCATTGCCTGCCGGGATCAACGTGGCGGCGGCGCCCACTGCCGGCGAGGTGGCCAGCGAGGAAAAGGCGTCGCGTCCGGTGAGGGCGATGGTGCCGCCGGCGCCGGCCGTGTTGTTGAAGTTGGCAATCTGGATATCTTCGCCTGCTTCGTTGCGCAGCGTGATCGAAGCGCCGTTGCCGACCGCAAAGATGCCGGTGTTGGCGGACTGGGCGTTGATCGCCGTGGTGATTGCCGACAGGTCGGTCGTGGTCGACACCGTGGCGCCGATCGAGACCGCGGTGCCGTTGGCGCCTTTCAGGTCGAAGGTGATGGTGCCAGCCAGCGCCAGGCCGGACAGGGTCGCTTCGGTCGCGCCCTGGGCGGTGACGCCGGTGGTGGCGGAGGTGGCGTTGACGGCAGCAGCCACTTTCAGGGCCGAGTCGCCCACCAGCACGGCGGCGGTGGTGCTGGTGCCGTTGCCGGCGATCGTCAAGGTCTGGGCGGCAACGCGGTTGGCGGCAAAGGTGGCGGCAGCGGCGGTCGCTTCGCCGCTGGAGCCGGCGGCAACGGATGTCGGCAGATCGAAGCTGCCGATGTCGGTGCTCTTGGCGCTGGCGACACTGACGGTGATGGTCTGATTGGCATTGGCGCCGACCTGGAACTGGGCCGAGCCGAGCGTGCCGTCGAGCACGTTCTGACCGTTGAACTGGGTGGTGTTGGCAACGCGGGACAGTTCTTGTTTCAGTTGCGACACTTCATTTTGCAGCGAGGCGCGGTCGGAGGCGGAATTGGTGCCGTTGGCAGCTTGCACGGACAGTTCGCGGACACGCTGCAGCAGGTCGCCGGCGGTGCCGAGGCCGCCTTCAGCGGTCTGGGCCAGCGAGATGCCGTCATTGGCATTGCGGGATGCCTGGTTCAAGCCGCGGATCTGGGACGTGAAACGCTCCGAAATGGCCAGCCCTGCGGCGTCGTCTTTCGCGCTGTTGATGCGCAGGCCGGACGAGAGGCGTTGCAGGGAAGTGGCAAGCGAACCTTGCGACTGGTTCAGGTTGCGCTGGGAATTGAGGGAAGCGATGTTGGTGTTGATCGTTGCGG